>Ga0137412_10000706_pt1 | contig 24531 bp, 23 predicted proteins | sample CZODoug2_1_16fun_FD_122160 | JGI IMG/M metagenome (GOLD analysis project Ga0137412, IMG submission 122160) | Vadose zone soil fungal communities from Angelo Coast Range Reserve, California, USA - CZODoug2_1_16fungal (Hybrid Assembly) | ecosystem: Environmental > Terrestrial > Soil > Vadose zone... | reverse complement strand
GTTCGTCGAGGGACTTGGAAAAGCGAAGCAGAAAGCCGTTGCTTACCGCGCGAGTTAGCAAACCAGAAAAAGTGACTGGAATTAGCCGTGCGCCACATCTCACACTGTTGAACCGTTTCCGATGGAGCACCGAGATGGAACGCCATTCGGGCGAATGGCGTTCCCAGGGTGACTAAAAAGTTTTGCTCCAGCCGTGGATGGATTCGGGCCGGATCAGGCTGGGATTGTGACTTTCGGCTTTGTTGCTCATCTCCAGCGAATAGCCGTTGGCCAGGTACGAGGGGATGTCGCGGTAATCGGTGATCGGAATATAGGGGCCTTGTTTGCCCAGGCGGACGTGATAGCGGTCGTCCTTGAAACGATGCGGGAGCAAGCGGGTTCCGAGATTCTTGCCGCGAGACACGGTAGCGAACAGCATCAAACGCCTCCTCGGGATTGAGACGAGAATTCTAGTGGGCTGGAACGGTGCTGGTAAGAGGTGTGTCTGTGGAAAAATGTGAATCATTTGTGGGTAACTTTTTCCACGGCGGGAGAGCTAGCCGTCAATCGACTTCGGGTTCCTGGGTGACGATGTGGACGTCGACAGCGGGGGACTCGCGCAAAAAGCGGTGGACGATGCTCAGGTAGAGAAATTTCTTCCAATCGCGAACCAGCGCGCGGCCGAAGACGACCTGAGTGATGTGTTTGGAGCGGACGAAATCGGCGATGGCGTCGGCGACACTGCGTCCTTTGAGGCGGACGACGATGGCTCCAAGATTTTCTGCGAAGCGCAGATTGGCTTCCAGGATTTTTGGATCTTCCTCGCGAGTCGCAAACTCACGCATAACATGGACGACGTAGAGTTCGGCATCGAGTCGCCGGGCCATGCGCGCGGCGCGCGCGATGAGGTACTGGCCGGCAGGGCTGCCGGAAATGCAAACGGCGATGCGTTCGCGCACGCCCCAGTTTTCGCGGATCTGCTGCGCGTCCATGTACGTTTCCAGGCTCCGGTCCACCTGTTCGGCGACCTGGCGCAGCGCGAGTTCGCGGAGGGCAATGAGATTGCCGCGGCGAAAGAAATTCTTCAGCGATTGCTCGACTTTCTCCTTACTGTAGACGTCGCCGCGGCGCATTCGATTGACGAGCGCTTCGGGAGTCAAGTCCACCATCACGGTTTCGCTTGCGCTGAGCGGAACCCAGTCGGGAACGGTTTCGCGAACAGTGACGCCGGTGATGGCACGCACGGTGGGAGCGATGCTTTCGATGTGCTGGATGTTGAGCGTGGAAACGACGTCAATCTTTGCGGCGAGAAGTTCCTGGACGTCTTCATAGCGCTTGCGGTGGCGGCTGCCGGGGATGTTGGTGTGGGCGAGCTCATCAACGAGGACGACGCCGGGGCGGCGGGCGAGGATGGCGTCAATATCCATCTCTTCGAACGGAGTGCCCTTGTAATCGATTTTCTTGCGGGGAACGGCTTCCAGTTGGGCGGCGAGTTCCTGGATGCCCTTGCGGCCGTGAGTTTCAATGATGCCGATGACGACGTCTTCTCCGCGGCTTTTGCGGCGGAGGGCCTCGCTCAGCATGCTGTAGGTTTTGCCGACGCCTGGAGCGTATCCAAGGAAGAGTTTAAAAATCCCCCGCGCGTTGGACGAGGGAGAGACGAGTTCGAGCCACTCTTCGGGCTTTTTGGGCAAGTTGAGTTGTTCTCCAGTCGTCGAAATCGCCCCGGGTTACAATAAGAGCATGGCGCGATTCCTATCGGGCCGCGGAATCGGACTCGCAGTTGCCGCGATCCTGTTGATCTCAATCACCTACGGATACACACGATTCTTGCGCGTCAACCCAACGACGGCGGCGCTGTCGTTTCTCTTGGCAATTTTAGCAGTTTCCGCGGTATGGGGCATGGTGGTGGCGATTGTCATGTCGTTCAGCGCGATGCTGCTGCTGAATTATTTTTTCCTGCCTCCGGTTCGAACGTTCACGATCGCCGATCCGCAGAACTGGGTGGCGCTTGGCGCTTTTCTGATTACCTCCATCGTGGGCAGCCAGCTTTCGGCGCGCATCCGCAGAGAGGCGGACGCAGCCAATAACCGGCGGCGCGAAGTGGAGCGGTTGTATGCCTTCAGCGAGAAATTGCTGGGGGAAGGCAACGTCATCCAGTTGATGAACGCGATTCCGAATCACATAGTGGAATGCTTCGAAGCGGGGGCGGCGGAACTGTTCGTGCCGCAGAAGGACAAGTTTTATCGCTCGGGATACGGTGCGGCGCAAATTGACGAAGCGAAGATGAAAGCGGCGTACGTCCTGGATGAAACGAACTCCGATCCTACGCAGCTTTTGCATTTTGTGCCGGTGCGGCTGGGTGTGAAGCCGATTGGAAGCCTGGGCATTTCCGGAGCGGTGCTTTCGCGGCAGACGCTCGATGCCATCGGTTCGCTGGTGGCCATCGCGATGGAACGCGCGCGAGCCGTGGAGCAATTGAGCGAAACCGAGGCCGAACGCCAGGGCGAACGGCTGAAGTCTGCCTTGTTGGATTCGATTGCGCATGATTTCCGCACGCCGCTGACGGCCATCAAGGCGGCGGCCACGGATTTGCTGGCCTCGACGGGGCGGAATGCACAGCAGCAGAAGGAGCTGCTGATGATTGTGAACGAGGAATGCGACCGGCTGAATCACCTGGTGGAAGAAGCGGCGGAGATGGCGAAGCTCGAATCCGGCGAGTTCGAATTGCACCTGCAGCCGGTGGCGATTGCAACATTGGTTGAGGCGGCGCTGGTGCACTTGAAGAAAGCGCTTGGTGAACGAAGGATCATCGTGAACGCCAGCGAGGAACTTCCGCTCGTGCGGGCGGATCTGGAGCTTGCGAAAGATATTCTGGTCCAACTGGTGGACAACGCGAATCTATATTCGAAGAAGGAACATCCAATCACCATCACTGCGGAAGAAACGGGCGATATGGTTACGGTGAGCGTGGCGGACCGCGGCCCGGGGATTGACCCCTTTGAACAGGGGCTTATCTTCGACAAGTTTTACCGCGGCAAAGACCAGCGGTATCAGGTGCGCGGCACAGGGATGGGATTGCCGATCGCAAAGGCTATCGTGACGGCGCATGGCGGCTCGATTTCGGTGACCAGCCAGCTCAATTCGGGGTCGGTGTTTTCGTTCACCTTGCCGGTCGCGTTGCGGAGAGAGGATCGATGAATTCGGCGAGCATCCTGGTGGTGGACGACGAGCCACAGATCCGGCGTGTGTTGCGCTCCACGCTGGCGTTTCGTGGCTACGAGCTTGTGGAGGCGGCGAGCGGCGAAGAGGCGGTGGAACTGGCGCGAAAGGTGAAGCCGGATCTGATTCTGCTGGATGTGAATTTGCCGGGCATCTCGGGCATCGAGACTTGCCGGGAAATGCGGCGATTCACGGCGGCGCCGATCATCATGCTGACAGTGCGCAACGCGGAACGCGACAAAGTGGTGGCGCTGGATGCGGGCGCGGATGACTATGTGACCAAGCCGTTTGGGATCGAAGAATTGCTGGCGCGGGTGCGTGCCTCGCTGCGGCGGCACTCGAGCGCGGAGGCGATTCCTGCGTTCCAGTCGAAGGAACTTACGGTGGATTTCGAATCACGGCGCGTGACCGCATGCGGAGAAGAAGTGCACCTGGCGCCCAAGGAGTTTGAGGTGCTGAAGCATTTGATTGCACAGCAGGGGAAACCGGTGTCGCACCGGCGGCTGTTGCAGTCAGTTTGGGGGCCGCAGTACGGGGAAGAGACGGAGAATTTGCGCGTGGTGATTAACCAGTTGCGGAAGAAGATTGAGAAGGATCCGGCACAGCCCAGATTTATTTTGACGGAACCGTGGGTGGGATACCGGTTCCAGCCGGGGAAAGCGGCGGCGAAGAGCTCGGGGAGAGGATCGAAGTAGTAGAAGTTGGGCCGCGGACGGATTGATTGGGCGGTGACGAAAGGAGCCTCGCGCTTGTTCGGATTAGTCGGGCGTGGGACACTCTAGGCTCGTGCCGCAAACGACCGATCACACTCTCGCTTCTCCTTCCCAAGCTGCGGTTCCCCCTGATGCGCGCGTGGAATGGGCGTTTCTGCATCTTGGATTCGTGCTGATTGGCGTCAGCATGACGATGCTTGGCCCGGTGCTGCCGTACTTCACGCATCGCTGGAACTTGACGGACGGCCAGGCAGGGCTGTTTTTCTCGACACAATATTTCGGGAGTTTTCTGGGCACGGTGGCGACCAGTTGGCTTTTGCCGCGCATGGGTTTTTCGAAGGTGATCAGCGCCGGGTATTTCTGTTTTGCCCTGGGTTTGGCGTGCCTTGGACTTGGGCCGTGGTTTTTTTCGACGGCGTTCGTGGCGATTTACGGGCTCGGGTACGGCCTGTCAAACCCCTCGATCAATCTCCGCGCCACACATTTGCCTTCTGGAAACGTGGCGGCGGCGGTAAGTTTGCTGAACTTCTCGTGGGGGATCGGCGCGGTCTCAAGCCCATTCCTGGTGGCTTTTTTTCTGGGACGTATGAGTTTGCGGGCCTTGGCGGAAACGCTCACCGCTTGCTTCCTCGCGCTTGCCCTGGTGCATTTCATGCAGAAAGCCGATCCGGTTGCTTCTTCGGAAACCCGGCCGAAGCGATCGTTGGCGGTTTGGCGCGCAACATTACAGCCTGCGCCGTGGATTTCGCTGGCGCTGCTCTTCTGCCTTTATGTTGGGATTGAAATATCCGTTGGCGGCTGGGTGGCGCTGGACGAAAAACGACTGGTGGGATTCTCCACGGCTAAAATGGCGGCCGCACCCGCGTTTTTTTACGGATTTTTGCTACTGGCGCGGTTCCTGGTTCCGTTCGCGCTGAAACATTTTTCGCAATTGGCGCTTTGCGTGGGTGGTTTGGCGCTGACGACAGTTGGCGTTGCGCTGGTGGCGTTCGCGCAGACGCCGGTGGTGCTGCACGCCGGAGCGCTGCTGGCGGGGCTTGGTTGCGGGCCGCAATACCCGATTTATGTCACATGGCTGGCCGCAATTTTCAAGAACGACGCGACGTGGCTGGCGGCCCTGTTTTTCGGTTCGGCAGGGATCGGGAGTTCGTTGATTCCGTGGCTGGTGGGAGTGGTTGCGTCGCAAACGCATTCGCTGCGTTTTGGATTCATGTTGCCGATCGGCTCGGCGCTTTTGATGATTCCATTCGCACTTCGCGCGTGTCCAAATACTCTCAGGGCGCAAACCGCCGCCGCGTGAATTGGGCAACCTGAATTTAAGTCTGAAGCTTGCATGAAAATCAAAGGGCCTCCGAATTGTGCAGATCGGAGGCCCTTCTTGGTTTTCAATACAGAATCTTCTAACGTTCGATGGTAAATGGTTCAGTAAGCTTGAACGTGATCGAAGACTCCGAAGGGAATTCGACGTTCTTCCCTCCAGTGGCGCCAGAGGCTGCAAGTCCGCCGCCCGCGCCAACACCCGCACCAATGGCCGCTCCCTTCCCGCCGCCAGCAAGTCCGCCGATCAGAGCGCCGACCGCAGCGCCGCCACCGGTGACCACCGCGGTGCGCTTACCCTTACCTTTTTGAGTGCCGCCGTATGGACTGGTCGAGATCGTGTAGCCCTTGCCGTGAATTTCAACGCGGGTCAAACGGATGGCCAGAACAGCTTCGCCTTTGAAGGTACCCTGTTTCTTGGCGTCGACGACGGTTCCCGTAGCGTGCGCGCCCTTCGGAATGGCAGTGCGGCCTCCGACGATAACGGGTTCGGCGACGGTGGCTTCAAATTCGTCGCCCGGCTTGGCCACTTTGGAACTGATGGTGCTCGTCAAAACCACGGTGATCGGGGTTTCTGCAGGTACGACAATAGGCCGCGGGGGTTCTGGAGCGGGTTTCTTTGCGTCAGCCGATTGGCTGGCGCCCTGCTGGCTGCTGTCGGTGGATGGATTCGTCGAGGTGTCGCCCTTGTTGCAGCCGGCGGCCAGTCCGAGCGTTGCCGCCAGTCCGAGTATTGCCCATTTATTATTCATGGTTCCCCCATTTTTTCTTGAATGTGAATTTAGTAAAACGACGCCGCTCAGGTGATCGTCTTGCCTGGGTATCCGCTGGGCTTCGCGGCTTGCGATACTTCGAATACTATCATCTCTCACGGCGACTGAGTAGGGAAGGAACGCGGGTTTATCGCAAGCGATTCATTGTTGGTTCGTTTTCCTCAGTCGGTCAGAACGTTGGTCGGCAATATTTGCCCAACTGCGAGTAGCCCATTACAATTTTCCACATGATGCCAGAAGCCAGAGTCGCCGCACCGCTCACAACGGACGTGGCTGCGCGCATTGCGCGGGAAGTGTACGGCCTGGCGGCTGCGATTCGCGTGCTGCCGGGGGAGTACGACGACAATTTTCAACTCCAGACGGAGGATTCGCGGGCGTTCGTGCTGAAGCTGATGCACCCCGCGCGGGAAGATTCATTCGTGGATATGCAATGCCGCGCGTTAACGCATCTGGCCGGCAGGGCTCCTCATCTGGCATTGCCGCGAGTGATTCCCACCGCCAAGGGAGAGCTGTACGCGCGGGTCAGCCTCGAAGATGAAACGTCACGGCTGGTATGGATGCTTTCCTATTTGCCGGGGACCACGCTGGCGGAAACGAAACCGCATGCACCGGAGTTGCTCGCGTCGCTGGGGCGCATGCTGGCGGAGATTGACTTGGCGTTGAGGGATTTCGCGCACCCATGCGCGCAGCGATTCTTGAAATGGGACCTTTCGCGCTCCAACTGGGCGCGCGATTATCTGGGACATATCGCGGATCCAGAGCGCCGGGCGCTGGCGAAGAAGTTTCTTAATTTGTTCGAAGAGGAGGCGGTGCCGAGATTTCCGCTGCTTCGGCGAAGCGTGATTTATGGAGACGCGAACGATCACAACGCGCTGGTTGATCCAAAGACGAAGCGCGTGGTCTCCGTCATTGATTTTGGCGACATGCACGAGGGATTCACGGTTGGGGAGCCGGCGATTGCCGCGGCTTACGCGATTTTAGGGAAGGACGATCCGCTGGCCGCGGCTGGCTCTATGCTTGCCGGATATCACCAAATTCTGCCGCTGACGGAAGAGGAAATCGCCGCCTTTTTTGCGCTTATGGCCGCGCGGCTTGCCGTCAGCGTGGTGAATTCCGCGCACCGCAAGTCGCTGGTGCCGGATGATCCTTACGTTACAGCGTCCGAAGCACCGGCGTGGGAGGCGCTCGAACGGCTGGCAGCGATTGATTCACATACGGCAAAGGAATATTTTCGGGCTGCGGCCGGCAAGGTGGCTCCGATCGCCGGCAAGAAATCCTCGGATGGCTCCAGTGCAGGCATGAAAAAAGACCTTTCGGTTGAGGATTCGCTGGTGGCGCGCAAGCGGCTGTTGGGAGGGAATCTTTCGCTCTCGTACGAGAAGCCGCTGAAGATTGTTCGCGGTTCGATGCAGCATCTCTACGATGAGGCGGGGCGAGCGTACCTGGACGTCTATAACAACGTGCCGCTAGCGGGGCATTCGCACCCGAGGGTGGTGCGAGCGATTCAGGAACAGGTGGCGCTGCTGAACACGAATACGCGCTATCTTCACGACAATATCCTGCTTTATGCGGAGCGGTTGACGGCGCTGCTGCCCGATCCGCTTCGGGTGTGTTACTTCGTGAACTCCGGCACGGAGGCCAATGAATTGGCGTTGCGGCTGGCGCGCACTCACACCGGACGCGAAGACGTGATTGTGCTCGAGCATGCGTACCACGGGCATACTTCGACGCTGATTGATATAAGCCCATATAAATTTGACGGGCCCGGCGGACGAGGGCGCAAACCGTGGGTGCATGTGGCGCCGATTGCGGATGATTACCGGGGCGCGTACCGGCGCGGTGAGCAGGAAATTGGCAAGAAATACGCAGCGCCTGTCGGTGAGATTCTTCAAGATTGCAAAAAGAAAGGGCAGCGCGTGGCGGCTTATATCGCGGAGACGCTGCCGAGCGTGGCTGGGCAGATTGTATTTCCACCGAATTATCTGGCGGAAGTTTATAAGTATGTCCGGGCGGAAGGGGCGGTGTGCATTGCCGACGAGGTGCAAGTGGGTTTCGGCCGCCTGGGCACGCACTTTTGGGGATTTGGGACGCAGGGAGTGGTGCCCGACATCGCGGTGTTTGGAAAGCCGATGGGGAATGCGTTTCCGCTGGCTGCGGTGGTGACGACGCGCGAAATTGCCGCTTCGTTCGCGAATGGGATGGAATTTTTCAGCACGTTCGGAGGAAATCCGGTGGCGTGCGCGGCGGGACTGGCGGTGCTCGATGTGCTCCGCGACGAGAATCTTCAGCAGAACGCGCTGACTGTTGGCACGCAGTGGATTCACGATTTACGGGAGCTGCAAGCGAAACACCCCCTCATCGGCGATGTGCGCGGACTAGGACTTTTTCTCGGAATCGACCTGGTCACCGACCGCGAGACTCGCGCTCCCGCGCCGCGGCAGGCTTCGTATGTAGTCAATCGCCTGCGTGAGGAGGGCATTCTCGCAGGGACGGATGGGCCGCATCATAACGTGATCAAGCTGCGCCCGCCGCTGTGTTTCACGGTGGCGGATGCGGAGCGGTTCACTTCGACGCTGGCGAACATATTGGGCGAGCCTGCGGCGCAACCGGTTGCCTAGCCGTTGGGTTTGCGTGGAGTGCTCAACGCCGTAAGAGCGGAAGCTGGGCTTCCACACTCAAAAAAATGGAGCGGCCCTCCGCGGCAGGCGATTCGGATTAGGAGAAGTCGAGTTCCAGATCGTCCACGAAGCACCAACCCCAGTTTTCGCCGGGTTCGAGCGAACGCATGATGGGATGCTTGGTGCGGTGGAAGTGCTTGGTGGCGTGCTTGTTTTTGGAGGAGTCGCAGCATCCGACGTGGCCGCACTCCATGCACAGACGGAGATGCACCCAGGTATCGCCCATTTTCAGGCACTCTTCGCAACCCTTGGTGTGTGGCGTTACTTTGTGGATGTGGCTTAAATGCGTGCAAGCGCTCATGATTTGCCCACCCCAATCTAAAGATTTCCAGCTGCCATCATTGACATGGCATGTTGCCTCCGTATTTAATGCACGAGCCTTCCCAAAGGATGCCTGAGCAGGCCTCTCGTGGCCAATCCATTTCTTTTGAGATATTCGAAACCTTTTCGGGGCCGGGCACTCGAATGGATGCATCCAAACTGCCGCCCGGCTTGAATTCGCGAGCCTGACGTGATGTTGTAAGGACACCATGAACAACCCCATTGCCGCGTACACCCAGTGGCTGCACACGCGTTGGCCGGCTGGCGCGGTTGAGAAATTGCCGGTGACGGGCGAAAACGGAATCACCAATCTGCCGGGCGTGCGGATTGCCGGCGACCTTTCCGGAATTCCGCTGCTGAAATTTTCGTCGCTGACTGCCACGAAGGCACTGCGCGCGATTCTGAAGGAACCGGACTTCCAGAAGCGCGATACGTTGCAAGCAGACGTGCTCGACGTGGCAATTATCGGCGCCGGCGTGGCGGGAGTTTCAGCTGGCATCGAGGCCAAGAAAGCGCAGCTTCGCTTTGCAGTCTATGAGGCGACGCAGCTTTTTTCCACCGTGGTGAATTTCCCGAAGGCAAAGCCGATTTACACATATCCCACGGAGTTGAAGCTGGACGGTGGCCTGGAATTTCACGCCACGGTGAAAGAAGCCCTGTTGGAGGAGATGGAGGCGCAGCAGCGGGCTGCGGGAATAGAACCGGTTGCCGCGCGAATCGAGCGGCTGGAACGTTCCGGGAATTTGCTGGTGCTGCACCACGCGGATGGAAAGACGACGCGTGCGCACCGCGTGATCGTGGCGATTGGGCGGAGCGGAAATTTCCGGAAACTGGGATGTCCCGGGGAAGACCTGGATAAAGTCTACAACCGGCTGTTTGATCCGAAGGAGTTTGCGGGCAAGGAAGTCCTGGTGGTCGGCGGCGGCGATACCGCGCTGGAGACGGCAATTGCGATTGCGGCTTGCGGCGGCAAAGTAACGCTCAGCTACCGGAAGAAAGAGTTTGCACGGCCGAAGCCGGAGAACGTGGAGAAATTGCAGATGCTGGTGAAAGATCCGGCGGCGCACGTTGCGGTGGAGCGGCCAACTTCTGAACGGGTGACGACGGCAGCGAGTTCGTACATGCGCGGAGACAAAGCGCCGGGTTCCGTGCGGCTGATGATGCAAACCTCGGTGCAGAAGATTGAGCCGGCCTCCGCCACACTGCGCGACGCGCTGGGCAAGACGCAGACGATACCCAATGACGTTGTGTTCACGATGCTCGGACGCGAAGCCCCGCTGGATTTTTTCCGGCGTTCCGGGATTCCGATTCGCGGGGAGTGGTCGGCGAAGACGTGGCTCAGTTTTCTGGCGTTCTTCGCGTTTTGCTCGTTTGTTTATATCTGGAAGGCCAGCAGCCATCTGAACCAGGTTTTCCAGCAGCGCCACTGGTTTCCGTTTAATGTACCGGGCTGGCTGCATGCCGCGGGCGGTTCGATTGCGGCGGCATCCGCCGATCCGCGGACGCTACTTGGCACACTGACGATTGATCTGGCGCAGCCGGGATTTTATTACTCGCTGGGCTACACATTGGCGATCCTCGCGTTCGGCTTGCGGCGGATAAGACGGCGGAACACGCCCTATGTCCGGTTGCAAACGTACTCGCTGATGGCGTTTCAATTTATCCCGTTATTTTTGCTTCCTTACATTGTGCTGCCTTTTATGGGGCACAACGGTTGGTTCGACTCCGGCGTCATGAAGACGGTCGCGGACAATCTGTTTCCAGTGGTGAATTATGACCACGGGCGGGAATACTGGCGCGCCTTCGGATTTGTGCTCGCGTGGCCGCTGTTTATCTGGAACGTATTCACTTCGCAACCGCTGTGGTGGTGGCTGGCGATTTCGTTTGCGCAGACGTTCGTGATTATTCCGCTGATTATTTACCGGTGGGGCAAGGGTGCGTACTGCGGTTGGGTATGCTCGTGCGGCGGGTTGGCGGAAACGATGGGCGATACGCACCGGGAAAAGATGCCGCATGGACCATTCTGGAACCGCCTGAATATGACCGGCCAGGTGATTTTGTTTGCGGCGTTGCTGATCGCAGCGTTCCGATTCGTCAGCTGGATGGCGCCGAACTCGGGGCTTGGGCGCACGAGCGCGCAACTGTTTTCTGGAATGCTCAGTCAGTGGTCGGTGCTGGGCGTTGAGTTGAATTACTACCATGTGGTGGATATTGGGATCGCGGGGATCATCGGGTTGTGCATGTATTTTTGGTTCAGCGGACGGGTGTGGTGCCGGTTTGCGTGCCCGCTGGCGGCGCTGATGCACATTTACGCGCGATTTTCGAAATACCGGATTTTCCCGGAAAAGAAAAAGTGCATCTCGTGCAATGTGTGCACTTCGGTGTGCCATCAGGGAATTGACGTGATGAATTTCGCGAACAAGGGATTGCCGATGGAAGATCCGGAGTGCGTGCGGTGTTCGGCGTGCGTGCAGATGTGCCCGACAGGCGTGCTGACGTTCGGGCGGCTGGATGGGAACGGGAAGATTGTTTATGACAAGCTGGTGGCCTCGCCGGTGCAAATGAGAGAGGCACACTAAGAGCAAAAGAAAAGAGACGGACTTAACGCAGAGTACGCCGAGGAAGAACGCAGAGGTCGCAGAGAAGAGTTTAGGCTAGCGCGCCGGTGCAACTGGAGCCGGCTCCGGCCGTGCAGCCGAAGCAGTGGCCGGCTGTGGAGATGCGTCGGCCCGCCCAGCCGGTGAAAGTTTCGACATCCCACACCGTAGCCGCGCTTTCCGGTTGTTCCAATTCCAAATCCAGCATCTGGTTGAAATCGCAATCGTAAAGCTTGCCATCGTACCCGATGCTGACAAGCGAGCGGCACATCAGGCCGTGCAGCGTGGCGGGATTGAAATTTTTCCTGAGGAGCTCCATGTAGGCGTCGTGCTTGCCCTGGCGTTGCAGGTCTTCCTCGAAGCGGTGAATCGGCATGTTCGTGATGGTCAGCAGATGGTGGAACTCGATGCCGTGCTCTTCGCGCAGGTGCTGCTTGTAATCGGCTTCGAGCTTCGCCTGCGGCGGTGGAAGCGACGGGCCGACAGGATTGTAGACCAGGTTTAGCATCAATTCTGAGCCGGGCATGCCATAGCCAAGGCCGTTCAATTTGCTCAGCGCATCCATACTTTTTTCGAACACGCCCTTGCCGCGCTGCTTGTCCACATTTTCCGCGGTATAGCAGGGAAGGCTGGCGATAATCTCAACGCGGCGTGCGGCGAGAAATTCGCCGAGGTCTTGCTGCCCGTCCTCAAGAAGCACAGTCAGGTTGCACCGGTCAATGACGTGGCGCCCCAGGCGCTGCGACTCTTCGACAAGCCAGCGAAAATTCGGATTCAGCTCGGGCGCGCCGCCAGTGATGTCCACGGTGGTGATGCTGGGGCTGGCAGCGAGAAGTTCGATCACACGGCGCGCGACGCTGGCCGCCATGATTTCCGTGCGTTTGGGACCGGCGTCCACGTGGCAGTGATGGCAGGCTTGATTGCAAAGTTTGCCGACGTTGATCTGCAGCGTGGTGGTTTCCGCCCGCAACAATTCCGCCTGGCCGTTTTCGCGCAAGGTCTGCGTAAATCCTTCGGCATATCCATTGCCACTGGGAAAGATCGGGAATGGCGAATTCGCAACGGCCATCAGCAGCACCCGCTCTTTCGATCGCCCGGGGAGCAGCAGTCCGCCGGCGCTTCGGTAGTAAGGGAATAATCTTCGCCCTTGGTTTCGCGAGGATTCCGCAGGAGCGTACCGCTGGTGCACGGAAAAGGTTTGGCGTCTTCTTTGTTCACAGGAGCGAGCGGCGGAACGAGCGCGAAGGAATCGTGATAGGGAGCCTTCGAATAAAGATTGAACGTTTTTTCGCAAACGGCAACGCGCAGTCCGCGGCGCAGCACGTGGCCGTCATCGTCAACCACTTGCCGGAACGGTCCCTTATAAATGACGGCCTGCTTGTGCTCCCAGCACTCGCCCTGTTTGCCCTTGTAGGCAGCGACAGTCATGCTGCGAAATTCGATCCCTTCGACGGTGCGCCACGGGTCTTGCTGGCGGTCCAGAATCTCGATGCCGTAGAATCCGGCGTTTTCGAACGCGTCGAGGAAAAGGTCTTCGCGGAACGCGCCGGAGATGCAGCCGCTCCAGAGTTCGGCGTTTTGCTGAAGTTGGATAGGGACGTCTTCGTCGGAGACGATGTCTGAGATAACGGCGCGGCCTCCGCGTTTCAGAGCGCGAAAAATTTCCGTGAAAAGCAGCTTCTTATCTTCGGGGCGGACCAGATTCAGGACGCAGTTGGAAATAACCACGTCCACGGAATCGTCGGGAACAAGCGGCCGAGCAGCGCGCATCTCATTCATTATGGATTCCAATTTCGCAAGATCTTCCGCGGTGCGCACGGGATGTTCGGCGAGCCATCCGTCCACTTCCGCCATGTTCAGGCGCAAGTCCTGTATTTTCCCTTTGCGAAATTCCACATTGGCGTAACCCAGCCGCCGCGCCACCTCCGGTGCATTGCGCTCGGCAACTTCGAGCATAGCGTCGGTCATGTCCACACCGATGACGCGGCCGGTGGGGCCGGCAATCTGGCAGGCGACGAAACAGTTCTTGCCAGAGCCGGAGCCGAGGTCCAGGACGGTGTCGCCCGCATGAACATATTTGGTGGGATCACCGCAGCCGTAATCGATGGAGAGAACTTCCTCTGGAATGGCTTTCAGCAGAGCGGGGTCATAGCTGGTCGGGCAGCAGAGCGAGGCTTCGCTTTTCCTGGCGCCTTCCGCGTAGCGCTCGCGAACGGCTTCTTCTTTGTTCAGCGCAGGTGTGGCCATGATGGATCTCCTGTGTTGGTGCCGCCAACCTCTTAAGATTCGCGCCTAAGCGGGAAGTTACACGATTCCACGGAAAATTGCACGAAACCGTTCATCAAAAGGGTGGTCAAAAGGGTGATCAAGAGGACTTCCTTGCTTGGGACTCTCTTGCGCGCTCCTGGAGCTTCTCTTCCTTGTCTTTGCCTGAAGGCGGAAAACTTTTAAAGCTGTCGGTGAATTCTTCCTCGGCTTTCTTCGGATCTTTATCGGGATCGCTCATTTTGCGAACCAGATAGACGCGCCAGACAAGAGCCTTCGCTTTGGGATCGATCAAATCGAGGATCAGCGTGCCCTGATGCCGGCTGGTGGAAGTCACCGTGTTGAAGAGATAGCTCCAATCACTGCCGATAAACGGGCCGTACGCGCCCCAGTTGCCCATGACGGCGACATCCACCTGGGTCTCCGGATTGGCCCAATAACGCACGATGAGGTCGGGATTCTGGCCGAAATTCACTTCATGCAAGCCCTTTTTTTCGAGCTCGCGCACAACCATGTGGTGGAAACGGATGTTGATCAGATCGGGATTCAACTGAATCGCCACCAGGTTTTCGACTCCCCCGACGTAGGCGAAGGTTTTGAATTTGGAAAAGTCGATTTTGGGATCAAAATCGATGGTGGTTTTTCCGGAGACGGAGAGAGTGAGACCAGAGAGCAGAGCCAGCATTGCCAGAAAGAATCGAACCGCGTAACGGTGGCCACGAAAGGCCGAGTTTTTTTCCGCCATGTGACTCCTTGGGGCCGGCAAGGAACAAATGTGCTCCGCCAGTTTTGGGTAGTTTAGGCCAATCCATGGGCGTTTGGCGAGTTGAAGCAAAGGTTGCCGGGGTGCTTTCGCTTGCTCGGGAAGAGTCTGACTAGACTTCCGCGTCGGGGGGTTCGTTGTTGAACAGGCGGACCAGTTCCGCGTGTTCCATCACGACGGCGGGGTCGCGCTGGATGGCGTCGAAATATTGCTTCTGGAAACCATCACCGGTTTGCGTGGGAGCGAAAAGTTTCCGCGCCAGCGAAATAGGGACGTGCGCATCCTTTTCCGTGACGCTTTCATCGCTCGAGAGCGCTTCGTCGATCCGCACGACGAATTCGGAAATATTGTGGAGCCACGCGAATTGGGGGTCATCCACAACAAGGCGGAAGAGTTCGCCCGTGGTGACGACGCCGTGGGCCTTCTCATAATCGCGGCGCTCCATGTCCAGCAAAGTCTTGTGCAAACGTAGAAGCGCCTGCCGCAGGGCGACAAGTTTCTGGCGCGCCGGCGTGTCGCGCCCGTCGCCTTGATTCGTGTACGGATCTCTGGGTTGAGCCAAGATAGTTGCTCCCTCACTATTTTGCGACAGTTTCGAACGGCTGGCTAGTTGGCGGGGGCGCCCTTCGGGCGGATGGTGAGGTTGTTTTTCACGCTGGAAATCCCTGAGACGCCCGAGGCGCGCGTGGAGGCAAGGTTTTTTTCGGCCTCGGTCAAGACCGCGCCTTCGAGAGTAACTTCCCCGTTTCTGAGGATGACGTGGATAACGGGTACTTCCGGAACCGCGTAACGCTGCAGCGTGGAATCCTCGAAGATCGCGCGGTATACGGCTCGGCGGGAATCATCGTCGGTGGAGGACTTGGGAAGGACTTCAATGAGGTTTTTGACCGAGGAGACGCCCTCGAGGCTTTTTACGGCTGCTTCCGCATGGGCCTTAAGCGTGGGGCGAAGGACGTAACCGCTGAGAGTGACTTTGTCTGCGTCGAGCGTGAACGCGATGTAGTCGAAGACAGAATAATAAGGAAGCACAATTAGCTGATGGCGAATTTCGCGCGAGAGTTGGCTTTCCTCGGTCTTGGCATCACCCTTCGCCGATTTGGGGGTCGCGGGATGTTGTGCCCGTAGCGAAGGCCCAAACAAGGGCAGAGTGAGGAAAAAGAGGAGGGTGATCCTCCGGTGAAAAGCAGTTTGCATATCACTCAGATTAGCAAAAGTGTAGCAAAACTGTAGCTCACCCCTTGAGGGGTGAGGGTTTTCACAACGCTGGCAAGGCGTCGAACCATTAATGAGCTGGCTACGATGGGTGTTCTTAATGCGTGGGGGTGTGGCCGTCAGTGTTAGCATACGTCAGGGAATCGCGGTCTCCTTACCCCATTTGCTTGCTCGATTGCCCAGGGAGGACGCTTTTCAGTGTTGGCCATCGCACATCGTGGTGCATCAGGATACGCTCCGGAAAATACGCTGGCTGCGTTTCGCCGCGCGGTCTCGCAAGGCGTAACGTTCATCGAAACCGACCTGCATCTGACGCGGGACGCCCATTTTGTGGCCATTCACGACTCGACCTTGGACCGCACGACCACCGGCCGGGGCGGAGTGCACCAGATGGCACTATCGGAAATCCGCAAACTGGACGCGGGTTCCTGGTTTGCGAGCGAATTTATCGGCGAGCGCGTGCCGACGCTGGTGGAAGTTTTGGAGTTCGCGCGCAAGCACGACGTGGTGTTCTATCTGGAATTGAAACCAAACGGTTTCTGGGGAGGGGAACACGCGCTGATCAGCAATCTCCGCGAATCCGGAGAAATTCCACGCGTGGTGATTATTTCCTTTGACCCGGGGATTCTGGCGGGCCTGCGGAAGCTTGAGCCTACCTTAATGACCGGCCTCCTGTACGACGGGCAAATTGAAAATCCATTTGAGAAGGCGCTGGAAATCGGTGGTCGGCAACTTGCGGTGCGCGGCGACCTGATGACGCCGAATTTCCTGAAGGAAGCTCACAAGCGCGACCTGCAGGTGGTCTGCTGGACGATCAATTCACCGGCGCACATGCGTTTGCTGGAGGCTGCCGGCGTGGACGGGATTATGTCCGACTACCCGGACCGGCTGCTGGATTCGCTGAAGAAATAGCGCGGTAGATAGCCGCGAATTGCGCGACGCTGAGCTGCTCGGCCCGCGCATCTTCCCTCAATTTCAATTCCTTCAAGAGTTCCCGAATACGCTGTGGCTCTGCGACTTGGCGGAGATTGTTCGAAAGCGTTTTTCGCTTCTGCCCAAAGCAAGACTTCACGAAATCCAAAAACTCTTCCGCGTCGCCGACAGCGGTCTGCGCGCCGGGGCCGGGAAGGCGAAGGGTGACCAGCGCCGAAGCCACTTCCGGAGGCGGGCTGAACGCACCGGGCGGGAGCTTCAGTACGAACTCTGGCCGCGTGTAGAACTGGGTGGCGACGGAAAGATAACCGTAATCTTTGTTGCCGGGCTGCGCGGCGAGGCGCAGGGCCACTTCCAGTTGGATCACGATGTTAATTTCTTCTATCTGATCGGCGAACGAAAAGAAGCGGTGCAGGATCGGTGAAGTGATGTAGTAGGGAAGATTCCCGTAGAGGCGGATGCGCCGGCCGGCCGCAAGCGAGCGCAGGTCGATCTCGAGCACGTCCCCTGGAACCACTGTAAGATTCGGGTGCTTGCTTGCGAGACGCTTCAGGCGTTCGATGAGAGGCGGGTCAAGTTCGACGGCATAAACGGGGACGCCGCTGCGAACAAGATACTCCGTCATTTCCCCGTGGCCCGCGCCAATTTCAATCCAGCAGTAATCCTGAACGCCGGAATTTGTGGAACTTTCCATGCCGTGCGAGGAAACGCGAATCGCGCGGGCGATTTTTTCGCGCCAGCCGGCATCACTCAAAAAATGTTGTCCAAGTTTCTGTCTGGCCATGAGGATGTGATCTGCCAGTCTATCAGCAGTTTCGCCATGCGCGGTCGGCTGGGACGATTGCGCAAAAAATCACTTAGGCAACTGAATTGGGGGAGTGGGTGGATCTTTAAGTTGCTGGCGATTTGCTATCGGCACATACTTTGGCAAGAGGGAAAAGGCCATGGCCGCCCGGCCCGTCGTGGAATCAAGAGACACGCAGTGGCTGACAACCAGTGCCTCGTTGGCCGTGGGGGCTTCGTTTTTTGCGCTGTGGTTCTGGTTGCTGCCTTCCTGGCTGGGGTTTGATGTTGCGGCCGTTGGTGGGGCGCGGTGGCGATGGATTGGAGTGGTGCCCTCGGTACTCGGTTTTTCCGTGGCGCTGCGATGTATCTGGGATTTCGGGCGGACGGGCCGTGGGACGCCGGCGCCGTTTGTTCCTCCACAGCGGTTGGTGGTGGTCGGATTTTACCGGTACGTGAGAAACCCTATGTATGTGGGCTTCTTCGCGGGCTGGATGGGCTTGTGGGTTGTGTTCGGCAGAGCGAACCGCGTTGCGCTTTTGGTGGTGCTTATTGCCACGGTTGCCGTTGTTTTGTTTGTGAAATTCTATGAGGAGCCGTCGCTCCGCAAAATTTTTGGCGCTGACTATGAAGAATATTGCAGAAACGTGCCGCGCTGGATTCCAAGGATACGCGCATGGAGCCGGTGAAACTGACTTGAGCAAACTGCGATCCAGTATGTCGCCGACTAGGGCGCCAATGAGAAATTCACCATGACCGTCGTCTCAACTTCGACAGACTTTCCATTCACCAGGACCGGGCGATAGCGCCATTTGCTGACGGCTTCTATGGCGGCCCGCGCAAGTTCCGGATCGATTTCAGGGTTCATGACCCGCAATAACATGGGCCGCCCATCGATCCCAATGACTGCATTGAGATTCACGCTTCCCTGGATGCCTGCGGACCTGGCGGACTGTGGATAAACAGGCATAACTTTCTCCACAAGTCCTGATGCCTGCACACTGCCCTCGATCCGCAAACGGGTCGTCTTCCCGTCGGTCCCCGTTTCGGACTGGCCATTGACTTCGCTTTGCGCGACGCCCTCCGTTCCTCCTTTGTCCGCCGCTACCTGCAGAGAAATGCTCTGCGACATATCACGGCCCGGCTCAAGTGCGATGCGGGGCATTCGATAGACTTCAAATCCTTGCTTCACCACCTTCAGTTCGTACTCGCCAGCCGGCAAGGCTTTGAGTACGAAATTGCCCTCGGCGCCAGAGGAGGTCATGGAGATTGTGTTTGTTTTCTGGTTAGCCACGATCACGGTCGCATTGCTCACAGCCGCGCCGCTGGGATCATGGATCGTACCCCCGAATTTTCCAGCTGCGCTCTGTGCCGGCAATCGTATCGCCGCGAGTGGAAGCAACAGGCACAAAGCAATCAGGGATGTGAGCAACCTTGTTCGCCGTGAAACGCAGTGACGGTCGATCGAAGGATTCAGCATGGCCATGAATCTCCTCTCCAGATGAGTTGTACGTGCGAAGGCGAGTGCGGCAGACCAACCGCGAAAGGGGTTTTCCAGAGTCCGGGCGAGATCAAGGATCTCTCCGGCATATTCAGCTGGCTGAATTCCCGAGTTTAAGACAGCGTCATCGCAGGCACGCTCGCTCTCCTCCCGCAGGATTCTCGCCGCAATCCACATCAGCGGGTCGAACCAGTACACGCTGCAGGCCAACTGAGCCGCAATTTGCAAGATCCAGTCGTGACGCGCGATGTGCGCAAGTTCGTGGGAAAGTACGATTCGAATTCTGCTTTCAGACCATGATCCGGCGTTTCCTGGCGTGAGCACCCGGGGCCTCAGAAACCCCCATGTAATTGGCATGGCGAGCGGATTTCCGCACTGCAGTACTTGCACCGGTCGTGCGATTCGCAGCGAGCGGCAAAGCTCCGCGACACAGCGCAACCAACTCTCCCTGGTTTCAGGATTTGCGCGATTGGAAGCCCCGGCAATCCGCGCCAGACCCCTGGCCAGCCGCAAGGCGACGGCGATGAAACCAAGCATCCAGACAACCACGACAATGCCCGCCAGTTTGCCGAACAGCGGCGAATCCAGGCGCGCGTTGATGATCATCGCGGGCAAGCTATCCAGACTGGTTTTCGTTTCCGTCATGGGCATGCTTGATAGGGCGGGTGTCCCGCGGAGAGGAGCAGCCTGCCACGCAGGGAGCAGAAACATGAAGACTGGGAGGGCAAGTGAGGCGACGATTCCCGACGCCCATATCCGATGCCGAAAGGCAGCGGACCGACTGCGCAGAAATATCGCTGTGAGCCACGCCAACGCCAGAAGCACGGTCGACTTTATGGAGCAAGCGAGGAGAAATTTCAGTGAAAGCCAACAGAAACTCAGCAAGTCCATGTTCAGCTCTCCTTTCGGTTTTTGGAGATCATCTGTGCCAGGCGTTCCAATTCTTCGCTTGAAACCCTCGAAACCTCTCCGCCGAGCAACGCGGTGACCACCTTTTCGGTGGAACCATCGAAGAATGTTTCAACCAGGTGCCGGAGCGCGGAACGCCGGGCGACGTCCCGCGGAACTGCTGGGAAGTAAACATAGCGCAGCCCGTGCTCTTCATGGCGAATATGCCCTTTTTCTTCCAGCACTCGGAGTTGGGCACGAACCGTTGAGTAACTTGGCCGGTCGGGGAGAGCGGCAAGAACCTGCCCGACAGTTGCACGTTCTAGCTTGTAGAGAATATCCATAATCTGACGTTCACGTCGCGCCAGCGCTTTGAGTTGTGGTTTTTTCATAGGCTCATGCTATTTATCTAGCAGATATGCTATATAACTAGCACCTCGCCCGGAAGCTGTCAAGCAAATTATGATCGGCAACATGCGTGGCATGGGGCCGGACGTGAAGCCTGCCGATCAAGATGCCGCGCACAGCCTGAGCCTGGGAAGCGTTACGCACGCTCTGGAGTTCATCTGTCGAAACCTGCCGCACATGTAAGCGAGGAATGAGGTTGACGCTAGGCGGTGCCTCCGATAGCGTAGGAATTTCGCACTGAACCTATGCGCATTCTCTTTGCAGCTTCGGAAGCTTTGCCTTACGCGAAGACCGGCGGACTCGCGGACGTGCTCGAGGCCTTGCCTCGCGCTTTGGTGAAGCTGGGGCATGAAGTGGCGGTGTTTCTGCCGAGGTATCGCGGCGTGAAATCCGCGTCGGTGGTGATGCCCAGCCTGACGATCCCCCAGGGCACGCGGCTGCGCTTTCCCGCAATCAGAAACGGCGCGGTGCTGCGCGGAGTTCGATACTTCTTCCTGGATGATCCTTTTTATTTCGATCGCGACGGTATCTATGGGGACAAGAACCGCGAATTTCCGGACAACGCCGAGCGTTTTACGGAATTTTCCCGCGCCACAATTGAAATGGCCAAGCACATCTGGACGCCGGACGTTTTTCACTGCCATGACTGGCAGACGGCAATGGTGCCGGCGCTGCTGCGATCGTCCTATGCCGACGATCCTGTCGTAAAGGACATCCCGGTGGTGTTCACGATCCACAATATCGGCTACCACGGTGTTTTCCCGCCGGAATCGCTGACGCGCGCGGGGATTCCGCAAGCGCTGTTTCATCCTGGCGGAATTGAATTTTTCGGGAACGCCAATTTTCTGAAAGGCGGACTGATCTATTCGGATTACCTGACGACAGTGAGCCGCAAATACGCGCAAGAGATTCAAACCCCGGAATTCGGGTTTGGACTGGATGGAGTCATTCGGTCGCGCGCCAGCCGCCTGGTGGGAATTTTGAACGGAGTGGATTATTCGGCGTGGAGTCCGGAGCGGGACACGCTGATTCCCGCGAAATATTCCGCAAAAACTCTGGAAGGGAAGAAGGTTTGCAAAGAGAAACTCGCCGAAGAATTTCACCTGCAGCCCGACAATCCGAACTGGCCGATCATCGGGATTGTGTCGCGGTTCGCCGACCAGAAAGGCTTCGACCTGATCGCCGCCATCGCGCGCGACCTGATGCACGAGGAAGTTTTGCTGGCTGTGCTGGGAACCGGGGATCGCCGGTATGAGGAATTGTTCCGCGCGCTGGCGATCGATTTTCCCGGCCGCGTGGGCGTGAAGATCGCGTACGACAATGCGCTGGCGCATTTGGTGGAGGCGGGCTCGGACATGTTCCTGATGCCTTCGCGTTACGAACCGTGCGGATTGAATCAGATTTACAGCCTGCGCTATGGAACGGTGCCCATTGTCCGCGCAACCGGCGGTTTGGACGACACAATTGAAATGTTTGATTTGGAGCATGGCACGGGCACTGGATTCAAGTTTTCAGAGTATTCAGGCGAAGCGCTCTTGCATGCGATCCGCCAGGCGTTGCATTATTACTCCGACGACGACATCTGGAAGCGCATTCAAATGAATGGGATGGCAAAAGATTTTTCGTGGAACATCTCGGCGGCGGAATATGCGAAACTATATGAGGCTGCCAGGGCGGCGCGAAACCAAACGACAGTTCCCGCATCTAACTAATCAGGAAAGTAGCTGCTTAGTGCAGCACAAAAGAGGATACAAAGGTTATGGCTGAAAATATTCTTGCGGTGAATGACGGAAACTTCGATACCGAAGTGCTGACGGCAAGCAAGTCGCAGCCCGTCATGGTTGATTTTTGGGCGGAATGGTGCCGCCCGTGCCACATGCTGGCGCCAACGGTGGCGGAAATTGCCCAGGATTACGCGGGCAAACTCAAAGTGACCAAGCTGAACGTGGACGAGGCGATGAACTCTTCGACGCGCTATGGCATTCGCGGCATCCCCACGCTGCTGGTTTTCAAGGACGGGCAAGTGGTGGAGCAGATCGTCGGCGCGGTGCCGAAGGATCAGATCACCAAAGCGCTGGACCGGCATCTCGGATAATTAACCGCTGCGTCCGTGAAGAAAATAGAATGTGAGCAACGGCCCGCTTTATCGGCGGGCCGTTGCTGTGTTTGCCGGTGTGTGAAGGATTTGCGGAGGGCCGGATGGGGGAATCGAAGCGCGAAGTGGTGCGGTGCCGCTGGGCGAGCAATCCACTGAACATTCCTTACCACGATGAGGAATGGGGTGTGCCAGTCCACAACGATCATCAGTGGTTTGAATTTCTGATTCTGGAAGGCGCGCAGGCGGGCTTGAGTTGGGACACCATTCTGCAGAAGAGAGCGCGCTACCAGAAAGTTTACGCGGGGTTTGATCCGGAAAAAGTAGCGCGGTTTGATGCCAAGAAATCGCGCGAGCTATTGGGCGACGCGGGAATTATTCGCAACCGTCTGAAAATTGCCGCGGCGGTGACAAACGCGCAGGCGTTCCTTAAGGTGCAGCAAGAGTTCGGGAGCTTCGACAAATACGTGTGGAAGTTTGTGGGTGGCTCTCCGATTCAAAACAAGTGGAAGCAGCACCAGCAACTGCCGGCCGTGACGCCGCTGGCGACGGCCCTGAGCAAAGATTTAAAGAAGCGCGGCTTTCGGTTTGTCGGTCCGACAATTGTCTACGCGTTCATGCAGGCCACCGGTTTGGTGAACGACCACCTGGTGAGTTGCTTCCGCTACAAGCAAGTGGCGCAAAGCTAGCTTGCGGCTGATAGGTTCCTTTGATAATTTAGGTGTAGAGCGGGCGTCGTACAATGGCAGTATAGAAGCTTCCCAAGCTTCGGACACGGGTTCGATTCCCGTCGCCCGCTCCAGAAATCCCGTTCCCCCTGTTGTTTACACTCCTCTAGAACCCTGAAAACTTTTCCGGCAAGGACATTACTAGCGTGCGTGCGCCCACACGCATTGCAGTTGCCCTGCGAATCGAGGCTGGCGGACGGCCTTCCAAAAGGCACACAGCTCCGCTCTCGAGCCCAGGTGGTCGGCAGAGCAGGCCCCGGAGAATCGATTGTTGACATGCAAGAAACAGATACATATACTCCCCGTAATCGTTGCTCAACCGATTTACTAACGGGTGTGGTGCAACATCCGAAATATAAAGAAAGGCGAAGGAGTTAGCGTGCGCTTTTCCAGACTCTCCTTTCGGGTGATTCTCATTCCTGTTTGCGCGTTATTTCTTGCAGTTTGTGCAAGTGCTCGATCCGATGCCAGCCTTCCAGGCCCTGTCATGGATTCCCAGGGCTTGGCTTTCCACGCTCAGCTGAAAGCCAATGCAGTCAAGGAACAAGCTGAAGCATTCTCGATTTGGAATGCCCTGCGGCAGGAAGATGCCGGCAGCCTAGCGATAACCACCAGCCAACAAATTTAGCCGTAGGAGAGCAGCTACATCCCAGCAACCGGTGTGCTGAATTTAGTTTCAAGCGGTAAGAAGTGGGGTCAAGTCGGGAGATAGAAGGTCTCCACGATATCCATTCCGAGGTGAACGAATATGCGATGCAAGATGCTTTTGTTGGTAGCTATCCTGCTGTGTGCCGTTTCGACCCGCGCGCAATACCGAGCTTCGATTCAAGGGGTGGTGACCGATCCGGCAGGGGCCGCTGTTTCCGGAGCGACTCTGACATTAACGAATCTGGACACCAATCTGCAATTGACCGCTACCAGCGACGAGAGTGGAGTTTACAACTTCGTTGCTCTCCCCCCCGCCAAGTTTTCCCTCGCCGTCGAGAAGGCGGGCTTCAAGAAGAAGACGCTCCAGAATGTTGGTATCATCCCGGAACAAGCGAACGCCTTGAACATTCAGCTTGAGCTCGGGCAGGTCACCGAAACTGTTACGGTGAGCGGCGATTCGACTCCACTTATGGATACCGAGACGGCGTCACTCAGCGGGCTCGTTAACTCAAACCAAATTCAGCACATGCCGTCCTTTGGGCGGGATGTCCTTAAGCTCGCCCAGCTGGCTCCCGGCTCATTCGCGGATGGGTCGCAGGGCGGCGGCGGCACCGACAACTTTAACCTTCCTGGCACTCAGACCGGGGGAGGGGCTTCCGGTGGTTCGGACGGCATCTTCAAGACCGAAAACGGTGCACAGGTCATTG
>Ga0137412_10000705_pt1 | contig 24534 bp, 17 predicted proteins | sample CZODoug2_1_16fun_FD_122160 | JGI IMG/M metagenome (GOLD analysis project Ga0137412, IMG submission 122160) | Vadose zone soil fungal communities from Angelo Coast Range Reserve, California, USA - CZODoug2_1_16fungal (Hybrid Assembly) | ecosystem: Environmental > Terrestrial > Soil > Vadose zone... | reverse complement strand
TTGGCGTCGATCGCCTTGATCCAGTCGTCGCGGGTCCAGTTGCGGAAATCGCCGGGCGGCGGGCCGCCGGCATTGTTCACGAGAATGTCCGGGTCGGGACAGGCCTTCAGCACGGCCTCGCGGCCGGCTTGTGTGGTGATGTCGCCGACGATTTCGGTCACCGTCACGGCAGGGTTGGCCTTGCGGATCTCGGCGGCGGTTTTCGCCAGCGCCTCGGCGCCGCGCGCGGTCACCGTGACATGCACGCCCTCGTTCGCCAGCGCCATCGCGCAGGCGCGTCCCAATCCCTTGCTCGATGCGCAGACGATGGCGCGGCGGCCCTTGATACCCAGATCCACTGATTCACTCCCGTGACTTGAAAAGCTAGCGGCCGGACATTAGCCAACCTCGGCGGCCCTGATAAGGGACCGTGCCGCGTAAAAACGCATATCTGGGCTCGGCCCACCGACCATGGGATGCGCTGCGGCGCGAGGTCGATCGGGATCAGATGCGCCGCTCTCGCTTCAGGCGGTCGATGAGGCCCGCTACCTCGGGCGGCAGCGACTGGAAACCCCTTTGCCCTGCGGCCGAAAGCAGCGGCCGCAGTTGCGAGCCTTGCAGGAAAGCCGGCTGCCGGTCGTTGGGCACCAGCCGGTCGAACACCAGCACCAGCGAGGTCGCAATCAACAGGACGCGCACCGCGCCTAGTGCTGCGCCGCCGAGACGGTCTCCGATACCAAGGTTTGCACCCATGGTTTCGTCCAGCGCCATCCGCGCGATTTTTCCGAACATCATGCCGACCACCAGCAACGCACCGAAAAACAGGATCCAGTTCTGCAGCAGTGGCGAGGCCGAATTGCCGCTCATTCGCGACGAGACGAAGGTCATCGCGCCAATGGCGACCGGCGTTGCGAGCAGATAGGCGAGGATGGTGATAGCGCTGCGCAACAGGCCGGTATTGAAACCAATGACCGCGACGATGGCCAACCCGGCACAGACGGCGATATCAAAGTTCATGGCCTGCTCATGCCCTGACCCGATTTGGTCAATGAATCCGGTTTGCGATCACTCAAATCGTCTGTATCAATGCGCGGCCACATGCCTGGGGCCTCCACCATGTCAGACCTATTCGATGTCAGTAAAGAAATCGTCCTCATTACCGGCGCGAGCCAGGGATTGGGGCGTCAGTTCGCACGCGTCTTGTCCGCGCATGGCGCGGCCGTGGCGCTCGCCGCGCGCCAGACCGCGAAGCTGAAGAGCCTCGAAGACGAGATCAAGGCCAAGGGCGGCCGTGCCGCGGCGGTCGCGATGGATGTGACGGACACGGCATCGATCACCAGCGCGATCGATGCGGCGGAGGCAGCGCTTGGTCCCGTCACCGTGCTGATCAACAATGCCGGCATCGCGGTCGAGAAGCCCGCGATCGAGCAGACGGAACAGGACTGGGATGCCGTGATCGGCGCCAACCTCAAGGGCGCCTATTTCACGGCGACCGAGATCGCGCGACGCATGATCGCGCGCAAGCAGGACGGCAACATCGTCAATATCGCCTCCGTGCTGGGCTTCGGCGTGATGAAATTCCTGTCGCCCTACACGATCTCCAAGGCCGGTATCGTGCAGGCCACCAAGGTGATGGCGCTCGAACTCGCCGGCAGCCGCATCCGCGTCAACGCGCTGGCGCCCGGCTATATCGACACCGAGATGAACCACGATTTCTGGGCGACGCCGGCCGGCGAGAAGCTCACCAAGCGGATCCCGCAGCGCCGGGTCGGCAGCGAAAGCGACCTCGACGGCGCGATCCTGCTGCTCGCCTCCAACGCCTCGCGTTACATGACCGGCAGCGTGGTGACCGTGGATGGCGGGTTCCTGCTGACGTGATGTTGTGGTGCGCCACGTAGGGTGTGCAAAGCGCAGCGTGCGCACCAGTAAGGGCACCGTTCTTGATCGGTGCGCACGCTACGCTTTGCACACCCTACAGGACGATGACGCAGTCTAGTTTGCCCGCATCTCGCCCCTGATCATGTCGGCGGCCTTCTCGCCGATCATGATGGTCGGTGCGTTGGTGTTGCCGCCGATCAGGGTCGGCATGATCGAGGCATCGACCACGCGCAGGCCTTGCAGCCCGTGCACTTTCAGCGCCGGGTCGACCACGGCCATCGCATCCGTACCCATCTTGCAGGTGCCCACCGGGTGATAGACGGTGTCGACACGGGCGCGCAGGATGGCGCGGATGTCGTCGTCGGTCTTCACATCTGACGTGAACATGTCCTTCATCTGCAAGGCTCGCAGCGCCGGCGTCTCCATCAATCGCCGCGTGGTCTTGAAGCCCGCGACCATCGCTTCCAGATCGGCGTCCTCGCCCAGGAAATTCGGATCGATCCGCGGCGCCTGTTTCGGATCGGAGCCGGCGAGCGAAACGCTGCCGCGGCTTTTCGGACGGAGCAGGCAGACATGGCAGGAGAAGCCTGTTTCCCCATGGCGCTTGCGGCCGTGATCGTCCACCATCGCCATGCCGAAATGCAACTGGATGTCGGGCACGTCCAGATCGGGGCGCGTTTTCAGAAAGCCGCCGCATTCGGCGAAATTGGTGGTCATCTGCCCGCGGCGCTCTTGCCGGTATTTTCCGATGGCGCGCAATAGCCGCGGCAGCGCCTTGAGCGAGATGCCGACGAAATTCGGATTGTCGGACGCGTAACCGAAAATGAAATCCGGATGGTCCTGCAGGTTCTGCCCGACGCCCGGCAGGTGATGCACGGTGGCGATGCCGTGCTCCGCCAGCGCCTGGCCGTCGCCGATGCCGGAGAGCAGCAGGAGCTGCGGCGACTGGAACGCGCCGGAGGCGACGATCACCTCGCGGCGGGCGCGAATCTGCTTGCGCTCGTTGCCCTTGATATATTCGACGCCGACCGCGCGCTTGCCGTCGAACAGGATGCGGGTGGCATGGGCGAGGGTCTCTACCCGCAAATTCGCGCGCGCCATGTGTGGATGCACATAGGCGCGCGCGGCACTCCAGCGTTCGCCGTTGTTCTGCGTCACCTGGTAGATGCCGAGGCCTTCATGGTCCTCGGCATTGAAATCGTCGCGGACGCGGAATTGCGCTTCCTGTGCGGCTTGCAGGAAGATCCCCTGCACCGGATTGTCCGAGCGCAACCGGTTGACATGGAGCGGTCCGCTTCTGCCGTGATAGTCGCCGTCGAAATCGGCGTTGTTTTCCGAGCGCTTGAAATAGGGCAGCACGTCGCTGAACGACCATCCGGCATTGCCGAGTGCCGCCCAATGGTCGTAATCGCTGCGGTGGCCGCGGATATAGACCATGGCGTTGATCGCCGACGAGCCGCCAAGGCCCTTGCCGCGCGGCTGATAGCCGATCCGTCCGTTGAGGCCTGATTGCGGCACCGTCTCGAACGCCCAGTTGTTGATCTTGCCCGCGACCATCAGCACCAGCGCGAACGGCGTCGTCACCACCCAATTGTCGTTCTTGCCGCCGGCATCGAGCAACGCGACCGAGGTCTGTTGATCTTCCGAAAGACGCCCCGCCACCGCGCAGCCGCCCGAGCCCGCGCCCACCACGATGAAATCGAACGTGTCCATGATGCGTGTCTGTCCCACTCTCTGATCCGTCGTCATTCCCGGGAGCGAATAGCGAATGGCGAGTAGCGAATGGACTTTCCCCTATTCGCTACTCGCCACTCCCCATTCGCCTTATGACATAAACCGCAGCATTTTCTGCAGCCGCGCGATCTTGCCGCCATAGGGCGGATAGAGATCGGCGAGGCGGTTGAGCGGCGAACGATAGAACACCGGCTTCAGCTTGCTCAACTCACGAAATCCCCATTCTCCGTGATAGCAGCCGCTGCCCGACGCGCCGACGCCGCCCATCGGCTGGTTGATTTGGGTGAAATGAAACAGGCAGTCATTGACGGTGACGCCGCCGGAGACGGTGCGCGACAGCACCTCCTCGCGCGCGGCGTCGTCCTTGCCGAACCAGTACAGCGCGAGCGGCCGGCCGTGCCGGTTGATGTGGGCCACCGGCTCCTTGGCGTCGCGATAGCCGAGCACAGGCAATAGCGGTCCGAAAATTTCTTCCTGCATGATGCTCATGTCGGCGGTGGCGCCGATCACGATGGTCGGCGGGAATTTGCGCAGGCATTTCCAGGCGGGATCGTCGGGTTTCGCGGCCTGCATCACTACGGCGCCCTTGGCGGCGGCATCCGCCAGCAGCGCTTCGAGCCGGGCATAGTGACGATCGGAGATGATCGAGGTGTAGTCGTCATTCGCGGGGTCCGTGCCGAACATGCGCCGCATCTGGCCCTGCACCTTGCCGGCAAAATCCTGCACCACGGCTTCCGGCACGAAAGCATAGTCGGGCGCGATGCAGGTCTGCCCGGCGTTCAGGAGCTTGGCATAGGCGATACGCTCGGCGGCGACGTCGATATCGGCGGAGCGGTCGACGATCGCGGGCGACTTGCCGCCGAGTTCGAGCGTCAGCGGCGTGAGGTTGCGGCCAGCCGCTTCCGCGACCAGCCGGCCGACCCGGGTCGAGCCGGTGAAGATCAGATGATCGAACGGCAGCGTGGCGAAGGCCTCTCCGATTTCCTTGGCGGTCTCCTCCTCGACGCCGGTGACGATGATCTCGGTGGGATCGAATTTCGCCGCGATCACTTCCTTGAGCAGCGCCGCGAATCGCGGCGTCAGCTCGCTCGGCTTGATCATCACCAGGTTGCCGGCGGCGAGCGCCCCGATCGCGGGCGCGAGCGTCAATTGCAGCGGATAGTTCCAGGGCGCGATGACGCCGACCACGCCCAGCGGCTGCGGGATCAACCGGTTTTTCGCGGGCCAGAACTGCAGCGCGGTGGCAACGCGCCGCGGCGCCATCCATTTTTTCAGGTGCTGGCTGGTGTGTTTGATTTCGGTGAACAGGAACAGCGTCTCGGCGATCGCGGTCTCGACCCTGGCGCGGTGGCCGAAATCGGCCGAGATCGCCTGCTCGAAGCGGGCCTCGTTCTCGGCCACCACAGCCCGCAGCCGCTTCAGCCGGTCCAGGCGCTGATCCAGCGTCGGGGCGGGTTCCGACCGCGAGCGGTCGAACATGGCATGGAAGGCGTCCTCCAGGGCGCTTTGCCCCGGGCTTTTCAGCGGCTGGTCCATGGCGTTTCCCCGTTAACTTCTTTGCCCCGAAGCCTCAACCTTTGCGGTAATTCTGGCAAGGGGCATCCGTGGGCGGGTTTGGGCGCGGACGCCTGTCACAAAATCTAAAAAAGCGGCGTCTTGACCCTTTCCAAAGCAGGCCGGCATTGGTACATACCCCTCGCACCCGACGGGCTTCAGTCCCCGGGTTGCCTTCTCAGGAAGCCTCACGGACGGGATGTTCGGCGCGCTCAGGCGCGTTGGAAAACCCCGTATCGTCACCGGTTCCCTCAAGGCGCGCAATGGCTTATCGCGGGGTGGAGCAGCCCGGTAGCTCGTCAGGCTCATAACCTGAAGGTCATAGGTTCAAATCCTATCCCCGCAACCAAGATAGCAAGCCCCTGAAAACGTTCCGTTTTCGGGGGCTTTTTGCTATGAAAGGCCAGCCATGGCAGGCTTTTGCGAACCAGCCAACCGTCTCCGTGCTCCGGTTTTCGGCGTCCCGGACCGAAATTGCCGATAGTCTCCGGCGGATAATTGGAAAACTCCTGTTTTCGGAAGACTCTGGCCAGAGACCGGGTTCGATCTCCATTGTCGACATGCTAATTCATTTGCGTTGCATATTTGCGATTAACAGCTTGGCGAAATGCTCGAACCTTTCCTACCGTATCGTGATCGCCACCGCCGCCAGCGCAACCGGAAATGACCAAGCCCAGTCTCCCAGCCAGGAGACGGCGGCGGTGGCGACGACGCAGCCCGCGAGGAAGCCGAGCAAAAGATGAAGCGATCTTCTCAAGCGGCCGGCATCAACCGGCAGCAGGGGATCGCGGCTCGACAACGAGTCCATTAGCGACAACACTGTGTTGGTCAAATTGCCAGTCATCACCGCTGTCGAAATTGCGTCCGGAATCGCCAAGCGAAGGAGAGCGTACTGACAGGCCATCGCGGAAACGGCGATCATAACGGCAATGCCGGCCATCAGTGTGTGTTGGCTGGCAGAGGGCTTGGTGATGACGCTGAAAATCAGGACCGCGGCGAGTAGCAGAAATTGAACAAAAAGCAGCAACCGCGCCAAGCTCGGACCGCGTTGCTGCGAAGCCTGGGCGATCGACCAGACGACCGCCAGAGCCAGCATGAAGACTGGAATGGCCAGCGCCTGCGCCAGGTTAAACGGACCGCCATGCACCGCCGCGGCGGCAGCCACCACGATATTGCCGGTGACATGGGCGGTGAAAATATGGCCCAGGGTAAAGAAGCCGGTGAGGTCGACCATTCCAGCGATGACACTAAGCAATGGCGGCAGGCGCGCCTCCAAGCGAGACAGCTCTACCGGGTCACCCGCCGAATAAGCCCAATTTCGGAGCGCGGCGGAACTTCTAGCGAGAGTTGACATGTTCGGCCGCTCCCATGATTTTTGTTTGCGTTGATCGGTCGCCAAGATAGTCGACGATCATCTTTGGAATGATGAGGCCCAAACTCATCGCTAAAATGATGATCGAGGCGGTCATTGCGGCGGAGATTGTCTCCTGTATCAGCGACAACGTCGTCTCAGCGCCGCCGGCGATCTGCACAAGCCCGCTCATCATCCTGAAGAGGTAGACGCCCGGTATCATCGACACGACGGAGGCGAAGCCGATGGCCGCAAACGGCATGTGCGAGCGGCGCGAGACTGGAGTGAGTATCAGTCCAACGACGAGGCAAGCGACCATTGCGCCCGCTGCGACGCCGAAACCGAATACGGTGAGCGCAACCCACCGCAGCGCGTGGGCCAGCATGCCCACCGCCACCGGCCAGGGCAGCATGTTCAACGGCGTGGAGAAAAAGACGCTGTAGCAAGCGACCGCAACGCCAGCGGCGATGACGTCCTGCCAAAGAGGGACAGTTCGCCCCGGTGGATCGACTGGCAGGGAGACGCCAAGAAGCGCCAGACCAAGCAGCAATCCCGTCGAGATCGCGACGACGATAAGGACGGCATAAAACAGGCGCGGGGCCCCGAGATGGATGCGGCCGTTGATGAGGTCGATCGCGGCGTTGAGAAAGTGCGGTCCTGGCACCAGCACCATGCATGGGCAGACCGCGACGAGGCGCAGCGACGTACTCAGATCATACCGGACCGCCAGCGCGCCGATGAAACCGGCGAGAATCGCCGCGCAGAATGGCTGAATGAAATCGTTGTCACTCAACCGAGCGATCGCGCGGCGCAGCACGGCGCTCGCGCCGGCGCTCACGAATATCAATACCATCGGAACGAAATGGCTCACACCAAAGATGACCGAGAGCGCCACGGCGCCTGCCGCTGCCGCAAGCGCGAAAAGCCATGTCGGAGCCGGCGGCGCCCGCGAAATCGCGCCGATTTCCTTCATTGCGGCATCCGGGGCCAGCCGCCCGGCTTCGACATCCTCTATCGCCCGCATCGTCGAAGCTACGCGATCCATGTCCACGCCGGTCGGATCGGCTGTTACCTGGACGAATGGAGTGGCATTGCTGTCGGACTGAAGTTGTAGTTCGCCCCAGCGCGCCATGACATTCGCGCGCAGGCCTAGTGCGCGGCCGAGACGCTCAGCCGCGGCCACAGTCTGATCGGTTGCTTGGCCGTTGACGAACAGTGTCCGCGCGAAAGTGAGGACGAGATTGCAACGCTCATCGAACGTCATGGGATCTGCTCCCGATCCATGCGTTGCTCCGGTCGGAACCGGCCCGAACGCTTCCAGCCGGCTCCGCCCAGGTGTGTGCCGGTGTTCAGGCCGCGTGGGCTGTCGATGGACCGCCGGCCACGTATGGCTTCACCATTTTCTTTGGATCGACGATCCGATCGAATTCGGCTTCCGTGATAAAGCCCAATTTCAAGGCAGCCGCTTTCAAGGTGAGATCGTTGTCCATGGCGTAGTGCGCGATCTTCGACGCTTTGTCGTAGCCGATCACCGGAGAAAGCGCCGTCACCAGCATCAACGAACGTTCGACGTACTCGTTGATCTTCTTCAGGTTGGGCTTGGTGCCCTCGACCAGGAACTTGCGGAAATTCACGCAGCCGCCGCTCATGATCGTGGTGGAATGGGTGATGTTGAAGATGATCAACGGCTTGTAGACATTCATTTCGAGGTAGCCGCCGGCGCCGCCAAAGCCCACCGCGACGTCATTGGCCATCACCTGTACGGCGATCATCGCCAACGCTTCGCACTGGGTCGGATTGATCTTGCCCGGCATGATCGAGGAGCCCGGTTCGTTCTCCGGAATTTGCAATTCTGCAAATCCGGCGCGTGGGCCGCATGACATCAGCCGAATGTCATTGGCTATCTTGTAGAGCGACACAGCGAGCGTCCGCAGCGTTCCGGAGAGCTGTACCTGCGCGTCGTGAGCGCCCTGCACAGTGAACTTGTTGGGCGCGGTGACGAAGGGAAGGCCGGTGAGCTTGGCGATCTGAGCGGCCGCCGCTTCGGCAAAGCCCGGCGCCGAGTTGATGCCGGTGCCAACAGCCGTACCACCGAGCGCCAACCGGTACACACCTGACAACGCTCCTTCGATCCGCTCCAGATTGTCTGACAGCATGCCTGCATATCCAGACCATTCCTGGCCCAGCGTCAGCGGGGTGGCATCCTGCATGTGCGTGCGCCCAATCTTGATGATGTCGTCCCACTCCCGCGATTTCGCGGCGATCGCGTCGCGGAGAGCAGACACCGCGGGAATGAGGCGCTCTTTCACATTCACGGCCGCGGCGATGCACATTGCCGAAGGGAAAGAATCGTTAGACGACTGCGCCATGTTGACGTGGTCGTTCGGATGGACCGGCGCGTGGCTTCCAAGGGGAGTACCAGCGAGCTGGCAGCACCGGTTGGAGATCACTTCGTTGACGTTCATATTGAATTGGGTGCCGCTACCGGTCATCCAGACATGCAGGGGGAACATATCGTGATGCTGGCCTGCCAGGATTTCGTCACAGGTTTGAACAATCAGGTTGTGGCGTTGATCGTCGAGCCGCTTGCCGTCGCGGTTTGCGATGGCCGCAGCTTTCTTCAACGTGGCGTAGGCCGTGATCATTTCGCGGGGAATCAAGTCCTTCCCGATGCTGAAATGTTCGAGCGAACGCTGGGTTTGAGCACCCCAAAGCTTGTCGGCGGGTACCTCTACGACGCCAAGGCTATCAGTCTCTTTTCTCATGCTAGTCATGGGACTCTCCTTTGCTCTTCGAAAGTGTGCCGATAGGAACAAGGTAGCGCCTGGTATTCAGATCAGCTTGATCTCGACGTCGATATTTCCGGGAATGCTTTGGAAGACGGACGCGTCTGCTGAATTTCGACGACTAGCGCCTCAACGATGTCGCGCGCCGGGAGTCGAAAGCTTGATAGGTGATAACTATCAGAGCTGCGAGATGTGCCTTCCGGGCCGCCGGCGGGTGCGGTTTGGCCGCGTAGATCACTTTTCCGGGTTGGGCTGCCGTGCGCTGGTTTTCGAGCTGAGTCATGACGCGTTCCCTTTCGAGCGGGGACAGGGGCATGTTTTTTGGTTCGCTCCTGCAAGGAGCAAACCGCGTGAAGACGAGGTGTTCTTGCACGTTAGAGTCGTGGAAAAACATGTCTTGTAGCGTCTCGTCTTGTAGCGTCTCGTCGATGAAGTTTGCCGTCGATGAACCCCATCCGCCGATCGATGCGTATCCAGACGCGCGATGGAAACAATATCACTATCCGCGACCTACGGACTGAATATCTCAATCCGCCGGCCCCGAAGGCCGATCAACTCTAGGCGATATATCGGGACCCCTTCGGGCATCGCGGCAGAATTCGAGATGCAGCCATTTGATGAATTCGACCGAGGCTGGCTCGGGTAGATGTCCGGTGGCGGCGAGGCGGTCGATCTCGGTCTGCACCCGAACATGCGCCGCAGCTTCGAGCTGAAGATTCCTGCGCCCTTCGTCCTGATCGAGATGACCTTCGAGCGCGCGAACGATGTCGTTCGGACGCGTCTCATGCCCTTTGATCAAGTTGCTGTAATAGGTGTTCATCACCCGAACGAGATCGGCCAGGTTCGCAGCCGTGCGCGGATGCAGCCCGACGCCCAGCTTGGTGGAAGCCGCCGACAGATCTGCGATGACGTCGGCCGATGTTATCGTGATGTAAGTGATTGATAATATACAATTTTTGATTTAACAATCGATAATGGCCGATCTATTGGCCGATCTTGCGGCAAATGCACCCGGGTCACTTGCCGGGCCGAATATTAGGCGGTCGCATCGGTTGATTGCCCATTGATTGAGCGCTCTGTCCATGCGCACCGGCTCCAGATGGAGGCCCGCCAGTCCGCTCGCTGGTCTCGGAAATCCGCTGTCGCGCGCGGTTCGCCGGACTGAACGATTCGGTCGATATTTTCGATTGGCGCTGACGAAGGAGCCGCCGTCTGCGCGGCCGCGCGCGGCCTTTAGGCAGCCCGATGCCCTGCAATTGCATGGCCGATGTCTCGGCCATGGCACGAACATTGCTGACCTTTGCTGGACCTTCATCACACGGAATCCAGCATGCTCACCCGTCGTCATCTGCTCGCCGCCGCAGCGCTGGCGGCGCCCGCCTTGGTTGCCAGGACATCGCTTGGCCAGACCCTTCGCAAGGTGAAGCTGGGCACCGCGTTTACCACTACGACGAACGCGATGTTCCTGATGCCGGACCTCTTGAAGCCCGAGGGCATCGACGCGGAGATCATCACCTTCCCAAGCCTGGTGCAGCGGATGCAGGCTGTCGCCTCCGGCTCCGTCGATGTCGGCAATGGCGGGCTGTCGGCCACCATGCAGATCGCCACCAAGGGCTTTCCGATGGCCGTGCTCGCGGATGGCTGCGACGGCGGGTGGATGCTGCTTGCCAAGCCGTCCATCACCAGTTTCGCTGAGCTTGCCGGCAAGAAAATCGCCGTGCAGAACGGTTCGATCGGGCTGGTCAGCCTGAACTGGAAGCTGCAGCACGAAGGCCTCACCGACAAGGTCGAGCTGCTCTATCTCGACAACCAGGACATGCCGGTGCCGCTCGCGCGCGGCGATGTCGACGCGATCTGCTGCTTCGAGCCCTATGTGACGTTTGCCGAGTTGAACGGCTTCGGCAAGAAGCTGTGGGTGCCCTACGATACCCCGATGGGCAAAACCAATCTGGGGTTCGTGGCCAGCATCCCCTTCATCAAGAAAGAGCCGGAGCTGACGAAAGTGCTGGTGCAGGCGCATGTCAAGGCGACGAACACGATGCGCGAGAACCCCAAGATCGCGATCGAGACCACCATCAAGCAGTTCAACATGAGCCAGGAAGTGGCCGAGGCCTCGACCAAGAACCTGTTCTTCTCGGCCGACAGCGGCGAAGGATTCCAGAGCGGGTTGAAAGCGCTGGCTGGCATGATGCTGGCCAACAAGATGCTCGATTCCGAGCCGAAATGGGATGAGTTCATCAATACCAGTTTCATCTGATGCGGCTCAACGCGTTAGTCGGACTTGTCCCGATCGTGGGACTATTGGCGTTGTGGCAGATCGCGGTCGCCGCGCATCTCTATCCGCCGGTGCTGCTGCCTGCGCCCGCCAAGGTGGCGGCGGCATTTGCGATCTATGGACCCTCGATCGCCGCCAACACGTTGGCGAGCGTGACCCGCGTGCTGATCGGCATCAGCCTGGCGTTTTGCGTCGCCGTGCCGTCGGGTCTTTTGATCGGGCGCTATCCGGCGCTGGACCGGCTGTTCGACTGGTCGATCCAGACCTTCCGCTCGGTGCCGCCAATCTCGCTGATCCCGATGGCCATGCTGTTCTTTGGCATCGGCGACACGCCGGCCATCGTGCTGATCTTCCTGTCCGGCCTGTGGCCCTTGTTGCTGAACACGATTTTCGGCGTGCGCGGCATCGAGCGCACGATGCTGAAGGTCGCGACCGCGGCCGGCGCCAGCGAGGCGTTGATCCTGCGCGACATCATCTGGCCGGCGGCGCTGCCTAACATCTTCACCGGCCTGCGGCTGGCCGTCGGCGGCGGCTGGCTCACGGTCGTGACCGCCGAAATGATCGCGGTGAAGTCGGGTCTTGGCTACATGATCCTGAACGCACAGATGACGTTCCGGGCCGAACTGGTGTTCGCCGGGATTTTCGTCATCGGCGCGATCGGACTGTTGGGCGATTTCGCCGTGCGAAAACTGCGGCAGCGCGCCTGTTCGTGGCAGGAGGGGCTTACGGCCAACGCTAATTGAGCGGCTTCATCGAATGCATCGACGTCGGCAAGATCTATCAGGGCCGCACCGGGGACGTGGAGGCGCTGCGCGGCATCTCAATCACCTGCGCGGCCGGTGAATTCGTCTGCCTGCTCGGCTTGTCCGGCTGCGGCAAGAGCACGCTGCTGCAGTTGATCGCGGGCCTGGAGACGCCGAGCACGGGACAGATCGTCGTCGATGGACGCGAACTGGATGGCCCGTCGCGTTCGACCAGCATCGTGTTTCAGGATCACGGCCTGTTCCCGTGGCAGACCGTGCGCGCCAATGTCGAATTCAACATGAAGGCGCGGGGCATTGCCGCCGCCGAGCGACGCGCGCGCGCCGAAGAGATGCTGGCGCTGACTGGCCTTTCGGCTTTCGCCTCACGCTATCCGCACGAACTCTCCGGCGGCATGCGCCAGCGCGTCGGCATTGCGCGGGCGCTGACCACCAGGCCGCGCGGGCTCTTGATGGATGAGCCGTTCGGCGCGCTGGACGCGCAGACCCGTGGCCGCCTGCAATCCGAGCTTCTCGACATCTGGGCGGCGCAGCGCACCACCGTGCTGTTCGTGACCCACAGCATCGACGAGGCGGTGTTCCTCGCCGACCGCATCCTGGTGTTCACCCCGCGTCCCGGCCGCCTGTCAGCCGATGTGAGGGTCGATCTGCCCCGTCCGCGCGATCCGCGCAGCGAGGCGTTCGCAGAGGTCGCGCGAGGTCTGCGGGCGGCGCTTGGCACCGATGGCGGTTCGGAATGAGACTTCCGAGCGCGAAGGCGATAACAATCAGGCAGCGATACACCCGCGGCTGAAACGGAGCTGAACCATGGCGTTTGCCACCACGGATGACGGCGTACGGCTGCACTATGAGGAAACCGGCAGCGGCGCGCCGATCATTTTCGTGCATGAATTTGCCGGCGATCATCTTAGCTGGGAACTTCAGCTTCAGCATTTCGGCCGGCGCTACCGCGCCATCGCCTATGCCGCGCGCGGTTATCCGCCGTCGGATGTGCCGGAGAGTCCGGCGTCATACAGCCAGAACCGCGCAGCCGACGATATTCTCGCGGTGCTCGATCATCTCGGGATCGAGAAGGCGCATGTCTGCGGCCTCTCGATGGGTGGTTTTGCGACGCTGCATTTCGGCTTTCGCCATCCGTCTCGCGCTCTGTCGCTGTGCGTGGCCGGCTGCGGCTATGGCTCCGAGCCCGCGATGCGCGAGCAGTTTCGCGCCGAAGCGGATGCCGTGGTGGCGTCGCTGCGGGCCGATGGCATGGCCGCCTTTGCGTCGCGTTATGCCTACGGCCCGACCCGCGTGCAGTTCGAGGCCAAAGACCCGCGCGGCTTCGCGGTCTTCAAGGAAGCGTTGGCCGGGCATTCGGCGCTCGGCGCCGCCAACACCCAGCTCGGCTGTCAGAAGGAGCGGCCATCGCTATATGATCTGCAAAAGGAGATGGCCGGTCTCACCGTGCCGACGCTGATCCTCACCGGCGACGAGGACTGGCCCTGTTTGGCGCCGGCGTTGCTGATGAAGCGCGCGATACCCTCGGCGGCGCTCTCGGTGATGCCGAATTGCGGGCACACCATCAATCTCGAAGCGCCGGCGCTGTTCAACAGCATCGTCGGCGACTTCATCGCCCAGGTCGATGCCGGCCGCTGGCCGATGCGCGACCCGCGCGCGATGACGGCATCCATCACTGGCATTCGCTGACGATGCCAGGACGAAGGTAATTAGACAGGGGCGACTGAAACGCTGGCCGGCGTGGCTTTGCTTTACTGCCATACCTATTCGAGTGCCTGCAGGTGACGTATGAGGCGAGGCAGCCAGTGGAATCGCCATCCACCGGCGATGCCTGCACCCATTGGTAAGAAATCTCATCTATTTGAAAGGAGCCGATGCGTTCGGTTTTGGCATCGTGGGGAACGACGGCCATTCCATGTCGCACGGATCGGAGGAAGGCGAAAACTACTGGCCAGGGTACGTCGATGCGTTGACGTCCATGGTCCAGGTGCTGGCATTCGTGATGATGATGCTGGCGATGGCCGTGTTCGTGCTCTCTCAAAGCGTGTCGAAGCGTGCCGTCGAAGCGATCGCGAAAGCGGTCAACGCCGAGGTCAAACCTGACTCGGACATCAAGCAGTTGACCCAAGCCGTGGTCGAGCAGATCGATCGCCTGCGAAAATCGGTTCCGGCGCCTGATGCGGCGAAGCCCGATCCAGCTGTCAAATCGACCCCGACCGCCGAGTCCGCAACGCTGCCCGACGCCGACAGACCCACGACGATGCGGATCACTGGCGGCCAATCGCAGCCCTCGCAGACCGCCATCGAGCTGCCGCCCGACGCGCCGCGACTGACCGTCGGTTTCGGCGATAAAAGCTTCAGGATCGAAGGCGATCAGGCGCAATCGATCGCGGGATTTATCGACGACAACAAGGCGGCCGCGAGCAAGCAGACCATCGTCGTCAATGCATACGCGTATTCGGGCGAGGGCGCCATTTCGGAAGCGAGGCGGCTTGCCTACTACCGCGCGATGATGGCCCGCAAGCAACTCGTCGATGCGAAGATCAAGCCGGAAAATATTCGAATCAGCGTCAATGATACGACCGACAAGGGCAGAGGACTGACGGTCGAGTTGATTGTTGCTGGTGGTGCTCACTAGCCGGACGCGGCGCGTTCCGAAGGACGAGGTCATGGAAAAGGAAATAGCGCACGTCCGATACAAGATGATCGGATTGATTGCGATCATCGCGCTCCTCAGTGGATGGCAATGGGAATTCATCGGCGAAGGCGTGGCTTCCCACATCTACACGACAGGATCGATCCTGAGCGCCTTTGGCTTTTCGATCGTGATGGCGTTCATTTTCATATCGAAGCTCACGAATGAAGTCATCGCCTTCAACGCGCTCAAGGAGATGTGGGACGACATCCGGCTCGGTGCCGTCGAGCAGGCGGCGGATCCGTTGTGGCGGCACTATCGCTGCTCGAGGCCGGGGCGTCTTTTCAAAAGGCCGCGGCTGCTGGGTCATGCCTACGACCTCGTGACCGAGGAACTGGCGCGGACGAAGAAGATTCGCATCTCCGTCGAGACGATGAATACGCTGGTCCACAAGATCAGTCAGACCATCGATGATGAAAGGTCTCTGCTCGGCTACATGTCGGGCCTTCTGGTGTTCATGGGCCTGATCGGCACTTTCATCGGCCTGCTGCACATGGTCGGATCCATGGGCGGCATCATCGGCACGCTGGCGAGTTCGACTGGTGGTGGCGGCGCAGCAGGGGCGGACGCGTTTCAGCAGCTCCTCGGTGCGCTGCAAGAGCCGCTCAAAGGCATGGCGTCGGGCTTCGCTGCGTCGCTTTTCGGTTTGTTCAGCTCGTTGGTCGTGGGCCTTCTCAATCGAATGGCCGGACAGGCCGGCGGCGTCCTGAATCACGGGTTTGAATCCTGGCTGGCCGGCGTCGTTCAGATCGGCGACCTTGAGCGTGAGGAAGCAATGGCGCCGAAGGGTGCCCAGGGGCTGCTCGACGGTTCTTTCGTTCGGGCGCCCTCCGACATGCTGGCGGACTACTCCAAGGTCGCTTCGAGCTTTGACGATTCGGTCCAATTGCTGCAACGCCTTCAGGCCAAGCAACAGGATCATGCCCAACTCATGGAGAGCGTGGTGCAAACCCTGTCCCGGATGGACGCCGGACTTGAAGCATTGACCGATGGCGTGACGAAATCGGTCGCCGCCGAATTGACCGCGACGCGGGTCATGGTGCACGGCCTGGCTCGCGCGCACGGCGGAGATTCCAGGCTGCTGGCCAAGTGGCATGCCGACACATCAGCTCAATTGGCCGCGGCCATTGAACAGAATACGCAGGCATCCGAGCATCTGCCCACCCGGGTGAGCGATGATATCGAGGCCCGGATTCACCGGGCCGTCAAGGACGCCATCGCGCCGATGGGGCTGACCGTCGCCGACCAGATGCAGAGGCTCGAGAAAGCCGTTTCACAATTTTCGCAGGACAAGCCCGCCGCCCGCCGCTCCACGGATCGGGGCGGAGATTTGCAGATCGATGAAGGCCATCCGGATTTCGAACAGGAGCTTTCCGCAGACTTCGATCGCCTCAATCAGAATGTGGGTGCATCGATGGTCGCCTATTCGGACGCTCTGAAGCAGGCGGCTTCGAACTTCGACAAGCCGGAGCAGAGGCTCGGTCAACTGTTTGACCAGGGACGATTGATTCCGGATCACAAGGAAATCATTGCGAGCCACTGATGTCTGATCTCCATGGGATGCCTGAATTAGGAGCTGTCGGATGAGCAATGCCGCCATCAAAGGGGCCATCGGGCTGGGCCGGCTTTCGTTGCCGAAGTTGCGCAAGACCCAGAAGCCAACGTTTTCCAGGCGTCACAGCCGTCACCACTGCGTGCTTATCGGCACAATGAAGGTGATCGAGATCGGCGCGGAGTTTGACGGCGCGCTTATCGAGGCCTCGCGGGGCGGCTGCACGTTCCGGCAGGCAAGCATGTTCGTGCTGGATCGCATGAACGAAGTCGTCCTGATCCACACCGAGTTCTTTGCAATGGAGGGCCGGATCCGTGCGGTTCGGCCCGAGGGATACGGCATACAGTTCTTCGGCGAAATCGAAGAAGGCGTGATTGAACGTGTCGTCGAAGAATACGGCTTCAACGTCGCCGACTCTTTCCTGGCAAGGCGCAACTAGCTTTCCCACCGCGTGACTCGCGGCTCATCGCGATTGGCGGTCGCCCGATCGCGACGATGTCGCGCGTGCGGCTTGTCGAGATGCCGCGCCTCGGTAGTCGTACGGTTCTCCGATAAACTACGGACCCGTTTGCCGGTCCGGGTTCAGTCCGCATTAACGATAATGGAGCATTAACAAGGACAGTGAAGTTCGACTACACAGCGTACTGAATCATGCATGTTGCTTCCGAGTCTCTGCGATTGGTTCACGACGCCTGCCCGCGCTGCTCTGGCGCGGCGCGCCCGCTCTCCATCGGCGTTGCAGAGTAATGTCCCGCGTGAGTTCATTGCGTGTGGATGGACTTCGAGCCCGCGCGCACATCGCGCGGCTCGCGGTCCTCGCACTTCTGACGGCTGAACTCGCGGGTTGCGTGACGACGACGTCCGTGCCGAACAGCCCATTCCTGACGGCGGTGGTGCGCCTCAATCCCCTCGCGTTGCCAAACTCCGTCGGGAATGCGAATGCGTCGGCGACGCCACGGGCTGCTTCCGAAAAGGACCCGCAAGGCCAAAGCTCGAGCGGTGATCCCCAATCCACGGCGGCAATTGCGACGGCAACCTTGCGAGGCAGCCTGTCCGCGGAGCGGAAGGAGGTCTATGCTCAGGTCGCGAACGCGTCTAGCAGCCTCGTTGCGACGGTTGATCCCGCCTCGCTACAGGCCGGCAGGTCGGGCGAAAGCGACGCCGCGAAAGCATTGCCCAAGGGGCGAGGGATCCTGCTGGGTGAAGCGATCGGAGCCGCGGTTCTCGGTCACCCATTGATGGGGGCGCAGGCCGCCAAAGTGACGGGATCGCTGGCGGACGTCCGCACTGCCCAGGGCGCGACCAGGCCGCAGCTGCAGGTCTATGCGGGCTCGGGAGGTTCTTACTTAGGCTCATACGTAAACTATCCAAGCCAGTTCGATCAGGTGGCCGTTCCCGGCAGCTCGCGATCCGATGCGGGATTTACCCTGCGACAGCTCGTCTACGATTTTGGCGCGGCGAAATCCGACATTGCACGGAGCAGGTCGCTGGTCGATGCGGAGCGCCTCCGCCTGGCGGACCAGGCGGAGGATATCGCGCTTCGCACCGTCAACGCCTATTTCAACGTGATCGAGCAGAGCGAACTGATCGCCATGATCGACAAGGTCGTTGCCGACGACAACAATTTTGCCAATCTCGTCAAACTCAACGAGAGTCAGGGAAACGGCACGGTCGCCGACGTCAACCGCATCAGGTCCAAGGTGATCGAAGTCGAGGCGTTGCGGACCGATATCAAGACGGCCCTTCAGACCGCGGAAGACGAGTTCTTCCGCCTCACGAAGCTTGATCCAAGTCAGGTTCGCCGGCTGCCTTCGGCATTACCGCGCGTTCCGCCGTCGTTGGAGCCGGCACTTGAAGTCGCCAAGCAATCCAATCCCTCGCTGCTGGCTTTGAGCGCCAACGGAACGTCCATCGACTATCAGCTTGCCTCACAACAAGCGCAACGACTGCCTCGCGTCGACGTGCAGGGCGACGGACTTGTGAAGCACTATCTCGGAAATCCGGCCGCCAGCCAGGGAGTCGTCGATTCGCGCTTGATGCTGATGGTGTCCTACAAATTGCTCGACGGTGGTATCATGGCGGCGCAGGCCGACCGGATACGCGAGGACAGGAAAGCCAACGATTTTAGATTGCTGGACGAGAAGGAAGGCATCGAACTCAATCTGCGGCGCTTCTATCAGGCTCTCTCCGCCAATCGCATCAAGGAGAGCGCGGCGATTCAGGGCACGGCCACGGCGCAGAAAGCCAACTCGCTTTATCTGGAGCAGTTCAAGGCGGGCAAACGCACCGTGTTCGAGGTGTTGGACAGCCGAATGGTCGTGTTCACGATGCAGAAAAATACCGTCAACGGCAAGTACGAGCAGCTTCGGGCCGGCTACGGAATCCTGCGCAACATGGGACGGCTGGTCGAAACAGCCGTTCAATCTCCAGCTCGCTAGATAACCCGCTTACGCGCGGCGAGCCGTGAGCGCGCTCGCATTAACGACCGATAAACCAGTCGGCGCCGCGACCAGTCGCGACCTTCCATGGTGTGTGCGGTGGAGGGTGACGTTAACGAAGCGGGAGGATGGTGAAAGGGATGGGTGACTTTCCGTGTCGCCAATCTGTTCCGGTGTTGCTGTATCATGGACGTTGCCGACACGAATTCGAACGGTGCAAAACCCACTGCGCCCGCCCAGTCGTCGCATGACGAAAAAGCCCCGGCCGTAGCCCTCGCGCCGGCCGGCGAGAGCATTGTCACATCTGTTCATCGTCCGGCTCCAGGCTCGATCAATGTCATCGAGGTGGCTCCGGGAGCGCACCTGAAGCTCGACTTTGCCTCGACAGAGGTAAAATTTGCCGTTCTCGACGTCGACCTCGTACTGCTTTTCCCGGACGGCGCGAAAGTCATTCTACCGGGCTACGCCTTCAATCTGGTGGGACAGGAGAGCACCGACGCGACTTTCACCGACGCGGTTGTCTCGCCGCAGCAGCTCCTCGCCCATGTCGACGAGTTGCATCTGCTCAACGACAATGCGCCGTTGCTGGGCTCCGGGACGAAGGCCGATCCGCACAACCAGGACCAGGAAAAACAAACCGACGATAAGAAGGAGACGGCGGAGGACGCGCCTGCGGCGCCGCCGCCGCAACCCGCGGCTCCCAGCGCCAAGATCGCCGCCGTCGCGGATTTCGATAAGCCGCCCGAGCCGCCCGCGGATCGCTCTCTCAAGAAGCCGCCGGAAGATGCCATCCCGGTCGCTGCGGGATCGGCGCCCGGATCGCATCACACGGCCGACAACACGGCCACCGCGACAAATACGAATACAGGGACGGGCGACGGCAATGTCAGCGCCGCCAATCTTTCGATCACCCTGTTGGGCGTCTCTGGGGATCAGACATCGACGCTGCCTTCAGGCGGCGTCAAGATTCTCGGCGCGGCGTCCGAGATTCCAGCGACAACCGACTCGGCGTTTGCGGTCCAGCAGCAGATGCGGACCTTGGTCGGGACCAGCCAGAACGACATCATCTACGCGGCAAACCCCGATCGCATGCCGTCCGGTACGACTGAACGCCTGATCGACGTCCATGTCTCGTTTCCCGATGCGGGCATCACGGCGAAGACCGCGACGATCACCAACCTTCCTCCCGGCTACGCGATCAACAACGGCACCCAGAGCGGTTCGAACTGGATCGTCGCATTGGATCCGACGGATCCAAATCATCTGCAACTCGAACTTCGCTACGTTTTGCCGACATCGGCCACGCACCCCGACGCCAACGGATTTTTGGGCAGCTTCAATCTCAGCATCCTGTTCGGCACCGTGGATTCGACTGGTGCAACCCGTCTCTATTCCGGAACCCAGACTTTCGTTATTCGCGACATTACCAGCGCCAGCGACGTCGAAATCACGTCGGCGGACGGAAAATCCACGATCTACGGGCTGAATGCCACGCCACCGGGCGCGAACATTTCCGCTGGCGCCGGCGACGACCTGGTCTATGCGGGGCCCGGCCACGACAATCTGGACGGCGGTACCGGAAACAACACCGTCTCCTACAAGTATTCCAATGAAGGCGTCACGGTGGACCTGTCCGCCGGTACGGGGCACGGGGGTTATGCCGAAGGTGACGTCCTCCAGAACTTCATCAATATCGAGGGCTCGCAATTTGCCGACAGGCTGACCGGGACCGCCGGCGACAATACCTTTATCGGCAGCGGCGGCGGCGACACGATCATCGGCAATGGTGGCGTCGATACCGTGGACTACAGCGGTTCGGCGACCGGTGTCACCGTCAACCTCACGACGGGAGTCGGTTCGGCCGGGCTCGCCAGCGGCGACACGCTGATCGGGATCAGCAATCTGATCGGTTCGGCCACGGGCAACAATACGCTTATCGGCAATAGCGGCGCCAACGTCATCACCGGCGGCGCCGGCAACGACGTCATCGATGGCGCGGGCGGGGCCGATACGCTGATTGGCGCCGGTGGCAACGACACGATCGCCTATCACGGCTCCGAACTTTCGATTGACGGCGGCACCGGGACGAACACGCTTTCCCTGGCGATGGCCGTCGTTGTCGACCTGGCCAATGTCGATCAGACGACCGGCGATTCCGTCAATGTCGCCAATTTCCAGAATGTCGATGCGTCCGCGCTGACCACCGGTATCTCCATCACGGGCTCGACAGGAATTAACGTCATCACCGGCGGTTCCGGCGCCGACACGATCGATGGCGGTGGCGGCGCGGACATCATCCATGCCGGCGCCGGTAACGACACGGTAACCTATCGCGGAACCGAAGCGCTGATCGATGGCGGTGGCGATACCAATACGCTGGTGATGCTGGCGCAAGCCAATGTCAATCTCGCCGCGGCCGATCAGACCAGCGGCGATGCCACGACCGTCACGAATTTCCAGAACGTCGACGCCTCGGCGCTGTCGTCCGCGCAGGCCGTGTCGATCACCGGATCGGCCGGTGTCAACGTCCTGATCGGCGGGGCCGGCAACGACACCATCGACGGCGGCGGTGGCAGCGACATCATCAATGGCGGCGCTGGCGACGATACCATCGCCTATCGCGGAACCGAGAATTCGATCGACGGCGGCAGCGGAAACAACACGCTGCTGATGCTGGCCGCGGCGATCGTCGATCTGCACAACGCGGACCAGACGACGGGCGATGCCTCCAATGTCGCCAATTTCATCAATGTCGACGCCAGCGGCTTGAGCGTCGGTGTCGACATCACCGGCTCGGCCGGCAACAACATCATCAAGGGTGGATCGGGCGACGATACGCTCGATGGCGCGGGCGGCGCCGACACGATCAGCGGCGGCGCGGGCAACGATACCGTCACTTATCACGGCACCGAGCTATCGATCGACGGCGGCGCGGGTGTCGACACGCTCGTGCTGGCGGCGGCCGGCGGCATCACTCAGGTCAATTTTGCCGTCGCGGCCAATGCCGATCAGACCATCGGCGACACCGTCAGTGTGACGCATTTCGAAAACCTCGACGGCAGCGCGCTCTCGTCAAACCTGACCGTGACGGGATCGACGTCCGCCAATTCCATCATCACCGGCAGCGGCAACGACGTCATCGATGGCGGCGGCGGCGCCGACGTGATCGCGGCGGGCGCGGGCGACGACATGGTCGCTTACCGCGGCAGCGAATCCAGCATCGACGGCGGCACCGGTACCAATACGATCCAGCTATTGGACGCCACCGACATCAATCTTGGACACACCGATCAGTCGATCGGTGACTCCACGCTCGTATCCAATTTCCAGAACGTCGACGCCAGCGCGCTCGGAACCGGGCAGGGCGTGTCGATCATCGGGTCCTCCGGCGCCAACATCCTGACCGGCGGCGCCGGCGCGGACGTGATCAATGGCGGGGGCGGCGCCGACATCGTCAACGCGGGGGCGGGCGATGATTCCGTGTCCTATTCGGGGACCGAAGTTTCCCTCGACGGCGGCAGCGGCAACAACACGCTGGTGCTGCGCGCCTCCGCCGTCGTCAATCTCGCCAACGCCGACCAGACCAGCGGCGATGCCACGAACGTCGCCAACTTCGAGAATGTCGATGCGTCGGCGCTGACGACCGGGTCGACGATCACGGGATCGGCCGGCGCCAATACGATCATCGGCGGCTCCGGCAACGACCTGATCGATGGCGGCGGAGGTGCGGACAGCATCAGCGCCGGCGACGGCAATGATACTGTCTTCGTTCACGGCAACGAACTCAGCATCGACGGCGGCAACGGCAACGACACGCTGGTGTTGCCGGGCTCGAGCACGGTGACCGCGGTCAATTTCTCCGTGGCGGCGGGCCTCGACCAGACGGCCGGCGATACCGCCAATGTGACGAATTTCGAGAACGTCGACGCGACCGCGATGACGACGGCGCTGACAGTGACGGGATCGTTGCTGGCCAACACGATACAGACCGGCTCGGGGAACGACACGATCCATGGCGGCGGCGGCGGCGACGCGATCGATGCCGGCGCCGGTAACGACGCGGTCGACTATTGGGACACCGAAGTCTCGATCGATGGCGGCAGCGGCGCCAACACGCTGGTCCTGCGTGCATCCGCGAATGTCGATCTTTCCGCTTCCGACCAGACGGTCGGCGATTCCACCACCGTCTCGAACTTCATCAACGTCGACGCGAGCGCCGTGTCGACCGGCGTGTCGGTCCTTGGCTCGGCCGCGGCCAATGTCATCACCGGCGGCAGCGGCGCGGATACGCTCGACGGCGGTGGCGGTGCCGACACGATCAATGCCGGCGGCGGCAACGACAGCGTGACGATCCACGGCACCGAATTGGCGGTCGATGGCGGGGCGGGCTCCGATACGCTGGTCGTCGGCGCGGGCTCGAGCATTTCGGCGGTCAACTTTGCGGTAGCATCAGGCTTTGACCAGACCTCTGGCGACACGGTTCTCGTCGCGAATTTCGAGAACCTGGACGCCGGAGCGTTGACGACCGCGCTGACCGTCACCGGATCCAGCGCGGCCAACACCATCATCACCGGTTCCGGCAACGACGTCGTCGACGGCGGCGGTGGCGCCGACGTCATCAATACCGGCGCGGGCGACGACACGGTCACCTATTACGGCACGGAAGCGTCGGTCAATGCCGGTGCCGGCGTCAATACGCTGGTGCTGGAAACCGCGACCGACATCAATCTCGGCCACGTCGATCAAACCGTCAGCGATGCCGTCACGGTCTCGAATTTTCAGAACGTCGACGCCAGCGCGCTCGGCTCGGCGCAGGGCATCGATATTGTCGGCAGCGCCGTGGCCAACCTCATCACCGGTGGCGCGGGCAACGATACGATCGACGGCGGCGGCGGCGCCGACATCATCAATGCGGGCGCGGGCGATGACATCGTGGCCTACCGCGGCACGGAAGCCTCGCTTGCCGGCGGCGCCGGCAACAACACCCTGCAGCTCAAGGTCGTCGCGACGGTCGACCTGGCGAACGCAGCCCAGACCACTGGCGACGGTGTCAGCGTTACGGCGTTCGAGAACGTCGATGCCAGCGCGCTGGGCGCGGCCCAGGGCGTGTCGATCAGCGGCGACACCCAGGGCAACAGCATCACCGGCGGTGCGGGCGCGGACACGATCGACGGTCGCGGCGGCGCCGACGTGATCGATGCCGGCAGCGGCAACGATACCGTCCATTATCACGGCACTGAAATCGTGGTCGATGGCGGCTTCGGCTCCAACACGCTGGTGCTCGACAGTCCGGGAGGGATCACCCGTGTCGACCTCAGCGTCGCGCCAGGCTCCGACCAGACCATCGGCGACACCGTCAATGTCGCGGACTTCCAGAATATCGATGCGTCGATCCTGACCTCAGGCATCGTCGTGACTGGCTCGTCCTCGGTCAATACGATCACGACGGGCTCCGGCAACGATACGATCGACGGCGGCGGCGGCGCGGACACCATCAATGCCGGAACCGGCAACGACGTCGTGTCGTATTA
>Ga0137412_10000702_pt1 | contig 24564 bp, 21 predicted proteins | sample CZODoug2_1_16fun_FD_122160 | JGI IMG/M metagenome (GOLD analysis project Ga0137412, IMG submission 122160) | Vadose zone soil fungal communities from Angelo Coast Range Reserve, California, USA - CZODoug2_1_16fungal (Hybrid Assembly) | ecosystem: Environmental > Terrestrial > Soil > Vadose zone... | reverse complement strand
GACCAAAGGCAGCATAATGTGCCAGTAGATGCGGAGAAAGCCGCAGCCATCGAGGCGGGCAGCATCTTCCAAGTCGCGGGGAATGCCTTTGAGAAATTCCCGTAGCAGAAAAATGCTGAAGGCGGAGCCAAAGAAGCTCGTCACCCAAAGCGGTTTGAGCGTGTTATACCAGCCGAGTTTTTGCATGATGAGAAACTGCGGAATCATCGTCACCTGCGCCGGAAGCATCATTGTCCCGAGCAAGACGGCAAAGCAGATGCCGCGGCCGGGCCATTGCAGACGGGCGAAAGCATAAGCGGCAAGCGAACAGCTGAAGAGCGTTCCGATTACATTCAATATAACGAGAAATAGACTGGTGCCGACGTAACGCCAAAATGGAATGTAATCGAGGGTGAGGCGATAATTGTGCCAGATTTTTGCCAGCCACGCGCCCATCACGCTGGTGCGATGCAGTTCCAGCGTAATCCTGATTTCGTTTGCGCCGTGAATGGCCGATTGCCCCGCATCTTCTAGTAGCATCCAGGTTTTGATCTTGGTAAGCGAGTCATCCGCGCTTGGTTCCTGCCAGGTAGCAACTTGCCAGTTGTGATCAGCGAGATAAACCGCTCGCTCGCTGACAAAGCGATGGCCGAGTTTCTCTACGGTCATACGCAAGCCGTGCCAACTGTCGTCAGGCTGGAAATAGAATTGCAGGCGGCGTAAACGCTCGATTGGAAAACTGGTAGTGAACGTTTGCGATAATGTAACCTTGCTCTCGGACGAAAAATCGTAGGAAAATTCCGAAGCGTCGGCTTTCTGGGAAAACGCTCCTGGCCCGGCAACAATCCATTTCGTTGTGGCATCCGACCCGGAAACGAGTTCATCTTCCTGCAACTCGGTGGAACGGGCGCGAAGTTGCCCGATGAGCAAGACGCGTCGCAGTTGTCCAAATACGCTATCGATTAGATCCGGGGCGATTGCGGCAGTTAAGGCGGCGCGCAATTGTTCGCCCGAATCGCTCCAGCGTTCATACGGAATTAGCACAAGCAAACGCTCATAGATTCCGCGCGCCACCAGCTGGCGCGCAATTTCGGGATCGACCTGCGGCGGCCAAACATGGCTGCGCAGTTGCTCTTCCAGGATCGCAATCGCTTCGTCGCGATGCGGTCCGTCTGCATGAGCAAACATTCGATCGTCGAGGTAAGGGGATCTGCTTCGCGGAATGGGCTGCTCCGGTAAGACACTTGAGCGATTCGAGAGAACTTCGCGCTCCAGTTTAATCGAAGTCCCGACCATCCAAATGAAGGGCCAGGCGAACAAGAGCGAGCCGAAGATGAGAAGCGCGTAAATTATGAAGCGTCGTATCATCTTTTGGGGCGCCGGCGTTTCGATCTAGCGGAATCTGATGTTTGCAATTTACGATTTGCAATTTGCGATCTGGCGTTCCGCCCAGCTGTCTTGCGTGAGGCCGCGAAGATTGCGACGAGTTCTCGAGCTTCCAGTAATAACGACTGCAACCGCTTCTGCGGGATGACTCCTCCGTCGATCAACAGTTCGAGCCACGATGCAGTCGCGTCTGCCTCCTCTTCAACGGTTGGCAATTGAAAATTGTAAATCGCTTTACTCCTCATAATGAACCCAGCGCTTTGAGAGTCTGAGTTGCAGCAATGTTAAGAGGAAAACAGCCAGGAAAAGGAACCAACCAAGCGCGCTGGCGTAGCCCATTTGTAAAAAACGGAACGCGTTGTTAAAGAGATGGTAGGCGTAGAAGAGGGTGGAATCGATGGGCCCCCCTTGAGTCATAATGAATGATTGGGTGAAGATTTGCAGGGTAGCAATCAAACCCATGATGAGATTGAAGAAAATGTAGGGAGTGAGTAACGGAAGAGTGATGGTGCGAAAGCGTTGCCAGGCATTGGCGCCGTCGAGTGCGGCTGCTTCGTAGTAGCTTGGGCTGATTCCCTTCAATCCCGCCAGCCAAACAATCATTCCGCCGCCGGCCGACCAAAGTCCCATCAAAATGAGCGCGATCTTGCTGGTGTGCTCGTCTTGTAACCAGTTAGGTCCGTGAATGCCGAAAGCGGCCAGGACATTGTTAAGCAAGCCAATTCGCGGATTGAAAATCCAAATCCACAGAATGCTGGAAGCTACCGCGGGCACGATTGAAGGCAGATAGAAAAATGTGCGCCAGACCGCCACACCCCGCACTTCAAGGTTGAGCAGAAGAGCGATAGCCAGACTCAGCGCCATACCGAGTGGAATACCGATGACCATGTAGAGGGTATTACCAATCACCTTCCAAAACAGCGGGTCGCGGGTAAACATCCAGCGATAGTTTGCCAGGCCGACAAAGCGCGCGGGATTAAGAATGTCGTAATCGCAGAAGCTAGCGACGATGGCGAAGAGAATTGGGCCGCCGGTGAAGAGGATAAAACCGATAATCCATGGCGAAGCACAGAGCCAACCGCCCGCCCATTGCGAACGCAGATAACTGCTGCGTGTTCCTTTGATTAGAAATTCGTGCTCCTGCTCGTAGTCGTAATCGATAGTCCTCTTTCGATTAGGAGCACGAGCACGATAAATCCGCGTCTCCCAAAGATAAATTCCGATGGCGGCTCCTACGAGTAACAAGAAGTAGACGGCCAGGAAATACTTCCATGGCACAATGACGCCGCGCGCTGGACTAAGCGCACGATCGAGCGCGTCTTGCACGACCGTGGTGCTTTCATTAAGTGCTTCCTGAGCGGACATTTTGTGGAAGATGGCGTTCTCAGTCGCGCGCTTCTGTTCGGTGAAGAGTAATTGACCAACTGGCGTTACCGGGCGGAAGGGCGACGTATCGATCAGGTCGTTTAACAGTTTGATGCCATCCCGAAGCTTGGCGGGAATAGCTGGGTCGGACGCGATATATCTGTGGAAAGCCCATTCGTTGATGTGTCGGTTAGCGTTTTGCGTCGGCACATAAATGCGACCGATGCTTTGCAGGCGCAGCCGTTCGCTTTCGCCGATGATTTCACGGGCATGCTGGCTGCACATGAACTTCAGTAACTCCCACGCACCTTCTTTTTGTCGTGCGGTAGAAGGGATGGCGTAGCACCAGCCGCTGACCCAACTGTATGCGTTGTTCTCCTTGCCAGCCGCCCCGGCGGGCAAGGGCGGAAGTGTGACGGCATAGTTCAAGTTTTGGCCGTATTGCGCGAGCACTTCCGGAAAGGTCCAGTAGCCGTCGATTTTCATCGCAACCTTGCCTTGGACGAACAGATCGAGCTCACCAGGCGGAGCGCTCCGTTGTCCGGACTGCGCCGTCCCTTCGAAGGCGAACTCTTTTTGCGCGCCGCCTAACGAATCATAGACACGTGTCATCCATTCCAGCGCCTGAACGACGGCCGGAGAGTTCAAGGTGCAATGGCGGCGATCGTCACTCATAACCCGGCCGCCGTTCATCCCACTGTAGAGATAAAGCCAGGCGTTGCCGAAATTGGGGGCGAAGCCAAGCTGGGTAATGCGGCCGCGGGCGTCGTGTTCAGTTAGTTTGACCGCCATTTGTTCGAGCTCTTTCCAGGTGCGGGGTGGCCGCGCTTCACCGTTGGCGTCGACAAAGCCGGCTCGCTTCAATAGATCCTTATTGTAAAAAAGCGCGCGATCATCCACTCGCTCCGGGATTCCGTAAATGCCGCGCCCACCGGTGGTCGGATTTTCATAGATAACTTCGTCCCAGCATGACTTGTAAAAATTCTCCGGACGAATTGCGTCAGGTGCGGGATTGCTCGATTCGCGCGCGACAAAATCATCCAACTTGGTGAAAGCTCCGCGCGCGGCCCATTCGCTCACAGCGTAGCGATCGAAGAGGATCAAGTCGGGGGGCATTCCGCCGGCAGCGCTAACGAGAAAGCGGGTGGGATCAGCGGTCGGATCACGCGAGGCGGTTTGGCCTTTGATAATTTTGTAAATCGGCTGCGCTGGATTTTCTTGATGAGCAGCTCGGCTTTGGGCTTCGAAATCACGCATCGCTTCTTCGACCGATCCCGCTTCCGGCCCGCTCTCAGCCAGATAAACGATTTCGACGAGGCCGGGCTCGTTGCGTTCGATTGCGCGTTCGGGATTAAGGAACCAAAGCAGGGCGATGACCGCCAGCGCGAGAAGTATAAATTTCCATGCTTTCACAATCTGCCCTTTGTCATGTCGAGCGAAGTCGAGACATCTCTAGCTATTGTTTCAAAACGCTTTGTAATAATGTTAACAATTTGTCAGAGATTCCTCGACTTCGCTCGGAATGACAAATGGCACCGCGTGCGCGGCCGACACGCTGCTGCTACAGAAACTAATGCGGGACTTCTCGACTTCGCTCGGAATGACGGGATAAATCGCAACTGATGAAGACTTCTCCGCTGGGTGATTCCGCACTCACTCTTGATTTTGCTGATGAGTCTTCCGATCGCGCGCGATTATTGGCGCGAACACTTTCAGCGGCGGAGAGACTCGAAGGGGCGAACCTTCCGGGAGTAATGGATGTCACTTGCGCTTACGAATCGGTAGCGGTGTTTTTTGATCCAGCTCGGATTGAACAAGACTTTGAAGACAAGATTGGCGCATTAGTTTCCTCGGCTGGCATTCGCGCACTGCGAAAGGTGCGGAAGATCGAAATTCCAGTTTGTTATGATGATGAATTTGCGCTCGATCTCGCACGTGTCGCGAGTCAAACGTTTCTGACCGGCGACGCCATCATCGCATTACATTCATCGATCGAATACACGGTAGCCTGCATCGGATTCGTCCCTGGCTTCCCTTTTCTCGCTGGGCTGTCGGACAAGTTGCGTGTGCCACGGCTGGAAAGCCCGCGAACGAAAGTTCCCGCTGGTTCCGTCGCGATTGCTAACGCTCAAGCTGGCATTTATCCATTTGAATCGCCCGGAGGTTGGAATGTAATTGGCCGCACTCCGTTGCGCTTATTTAGAGCGACCGAAAACCCGCCCACTCTCTTGCGACCTGGGGATCGTGTGCGTTTTCGTCGAATCACCCGCGCACAATTTGATGCCGAACAAGAATGATTGCGTCCGTTATTTTGGCCGGGTTCCAGACTACGGTGCAGGATTGCGGCCGCGTCGGACTCCGCAAGTTTGGCGTAACACCTGGTGGTGCGCTCGATTCCGTATCTTTGCGTCTCGCCAATCTTCTGGTTGGCAATCCGGACTGCATGGCTGGTTTGGAGTGTTCGAGCGGCCGGGTACGATTGAAGGTTGACGTCGACCGATTGGTCGCCTGGGCCGGCGGCGAATTCAAGATACGAGTTGGAGACGATCTGATTCCGATTTTGCATTGCGCTCGAGTCTCAGCCGGGGCGGCGATCGAGATTTCACCGAAGCGCGGTGGTCGTGCCTGGCTGGCCATTTCCGGTGGCGTCGACGTTCCCGAAATTCTGGGAAGCCGGGCGACCGATTTACGCGCGCACTTCGGTGGATGGGCCGGGCGGGTGCTGCGCGATGGCGATGAGCTTCCCCTTGGCGTCGAATCAAAACTTTGCCCGCGTATGCGCAAGGAAATTTCTGACGTCGTTTCCGATTGGAGCGCACCACGATTCGTCCCGCGCGGAAGGTTTCTTCGCGTTATTCGCGGCAAGAATTGGGATGATGATATCGGAGAAAAATTGCTCGCACAAAAATTCCGCGTAGCAATGAATTCCGACCGCATGGGTTTGCGACTGGAAGGCGGTGAGATTTTACTGGGTAACCCGCGCGAGCTTGTTTCCGAAGCAGTGGCGCCGGGAACGATTCAGCTTCCGCCTAGCGGCGCGCCGGTCGTGCTTCTTGGTGATTGCCAGACTATCGGGGGTTATCCGAAAATCGCGCATGTGATCACAGTCGATCTCGGCCACGCGGCACAATTGCAGCCTCTCGACGAAGTCCGGTTCGAATTGATCGAGCTGGAAGAAGCGCGCTCTCTTTTGCGCGAGCGCGAGCGCGACGTGGCACTTTTCCGTGCCGGGTTGGAGGCCCGTTTCGGATGATTGTTGATTTAAATTCAGATCTCGGGGAAGGGGCGGATCACGACGATGAAATTCTAAGTCTCGTTAGCTCTGCAAATATCGCGTGCGGATTTCACGCCGGAAATCCGGCGTCAATTTTCAATTCTATTCGCGCCGCAAAAGAAAAAGGCGTCGCGGTGGGGGCGCATCCAAGTCTCGACGATCGAAAAGATTTTGGACGAACCGAAATGCAGGTCAGCGCAGCGGAGGTTTACGCGCTCGTGGCCTATCAAGTTGGGGCATTTAACGCGCTGTGTGCCGCGGCAGGAGTGGACATGAATCATGTTAAGCCGCACGGCGCCCTCTATAATATGGCGGTGCGAGATCGGGAATTATCGGACGCGATCGCGCACGGGGTGCTCGCTGTTGATACACGTGCAATCCTGTTCGCGCCCGCCGGGACCGAGTTGTTTAGAGCGGCGCAGGAATTGGGACTGCAACCCGCAGCCGAAGTTTTCGCGGACCGCAACTATAATAGCGACGGCTCGCTCGTTTCTCGAACGAAGCCGGAGGCGCTGTTGCATGATCCAGCGGAGGCGGCGGAGCGCGTCCTGCGAATGTTGAAGGAAGGACAAATTCGCGCTGTGGACGGAACCGACATTTCGGTTCGGGCCGAAACCATCTGCCTCCATGGCGATACCCCGGGCGCGGTCGAATTCGCGCGGACATTGCGGGCGCGACTGGAAAGTGAAGGAATTACCATCGCCGCGCCGGCAAAAAGTTAGAAGACCATGTAATGAGCGTCGCGGTGACCGTGCAATGGAGCCCGCCATGACCATGCACTGTCTTTTTCTCAAATGAATCATACTGATCGATCCTCTTCGCTCGTCCGCGGACTCAGTTTGCTCGACGCCACCATGATCGTGATCGGCTCGATGATCGGTTCAGGGATTTTCATTGTCTCGGCGGAATCGGCGCGATTGATCGGGGCTCCGGGCTGGTTGTTGTTGACGTGGGTCGTTGCCGGGTTGCTCACGATCACGGGGGCGCTTTGCTGCGCGGAACTGGCGACGATGATGCCACGGGCGGGCGGGGTTTATGTTTTCTTGCGCGAAGCGTACGGACCAGCGCTTGGATTTTTATTTGGCTGGACCCTGTTTCTGGTCGTGCAGACCGGAACGATCGCGGCTGTTGCGATCGCATTTGCGAGGTTTCTCGGCGTCTTCGCGCCAAGTGTTGCCGAAGATCATTATCTCATCGCACCGATCGTCCTATTGCCCGGTTATGCCATCAGTCTTTCGACCGAACAACTGGTCGCGATCCTTCTGATTGCGCTTCTCACATTTTCGAACACTCGCGGACTTCGCGTCGGCAAGATTGTCCAAAACAGTTTTACCTTCACAAAAACCGCCGCGCTCATCGGCGCGATCATTATTGGACTCATTTTTGGATGGAAACCAAATTGCGCAGCGCTGGCATCGCACTGGTGGGATGCGGTCGCTAATGGCTGGAGTGCACGAGCGGTGCAACCGGGACTCCCCGTCGTCGGCGGACTCGCGGTTGCTTTATTATTTGGCAAAGCAATGGTCGGACCGCTCTTCGCGCAAACGGCGTGGACTAACGTCACGTTTATCGGCAGTGAAGTGCGCGAACCGGGACGGAATCTTTCGCGCGCGTTGCTCTACGGTTGCGGGATTGTGGTTGTGCTCTACGTGCTCGCGAACGTCGCCTACATCGCTTCCCTGCCGCTGACCGAAATCCAAAACGCGCCGCAAAATCGCGTGGCGGTCGCAATGATGCGTGCCATTTTTGGGGTCCCCGGCGTGCTGGCGATGGCAGCAGCAATCATGATCTCGACGTTTGGTTGCAATAACGGGCTCATCCTCGCCGGCGCGCGGGTTTACTACGCCATGGCGCGAGACAATTTATTTTTTCATAAGGCCGGAACGACAAATCGCTTCCATGTGCCGGCGTTTGCGCTGCTGGTGCAGGCGATCTGGACAGCGTTTCTCACTTTGCCGCGCACCGTTATGACTAACGCACAAACCGGTGCCGCCACGTTCGGCAACGTCTACACGCAATTGCTCGAATACATCGTCTCAGCGGATTTAATTTTTTACGTGCTCCTTATCGCTGCGGTCATCGTCTTGCGGAGAAAAAAGCCGGCGGCAGAGCGCCCGTATCTCACCTGGGGTTATCCCGTTGTTCCGATTATTTCGATTGCTTTGGCAGTGATTGTAATTCTCGACCTGGCTTTTCTAGCCCCGAGTACATCAGGAATCGGAATTCTGATCGTCCTCACAGGCGTGCCCGTCTATTTTTTGTGGCGCCAACAGGCTGCCAGTTCTCGTTAGACGGCAATTGGGCGGTGTTCGCCGGAACACGGAGTGCCAGTCTGTGCGCCCAGCGGAGTTGCATTCCGCAGCTAGGACAACTGTAATCGCATTGGTGTCGCAGCGGGTTACAAACCCGCTGGGCGCACAGGCCTCAGGCCTGTGTTCCTCGCGGAACTCGCACGAGGCTGGGATCACCGATCCCGTTTACAACTACTCTGCGCGTAGCGCTACGAAAGGATTGACCTGATTGGCACGCCGCGTCGGCACAAAACAAGATGCCGCCGCGATCGCAGTCAAGAGTCCGGCCACCGCGCTGTAAATGGTTGGATCGCTCGCTTATGGACTCCGCCACGACATCACTCGTATCGCAATGCGACCATTGGATCGACCTGGGTGGCGCGGCGTGCGGGCACGAAGCACGATGCCGCGGCGACGAGGGCGAGCATTCCCGCCACCGCGAAATAAATGATGGGATCGAGGGTGTTGACCTTGAAGAGAATGTTCTGCAAGGCAGCGGCAGCGAGAACTCCGAGAAGCAGTGCGGCGCCACCGGCGCCAAGGATAAGTCCTATGCCCAGCTGCCAGGCGCCTTGGGTCATGACCATGCGAAAGATGCGAGCGGCATCCGCCCCCAGTGCCATACGGATGCCAAATTCCTGCCTCCGCTGAGTAACGGAAAAGCTCATCACGCCGTAAAGACCAACCGCCGAGAGCACGAATGCGACGGCTCCGAAAATGCCGAATAAGGTCGCGATAATTCGGTTGCCTCCGAGAATTTCATTGTGGAACTGCGCTGGCGTTCCGGCGAAATAAGTCGGCAAATTTGAATCGAGTTCGGCAACTGCCCTGCTGAGGGCCGAACCGAGGGTATCGGCTCGCTGTCCCGGGCGCGGGCGAACAATGATTGTGCAGAATTGGGTAGCTGGCTCGGCGCCGAGTAACGGCATATAAAACCCAGCGGTATCGGTCTGCTGGTCGAATGGACCCTGCATCAGGGTGTCGGGAACCACTCCGACAATCGTCCGCCACGGCTGCGGTTCGCCGGGATTGTAAATCCGGATCCGACGCCCAATCGGACTTTCGTTACCGTAATACTTTCGCGCAAAACTAGTGTTAACAATCGCCACCGGTTGTTTGGCATCGGTGTCGTCAATAGTGAAGTCGCGGCCTTCCAAAATCTTAAGACCGAGTGTCGCAAAATAGTTATCCGAGACGGACTCGAAGTTCCCCCGGGGCCGATCGCGGTCCGTCGTATAATTTTGACCGTCCACTTCATATTGACCTTGGCCCGCAAAGGTCATGCGAAAGCGATCGCTCATCGCTGCAGATTCGAATTGCGGATTAGCTCGCAATGCCCGCACCGCGCGAAGGAAAAATCCGCGGCGGGCATCCTGCGTCGGGTAAGCGCCTTCCATTAAGGCCATGCGCGCCCCATAAATGGCACTCTCGTCGTAGCCATAATTGAGCGTAACCTGATTTCGAATTGATTTGATTTGCAGGGTCGCCGCAATCAGGAGCGCGGCCGTCAACGCGATCTGCCCGACCACCAGCACACGAGTAATGATATTGACCAACCGGCTGCTATTGCCGCGGCCGCCTTCTTTCATGATCTCGGCGGCACTGCCTTTCGAGCTAACCAACGCAGGAACTAAACCTGAAACAATCGTTGCCACCAAGGTGATTGCGACGGTGAAGAAGAGAACAGGGCCGTCTATCTTATATTGAATCCAATAAGGTGGCGGAAACGGTAGCGAATTCGTCGCCCGAATGAGCATGTCGATCGCCCAATAGGCCAGCATCACGCCCGCGACTGCGCCGAATGTCGCGACAATGAAACTTTCCGTCAGCATTTGGCGCACGATTCTCCAACGGGTGGCGCCGAGCGCACCACGAATGGCCATTTCCTTTGCCCGCAGGGCGGCGCGACCAAATTGCATATTCATCACGTTCACGCACGCGATCAGTAAAACGAGGATGACCGCGGCAAGCATTCCCCAAGCCTGCTGGCGTGTTTGCGGGCCCGTCATTGCCTTCAACAGCGGTTGGACGCTCGCGGACGTGAGAGTGCTGTTGGTTTTCGGATTGTCCTGCGCCAAGCGACGCGCCAGGCCGACAAACTCCGCGTTCACCTGATCGATGCTGACGCCCGGTTTGAGTCGGCCCATAACCGCAGGTGCGGCGTTATTGGCACCGATCACGAGCTGACCACGCGGTACGGGAGGAAACTCATTGTAAAGGGAAACCCACAGTTGTTCGGAAAACGGAAACTTAAAATTTGGTGGCATCACGCCGATGATGGTCGCCGCCTTGCCATTAATCCGAACGCTTTGTCCGACAATGTCGGGGTCGCCATTGAAATCCCGCTTCCAAATCTCGTGACTTAAAATGGCGACTTTCTCTGCGCCGGGCTTGTTGTCGTCAGCGGTGAAGTCGCGGCCCATGATCGGCGAAACGCCGATAATCTTAAAGAGATCCTCGGTAATGTAGGCGCCAGTGTAACGCTGCGGATTATTTTTGTAGGTCACGTTGATCGTCGATCCGCTCAAATAACCGGCCATCTGGGCGAACGATTGCTGGGCCGCGCGCAAATCCTCGTAGTCCTGAGCCGTCGGGATGTTGCCGATACCGAAATTGTTGTTTGGCGCACTGGCCTGAGGGTCAATCAACCCCACGCTCATGAGCTGTTCTGGATGAGGAAACGAAAACCCGCGCAATACCGTAGCGTTGACGACTGTGAATTGAGTGGTCGCGCCGCCGATGCCCAGTGCGAGCACGAGCACGGCTAGAAAACAGAACGACTTTTCCTTGAACAAAACACGAAGACCAATCCGGACATCTTGCGGGAATGATTCAAACATAATTTGTTCTCCTTCTCGTGGTCATGCTTACGGGACGCTTGCGCCACTGTTGGCAACGGTGTCGTCTCGTGCCCACTGCAAAGGTTGTGCCAGTAGTCCACCACGCGCGTAAACTGCCAGATCCGAATGAGTTGACCAGGCACGATGATTTTCGGTAAGGCGATTACCTTTTCGGTTTCGGGAAATTTCCGTCCCGATTTCGGGATCGGATTTATGCATTAGAGGCATGAGATCAGAAGTTCTCAGTTTGCAGACGCCGCCGCGCGAGATTTTTGTTTAACTATCGCAAACCATCCCGGATGCGAGGACAACGGAAATCCCTTGCCGCATCAGCGACAGTTGCTGCAATTGCAGGCCGTCTCGGCAAAACGGTACTTACTAGATTTCTTTGTCCATCAACGCTGATAACGCTTCCGCTAACGACTCGAAGGTAACTAACTTGATTTGCGGGCCGTAATGAAATTGCGAAAGAATATTTAAGCCAATGTCCTTGTGCGGATCGGGAACCACCCGGACCACTGCCGCGACATCTTTCTCCGCCAGCGCATCCATGATTTCCGCAAGAGGGACCGCTGCCGCCGGGTCCATCCGTTCTAGCCAGCGAAAATCGGTTAAGACGCGAAATCCGGGAGTGACTTCCTTCATCATCTCGCGGACTCGCAGCGCCACGCTTTCGACTTCTTTCTTGGTGACCTGTCCCGCCGCGCTAATCACCAATAGCTGCTTGGATCGATCGAATTCGACAGAATACATCGATACAGACGCTTAGATTTTGACAATCGCTTGGCGCTTTGGCGCCGGGCCTGGTTTATCGGAACTTCGTCTTCTTTCGTCTGAATTTTATCGCTGCCGCATAGGCCGTCAATTCTCCCTTGGGATCGCGCCAGGAAAAAGTTCGCACTCGCGTCCGTCCCTTTGCCCCGTGGTAGGTGACAGAATAGAACCGGCGCGTCTCGTAACGAGAGACCCCAACTACTGGCTGCTTCAGGCGCAGCTTGCTCAGAATCCGCGCTGGAATCGGCTGACTACGTTTATTAGGAAGCAGACGAAGGACGCGATCGCGCCAGCGATGCGCTGCCTTGAGCGAATCCTTCGAATGTCCGGCGAAGTGTTTGCTGTATTCCTTTTTATTGCGGGTGATTGCCACTTGATAGCCACTTGGCAAAATGCGGATATTAGTAAACTCGCGATATGCTCCTTGCCGTTTCTTCATTCCGAGACCTTGCCACCGTCTTGGGAAAAATGGAAGAACGTCTAACGAAAAATCGATATTTTTTTGATCTGCCGAACGCAATGGAAGCATTCGCTAAATTTGAACACGAGGGCTGGCAGCGCGTTGCCGGCAAGTACGACTCCGTCTGGGCAAGCTCGACCCGGCAATTCATTCCACCGCTTCTCGATGCTGCCGAGGTTACTGGAAGCATGGTTGTTCTCGACGTCGGTTGTGGTCCCGGCTATGTCGCGGGCGCGGCGGCCGAACGCGGCGCAACATCAGGCGGCCTCGATTTTTCCAGGGAAATGGTCGCAATCGCACAGAAAAAGTTTTCGCATATTGAATTTCGGGAAGGCGATGCGCAAAATCTCCCTTTCCCAGATGCCACCTTCGATCGAGTCCTGGCCAACTTCGCTCTTCTCCACTTGCCCGATCCCGAGCGGGCCTGCGCCGAAGCGTTCCGTGTCCTCAAGCCCGGCGGCAAATTCGGCTTCACTGTCTGGGCGCCGCCCGAGGAAAATCCGTACGCGAAGATGATAGACGACGCCATCCAGGCGCACGCTGACCTCGAGATCAATCTTCCAATTGGGCCGCCGCATTATTTGTTTTCTGGCCGCGAGGAATTTCGCCGGGCCCTCGAACGCGTCGGGTTCAATGGCGCATCAATGATTTTTAAACTCCACACTATTCGATGGAACGTGCCGAGCGCATCCTATCCATTCGATGCGGAACGAAATGCCGGTGTCCGCACCGCCGGATTGCTCGCGCGCCAGACATCCGAAAAACTCCGTGCCATTCAGTTAACGATCGAAGAGTCCGTTCGTCGTTATGCCGAAGGCGATAGCTTCTCTATTCCGAAAGCAGCCTATGTCGTCGCCGTTAGCAAGAAATAACGCGGCCTTTTTAAATCTGTAATTCTCGCAATGAAACTCCCCGCCATCTTCTTTATCCTTTTCTGCGGTTCAAATGTCATATCCGCAGGTGAGAGAGACGCAGTTATTACCGAGAGCGAATTGGTCGGGCGGACCCAGCAGCTGTACGACGCCGTGGTTCCCGGCTATCAGGCTCCTTGGAAGAAGTATTTCGCCGACGATTGCATTTTTGCCGATGAAAAAGGACGTACCATGGATAAGACGAAGCTCGTTGCGGACATCACGCCGATGCCAGCGGGGTATTCCGGTGCGATCAAAATCGAACAGGTGCAGAGTCGGATTTACGATAACGTGGCGATCCTAAGTTACGATGTTAACGAGACGGAGACGATCTTTGGCCAGAATTTGAGCGCCCGTTATCATGTAACCGATACCTGGCTGCGGCGGGACGGCAATTGGCAGATCATCGCCAGCCAGGCCCATCGTTATTATGAAGATCCGGCCGTCGGCAAAGCCGATTCAAAGAAGTTCCCCGACTTCATTGGTGCCTACGAGCTAGCTCCCGGTCAAACACGGAAGATTATCGTCGAAGGCGACAGCTTGTTCGTCGAACGAAGTGGAAAGAAAGACCAATTATTTCCGGAAGCATCCGAGCTTTTTTTCCGCAAAGGTGTCGAGGGGCGAATCCTGTTTCGTTACGGTAAGAACGGAAAAGTCGACGCCCTTATTGACCGGCGAAATAACGAAGACGTCGTCTGGCGCAAGGTTACTAACTAATACGCAAAGTGCTTCCAGCCGGTGACTCGTGGTTATTAGGTACGGTTTGATCGTATGCGCGGAACACAGGCCTGTGGCTTGTGCGCCCAGCGGGGATTCTCCCCGCTGTTCTTCAGGCTGCATGGCAGCGGAGTAAAACACCGCTGTGCGCACAGACTTGGAAGTCTGTGTTCCTTCATAACACCGGCTTCGCAGAGCATTGCCTTACCAACCAAGACTACTGCGAGACTCTTTCAGTTCTCTTTTGATAGACCAGATCGGCCGCGGCAACGTCCTCCGCCGCTACGCCTACCGACTTAAACAGCGTAATCTCGTCCGCCGATCTCCGCGCAGGTTGGTTGCCGGCGATTACTTCGCCGATTTCCACTACGGCCTTGCCTGCCGCGATGACGTCGCCGGATTCTTTTAGTGCGGCCTCCCGCGATTCGACATAGATCGTCGCTCGCTGCGATATTTCATCGTCCAACTCGCGCCAATTTGGCCGTGTCGCGCCGATAGCGTTAATGTGCGCGCCCGGCGCGACCCATTCACCCCGTAAGATTGGTGTCGTGGCCGAGGTCGCTACTACAATTACATCTGCTCCGCGCACCGCTGTTTCAGCCGAAGTTGCCGCGTGCACCTGGAACTCGCGAGCGAACCGCTCGGCGTTATGTGGGCTCCAAACTCTCACCTCGCGAAACTCCCGCACCAATCGCACCGCCTCGAGGTGGCTTCGCGCCTGCACTCCCGACCCAAGAATCGTTAAAACATGTGTGTCAGCACGCGCGAGTAACTTCGTCGCGACCGCCGATACTGCGGCCGTGCGCATTTCGGTGATGAGCCGGCCATCCATCACCGCCAACGGTTCGCCTGTTTCCAGTCGAAAAAGTAAAATCATCGCGTGATGAGTGTGCATGTCCTTGTTTTGTGGATAGAACGTCACCAACTTGGCCCCAAGCGCGCGCCCGCTGGCTGGCATGACCCCAAAAAACCCTCCATACTCAGATACCGGAAGAACGCTGCGCAACGGTTGCAAGACCGCGCCGGCCGAAAGGTCTCGCAACGCATCCGCCATCGTCGGAATCAAATCCTCCATCCGTAAAACCTTTCGGACGTCATCTTCGCTTAGCACGATTGGGCAATTTTGCATCGGCCTTATTAGCGTAATACTCGATAAACTCGCTTAGCCTGTCATTCCGAGCGCAGTCGAGGAATCTCTAACTATTATTTCCGAAAAAACTAGAGATGTCTCGACTACGCTCGACATGACAAAAAAATAACATTTGATTTCCAAATTCCGTTTAGGCATGCCGTCAGGCCTAAGTCTCTGTTTCGGTTTTTAGCTTCCATGATCGCTTATAAGAAAGCGTTCTATTTCAATCGCAGTCGGGAAATATCTATTTTGATATTCTCACGCGCCCTTCGCCGTTCGTGGCGTGTTGCCCTGAGGTAAAGGATTGTTCCGGCAATGCCAAATGCGGCCGCGCCGAGAAAATTGGCCGCGGGACTTCGACTCCAAAGGTACGCTCCGAGAATTGCTCCGACACTCACGATCGAGTCGCGGATCAAGTAATAGGCGCCGATCATTTGGCCGCGTCGTTCCGGTTCGCTGTAACTGACGATGAGAGCTTTGCGTGAGGTATCGCCAAACTCTTTCAGCCCGCGAATAAAGAAGGCGATCATTAACGCGTGAAAGCTCCGTGAGAAAAGCAATACAATCGGGAAAAGCGTAAACATGACGAAGGTGGTGACAACAAAAGGTTCGCGCTGTTGTTTATCCGCAAAGTGGGAACTGGGAATAATGCATAAGGTTGCGACCAGTACTTCGATCGTAGTGAGAAGGCCTACTTGTTGTCCACTGGCCCCGGCGTAATCCATGGCGAAGATCACAACCCAGGCGAAAGGGATTCGTTCACAAAAACGGACCAAGATGTCACTAACCAACAACCATCGCATCGGCGCGTCGAACTCGCGTAGACAGCGCCGAAAATTCCATCGCTCAGGCATTGGCACAGTCTCTTCACCTTCTTTTACTTCTTCCCGTAATTCCCGGAGGGCGATGAAGGTAGCGCCTGCGAGCAGGATCGAGATAATCAGTGCGACGCGCACTCCCGGGATGACGCCGAAGCGATCGATCAAGATTCCACCCACCAGCGGCGCGACCATGATCGGCAGGCGCCTGATTATCATCTGAACGCCGATCCCCATCGAGTATCGGTTGGCTGCGACACTGGCGCCGACGAGCGAGAAGGTGGCGGGGAGAGAGAAACAGGTCCAGGAGAGAAACAGAAACATTCCGGCGATGACTGCGCCCCAATGCGGTATGAGGAGGACGAGTGCATAACCAGCGATCGAAACCAGGTTGAAAGTGATGAAAGCGCGCCGGTGTCCCCACCGGTCGGCTAGCAAGCCTCCGGGATAGGCATAGATCGCGCTGATTAAAGTGCGCAGAGCATCGTAAAGACCAATGACGAACACGCTTGCGCCGAGGGTTTGGAGATATTTCGGGACGAAACGCATCCATAATTCTTCACCTGTCCCGATGACGAAAATCGCGACCAGGATGATGACCAGATTACGTTTGAGCGCGAAAAAATCGGCGAACTGTTTCCCGCGACTTATTTCTGGTTGATTCGGCGCTTCCATTTGACATCAAGCGGGTGACAACGAACACGAGTTGGCGATTTCGTTGACTTATTAGGCCGACGCGGCCGGAATACAAACAATTCGACGCAAGACAGTCGTCAGCATAGTCTTCATTCCTATTCACAAATGGGGGACGGTAGGACCAACAATCTGTCGCATGTAATTGTTCGCGGCAACGCGACCGGCTTTGCGCAGGAGATTCAAATTGGTTCGCATCGTCTCACTGGTGACGAACCGGTTTCTTCTGGTGGGACCGACACGGGGCCCTCACCGTACGATATGCTCCTGGCCGCGCTCGGCAGTTGCACGTCGATGACGATCTCGCTTTACGCCCGGCGAAAAGGTTGGCCGCTGGAAGAGGTAACAGTTTTATTGTCCCATTCGAAGATTTATGCGGCCGATTGTGCCGAGTGCGAAACCAGAGAAGGAAAGATCGATCGAATTGAGCGCGAGATTAAAATGACTGGCCAACTCACGGCCGAACAGCGATCCAAGTTAATGGAAATTGCGGATAAATGCCCGGTGCATCGGACGCTTTCGTGTGGCGGTAAATATGGTTGGGTAGCGCACGCGTCTCGCGTGCTGGCGACGGTGTCTCGCCGTCGCGGACTTTTCCCTCGACGGCTACGAATTGACAAAGCCTGTTTCCGCGGGACGCGTGCGCTACCCAGCACCATGATGGCCGCGCTACATCACATCCAAACGTATACCCAGCAGGACTGCCGATTGTAAGACGACTGCGGGTTATTTGCGGGCACGGACTAATCTGCGCGTTTTGCGAGAGCGAAAACCAGAAGGGAGATCAATTGTAAGACGACTGAGAAGGTGACGAGGATAAGAAGCGATTTCTCGTAGAGAATACCCATCACCCAACTGCCAAGAAACCAGGCGACGCCGAAACCAGTATCGAATAGACCAAAGCCGGTGGCGCGGATGTCGCGGCGAAGCAGAGGAGCGATGACGGACTTCAGAAGCGAATTCTGGGCGCCCATGCCGATTCCCCAAAGAATCATTCCACCAAGGATAACCCATGACTGGCCGAAAAAGACAAGAGGCGCGAAAAAAGAAGAAACGAAGAAGACGGCAATCAGGATAGGTAGACCAGCTCGGTCGAACCATTTTCCGAAAACGAGGGCACTCGCCCCGCCCAAAGCCATCGCGACGGCGTAGTAGATTGGAATTACTGGGCCGGCGACCGATCCGCTTCTTTGAAAGTGGTAGGCGATGAGCGAGAAATCGGCAAAACCGGCGGCGATAAAAGCGCCCGCAACTAGATAAAGCCAGTAGGAACGCGAAAATCCTTTGGCTTCCAAACCATGACCTGCCTCCAACTCGCGCGGATTAGGGAAAAGGTTACTGGCCACGAAAACAATCGCGATAGTAAGGAGCGCGGAGATTAGCAGCAGCGCGAAACCGGTTCGATAACTACCATGCCTGAATAACACGAATGAAATGATGAGCGGTCCCAGGGTTGCCCCAGCCTGGTCGAATGCTTCGTTCAAGCCAAAGACCCAACCGCGGCCAAGTTTGTGGCCGGCGAATGATAGCATGGCGTCAGTAGATGGTTTGCGGATAGCGCGTCCTGTTCGCTCAGCTACGATCAGACCGGCAGCAAGAGGCCAGTTGCCGGCCAGAGCCAGTGCTGGCACCGCCAGCATATTCACACTGTACCCGATGATCGTAACCAACCAGTACCTGCCGGTCTTGTCGCCTAGATAACCGGTAAGAGAACGTAACGAGTAGCCGAGTAGTTCTCCGAGTCCGGCAGTGAAACCAATAACAGCAGCGCTTGCACCGAGATATCCCAGGAATTGGCCAGTGACGCTGCGTGCACCTTCATAGGTGAGATCAGCGAAGCCGTTGGCAATTCCGAGGATGAGAACAAATCGAAATGCACGCGCGGCGGTAAGTGACTTTTGCCGGTCGTGCACCGTTGCGTTACGGTTGGTTGTTCGAACTACTGAGGTGAACTCGACTGTTCACCCACCGGCTCGGTATCATGGAGGCGACCGAAATCGACCGTAAGCTTTCTATCTCCCGATTCAGTATAGATTTCGACAAAGCGTTCGCCAAAACGGACGTCGCGCCAATTATAATCTTTTTGGGTTTGTACCGCTGCCGGAATAACGGGGTCAATTCCGACGACCGAAGCGGTGAATAAGGCTCGGCTTGCCCTAAGCGATTCCGGCGTCTCGCCATGAAGTGGGCTTTGCTCGTCAATGGTATGACGAAGGGTGAGTGCAGCCGGAAAGGAGATAAGGCGGTCGAAATGCAGTTTCAAATTATAGAAATGTCTGAAGGTATCGCCTTCCACAATGGGTTCATCGCGGGTGAACATGATCCTGAATTCCGCTTCGACCATACTTTGCGCGCGCAGGTTGCCCACCCGTAACATGAGGGTAGGTCGCCCATTCAATGTTCCAATGACAATTGGTTTGCTGAATAGAATTCGGGCAGCCGGCCGGGAAAAGCGGACAAAGATCAGGCCAGTCATGACCGCGAGTCCGAACATGCCAGTGATGATTTCGACGGTCGTGACGACGTGGCCGTAAAGGTTTTGTGGATACCAGTGGCCATAACCGACAGTGGCGAGAGTTTGCACACTGAAAAAGAACGCCTCGAAGTAAGAGCCGGGCGTCATTCCAGCAATGGATTCGCCGCCGAGGGCGTAGAACTCTGCAAAGACGAGGTTGATCACGATATAAACGCCCGCGATGAGTGCGGCGAACTCTGGCCAGGTTAAAGCCAGTAACCGTTGGTAAGTGTCGCGCCATTCCCTCTTTTCAAGATTGAGTTTGAGAAACTCAACCTGACCGGAGCGGACGGACACAGGCCTGGGCATTGCGTACCATGAAAGTAAAAAGCGGAAAGTAAAAAAGAGAAAAACGGGGGAGCAAGAAGCGGGGAGGTAGGAGCAGGGAGAGAAAAACTGAGCTAACCGCTGTTATTTGCCACCCTGAACCGAAAGCTCCCAGCGATAGCCGTCAAGATCATGGAACCACAGGCCCATATGTTTGGAGCCTGGAGCTTCCGGCCCGATCTCGTCACCGGGATCTTCGAGGCTAACTTTGTGCTTCTTCAAGTGTGCCAGCGCTCTTCTCAGTGTTGCCATATCCGGCAAATGGAAAGACATGTGGTCAAGTGTCGAGGGCGATGGTTTCCCTTTGAAGAGAGCGATAGTGATGTTGTCGTTCCCGACCGCAACACCGTTCTGGAAGTCGAATTCTTTGCGTAACCCAAGTGTACGCTGAAACCATCGGGCGCTCTTCTTTGGGTTGCGCACCGCCAGCCCGAAATGCCCCACCGCACCAAGAACAAACGGAATTTTCGTATTATGATATCGGGCCTGGCTCAAGAAAGAGATGTCTCGCTCTTGGCAGTTAATCCAGGCGCTGCACCAGCAGCCAGACCAGCCCCGAGAGGATGCCGGCAAAAATGGAGAGGACAATGGTAGTGCGCCGCGTGTGCCGGCGTTTGAACTCCGGGACAGGGATATCATCATGAATGCGACTCGCCTCGAACAGCACCATCAAAAAAAGCGTCACCACGAAGCCAACGACGCCCCATTTCAGAGCCCCAAGAATGGTATCGACCATTAGTGTCTCGACTGTAACCGCGGCATCTTTGGATTCAAGAGAGCGCGTGCGAGACTTGCTGCCGAACGCGAGCTCGTTGTAAGAAGCATATCGTTATCCGGGCCGGCCTCTGATGCCACCCGTTCGCCTCTCCCTTTGCAGGGAGAGGCTAGCGTGGGGAGTTCCTCATCGCGCCACGTTGTTAAACGCCGCAGCAGGACGTAGTAAAACACGCCGCGTGGGAAATCAGAACCTTTCGAAGAGCACTGCCCGTGCCAGCAACTCGTCGCGGAGGCAAAAATACAACGCGCGAGCCTCTATATGTATCATTATAGTGGACACTTACAGGCGGGTGATAAAAGCTATTTGACCCGAAATGTTCGATCGTCAAATATAAGAAGTTTGTAAGCTTGTCCGACCCTCGAATGGGCGAAGGGAAAGACAATATATCAGGAAGCCTTCTTAACTTTCTTGGAGTGAAGTAGTTACAGAAATCAACTAATCTTGTAACAGAAGCCGACGTTCTTACCTAACCTCGGCACGAAGTTTTGCCGGTGTGCCAGCCGTGGCCGGTAAAGCTTTCTGGATACTTTGGGCGAGGCTTTGGGCTGGACCGCGTCCCCAATAGTGAAAGAAAACAATCCGCGGTTCTTCGCCAATCATGTGCGAATGGATAGCGACGATGTTGATGCCTGCTTCTCGCAATGATTTCAGGGCCGGTCGCAGGTCGTTTTCCGTGACGGCGAAGTCTCCATCAACCACCGCATTCTCATCACTACCGGCAAAAGCTACCCAGGTGTTGACCCCCATCGTGCTATCGATAGCCACGCCATGCTGTTTCGCGGGACGCCCGAAGGTGAATTTTATCATGCCCTTGTTCACCTCACCGCTGCTGCGAAAAATTTTATTCAATGGATCGGCGGTAATTGTGCTGATGTCAGGCAAGGCCGGCCTGAGGAAGGAATCGGCGGGCGCAGGGTGGGCGGTGCGAAACTCTCTGACCTTGTCGTAAAGAAGGCGGACCGAGGAGGCGAGATGCTCGACCGTGCCTTCACCTTCGATGTGCATGAAGAACAGTCTGGGGTGATCAAAAAAGAAATGGTTGTGCAGAGCGGTAACGCTCAGGCCACTTTCCAGGGCCACGAACATCGCAAGATTAACTTCATCCTCTAATAGAACGGTGTCCCCCATAACCATGGCTTCACTATGCGTGGCTTTGGTAAATGCGGCCCAGGTGCTGAGTCCCATGAAAGCCGGTATTTTCCAACCATCGACGAAAACCGTGACATCTTCGCGGGTGAAACTGATTTTGTAGGCGCCTTCCTTTTCATTGAGCCTGCCTTTTAAACCTGTCAGCTGATCAATCTGCGCGGTATCTATGGTGGCTCCCGCGGCAGTAAGAATTGTTATAACTAAGAAGAATAAGACTTTAATTTTCATTTTAAGGAATCCTCTCTTGCTATTCTCGCGTTGGCGCGCCTGCAGGATCATCCATAGGTTTCGCCGGGAAAGTAAGGGTCACAGTTGTGCCGCGATTTACTTCGCTTGCCACCTCGACTGATCCACCATGTAGATTCGTGATAGATTTTACCAGGGCCAGACCCAGGCCTGTTCCCTGTGAACTGCGCGACGAATCAGCCCGATAGAATCGGTCGAATATGCGCGGGAGATGTTGTGGAGGAATTCCACAGCCGGTGTCTTCGATCGCCAGCTCGGTTCGATCAGGTTTGATCTCGGTAGCGATGGTAATTTTGCCGCCGTCAGGAGTGAAGCGCAGCGCGTTGTCGAGAAGATTACTCAAAGCGCGATCGAACAAAAGCGCGTTGGCATAGACTTCCCCATCACTTTTGTTGGTAATGGAAATACCGCGCTCTTCCGCGACCGTCCGATAATAAGCGGCGATCTTTTCGATGGCGGGGCGCGCGGCAAAGACACTTCGTTCGATTTGGCGATCAACTGCTTCTGCGCGCGCGAGGAATAACAGGTTGTCGACAACACCTGAAAGTCTTTCGCATTCGGCGGCGATCGATTCAATGACAGTGCGATACTCCTCCAAGGTGCGCGGCCGGGTTAGAGTAACTTCAGCTTCTCCCCGAATATTCGAAATCGGCGTGCGAAGTTCATGAGCAAGATCGGCTGAGAATTGCGAAAGTTTGGTAAAAGAATTTTCCAGCCGGGCCAGCATTTCGTCGAAGGCAGTGGCGACCGGATGAAGTTCGCGCGGCCATGTCGTTTTACCCACGCGTTCGTCAAGATGATTGGGATCGATTCGTTCGAGGGATTGCGTCATCTGCTGTAGTGGTAACAAGCCGCGTTTAGTGACCGCAATTGCAATCACGGCGGAGGCCACGATTCCCAGTGCCAGGACGCCTCCAAAGACGGAAGCAAACTGCGTGGCAAACTCCTCGTCGCTCGACCGGTCTTGAGCGAGTTGCATGACGTAGGGTTGGCCATCGGCCTCTTCAAATGTTGCGACGAGCGAAAATAGCTTCTTGCCGGTTCGATAATTCTCTGGCCGGTAAACCGAATTCTTATCCTGAGGATCAGGAAAAACAGCCGGAGGCAAAATGCCGCTCATTTTTGGGGTTTCGGTGACGATGTCACCCTTGGAATCAATCACTCGCACCCAATAAGCCTCGACTTTGCTCGCGCGTGGATTCCGTAGTGTCGCGGTCAGGCTGCTCAGGCCGGCCGGGTGACTTAACTCGCCGCGTAAAGCCGATAACCTGTCAGCGAGAAATTCGTTATCTTCTTCAAAGGCGTGGCGAACTACGAGCAAGTAAAAGACGCCGAGCCCACAGGAGAGAAGGAATGCTGCGGCCAGAGTAAAGAGAAGAACAAGCTGGGACGCAATCGATCGCGGTTTAGTCTGACTTAAGAACATACCCGACGCCGCGGATGGTTCGCACCAGTTTCTCTTTGAATGGATCGTCCACTTTTGCCCGCAGGCGTCGCACCATCACATCGACGACATTCGTGTTGATGGGGAAATTAATATCCCAGATTTGATTTGCGATTTCGTTGCGCGACACGACTTCACCGGCGCGCCGGACCAAGTGGGCCAGGAGCAAAAACTCCTTGGAGGTGAGATGGAGCGGGGTGCCCGACCGACACGCCTTATGCTTGCGCGTATCAATCTCCAGATCGTGTATCCGCAGATGCGCGCGCGGTTGTTCGACTGACGAACGGCGTAAAACTGATCGGACCCGGGCCAGTAGTTCCGAGAACGCGAAAGGCTTGACCAAATAATCATCGGCACCGAGTTCAAGTCCCTTCACCCGGTCGCGAACGCTATCGCGAGCGGTTAATAAAAGAATGGGTGTGCGAATTTCCCTTCTTTTAAGCGTTGCTACGATCGACCAACCGTCTCGCTTCGGTAGCATTATGTCGATGATGAAAAGATCGAACGCCCTTGCCAGCGCCACATCCAATCCCGATTCGCCATCTGAGGCGGTCGTAACTTGAAAGCCGGCTTCGTCAAGGCCCTTGGCCAGGTAAGCCGCCGTCTTCTTCTCATCCTCGATCAACAGGATTCGCATTTATCTAAATCGACTAATGATGCGCTATCGAGCCGGTCGATGCATTGTTTTTCTTCGCGGCAGCTTGACTTCGGCGGGCGCTTCGGCGGTATAGTTACTGGTTATGTCATTGGTCTTTGAGGCGATTCAAACCGAAGGGTTGGCGGAAATTTCTTATTTGATCGGAGACGACGAAGAGGGCATCGCGGCGGTGTTCGATCCGCGGGCCGATGTCGAAGTTTATCTCGAGCTGGCGCGCACAAAAAACCTCGCCATCACGCATATTTTCGAAACCCATATTCACGCCGATCTCGTTAGTGGTGCGCGTGAGCTTCGCGGCCGACTTGAATCGGCAAAAATCTACGTCAGCCACGAGGGAGGTGCGCGTTACGGATTTGAAAACGAAAAAGTGCGTGATGGCGACAAGTTCACCCTCGGGGCCGTCGTTATCACGGCGCGCCATACCCCGGGTCACACACCGGAGCACATTTCGTATTTATTGGCGGACACGGAACACCCCGAGATTCCATGGGGGGTTTTGAGTGGGGACTCGCTTTTCGTGAATTCAGCCGGCCGGCCTGATCTGCTTGGTGAAAAAGAAACCGGCAAACTCGCGGCCCAGCAATTTCATACGTTGACCGATTTCTACATGAAGCTGCCCGACAGCGTGATCATTTATCCGGCCCACGGCAGTGGTTCGCCCTGTGGCGCCGAAATCGGCGACCGCTTGAACAGCACAATTGGCTATGAGCGACCGCTTAACCCCTTTCTCCAATTTAAGGATGTAGAATCATTCACTCGTTTCGCCGTCTCCACCGCGCCCCCGATTCCGAAATATTATCCGCGGAT
>Ga0137412_10000509_pt2 | contig 24577 bp, 14 predicted proteins | sample CZODoug2_1_16fun_FD_122160 | JGI IMG/M metagenome (GOLD analysis project Ga0137412, IMG submission 122160) | Vadose zone soil fungal communities from Angelo Coast Range Reserve, California, USA - CZODoug2_1_16fungal (Hybrid Assembly) | ecosystem: Environmental > Terrestrial > Soil > Vadose zone... | reverse complement strand
CAGTCGAATCGAGGGTGCGGAGTTCGCACTGAACGAGGGCGGACGTATTCGCGCGGAAAGTGGGCGCATACCAGTCGTCAACATCCAAACGACCGAGAAGATCCCCTATAACATTCCGCTTCCCGACCATGCTCTGGCTGCACTGGCGCGTGCTGCTCTCAAGGTTCACGAGTGGAAGACGCCGGTGAGGCTGAACTCGACGACACGTTCCTATTTCTCTGGCTTGGCCCGCCTGGAACGCGACCAAGCCATGAAGCGCGCGATGGAGACGCTGGCTTCTTCCCGAGACTCTGTCGCGACGGATCAAGCCGCAGAGGTAGTATCCCTGGAACCTCGTTATAGCGCACAGCTCCGAACCGGCGTTTCCTTGACGATCTTAAATGGTGGCATTCGAAGCAACGTCATTCCTTCACAAGGTACGGCGAATTTAAATGTGCGCGTGCTTCCCGGGGAGGACATCCGCGAGATTATGACTGAGATAGACCGTGTCGCAGGAGAGCGGCAAGTCATTTTCTCGCTCGTGGGTGAGTCCCGTGCATCGCCTCCCATATCACCCACAACCACGGCCCTATACGGAGCGTTGGTAGAAGCGGCTGGAGTGATGGCACCTGACGCTGTTGTCACGCCGATGATGTCCACTGGCGGGACCGACGGCGCCGCTCTGCGCGCAAAAGGGATACCCACTTACGGCATCCTTCCTCTGCCGATGGCAGTGGAGGATGAGCTCCGCATGCACGACGATAACGAGCGGGTTCCCGTCGCGGCGCTTGGATGGGGTGCGGAGTACCTTTATCGGGTTTTGTTCATCGTCGCGAGTCGGTGAGTTGGGAGGAAGTCTCACAACAAATTGGAGAGGCGATGCGGATGGATCGACGGGATTTTTTGCGAAAAATATCGAGTGCCGCGGCACTCACTACGTCGGCGTCAGTTCTCAGCCGCGACGCAGGAACGGTAGCGAGCCCGCATTCGGTTCCGGTAGGAACGCGGGCGACCTCGTATCTGGAATCCTTGCGCGCGCAATTCCCGGTGCTGAGAGAGAGGGTCAATGGCCATCCGTTGGTCTACCTCGACAGTGCAGCCACGAGCCAGCGGCCCCGCCCGGTGATTGACGCCCTCGCGAACTTCTACCTGCACGACAATGCGAATCCAGGCAAAGCACTCCACACGCTCGCCCGTCGATCCATCGCCTTATATGAGGAAGCCAGAGGCACGGTTGCAAGATTTGTGAATGCGCGCGGGCCCGAGGAGATCGTGTGGGTCCGTGGAACGACGGAAGCGATCAATCTCGTTGCTTCGTCCTGGGGGGGAGCAAACCTTCGCTCGGGAGACGAGATCGTCCTCACAGTGTCGGAGCACTCCTCGAATCTGGTGCCGTGGCAGATTGCGGCCGAGCGTGCAAATGCGCGCCTACGGATACTGGATGTGGAAGATGACGGTCGCCTAAGGCTCGACCAGCTCAATGCCCTTCTCTCCGAACGCACCAAGCTGGTGACGTTTCCCCATGTATCCAGCGTTATGGGTTCAATCAATCCAGCTAAGGAAATCTGCGACCGGGCTCACCGTGCTGGCGTACTTGTCCTTGTGGATGGCGCGCAGGCTGCCCCCCATTTCCCAGTCGATGTACGGGAGCTCGGCTGCGATTTCTACGCTTTCTCCGCGCACAAGATGCTGGGGCCAATGGGAACCGGCGTCCTCTGGGCACGGGGCGAGATTCTCGAAAGTATGCCGCCGTATCAGGGCGGCAGCAATATGGCTCACGAAGTAGACCTTGAGTCTAGGTTGACTCATTCTGCCAAGAGTGCATGGAAGTTCGAGGCAGGGACGCCAAACGTGCCCGGAGCGGTAGGGCTCGCTGCGGCGATTGAATTTCTTGAGTCATTGGGTCGCAAGGATCTTTGGACCCGTGAGCAGGAACTCACGCGACACGCCTTGTCTGGGTTCCGGGAAGTGAAAGGGCTGCGGATTCTTGGCCCAACGGAGCCGAACAACCGAATAGCTGTCTTTTCCTTCGTGATCGAGAAGAGGGATGCGCTCGACATAGTCAAGGCTCTCGACGCAATGGGCATCGCAGTTCGCGGCGGAGATCTCGCGTCGCTTCCGATCTTGAAACGGATGGGTATGACAGAGGCGGTTCGGGCCTCCTGTTATGCTTACACCACAGCCGAAGAAGTCGATCTACTCGTCGCAGCACTGCAAAAAGAACGCCGTGGACTTTCAGGATGACCAGCGAATCGCTCTCGCGCCCAGCCGTCCTCGAAGTTCTTCAAGAACTGATTCGAACTCCATCCGTAAATCCAAGCCTTTCACCGGAGGAAGCGAACGGGGAAGACGCGATTGCCAAAGTTGCACAAAATTGGCTGACAGCGAACGGAGTAAAGAGCTGGCTGGAAGAGGTCGCTCCGGGACGCCCTAATGCCGTGGCTGAAGTAGGAAAAGGGATAGGTCCGACGCTCGTCTTTTGCGCCCACCTCGACACCGTGGGTACGAAAGGTATGACGATTCCTGCGTTTGTACCAAGAGTTGAGGGTAATCGCGTCTACGGGCGCGGCAGCTACGACATGAAGGGCAGCGCAGCTGCCGTCATGTCTGCGGTCGCCGCTCTTGCGCACGATAACCTTTCAGGCCGGGTGCTTGTCGCCCTGGTGGCCGATGAGGAATATGCCAGCATTGGCGCGCAAGATTTTGTCAAGCGCCACAAAGCGGATGCTTGTGTCCTGACGGAACCCAGCGAAGGACGCCTTATTCTTGGACACAAGGGATTCGTCTGGGCGGAGATCGTAACCACGGGCCGCGCCGCCCATGGCAGCAGATGGGACTTGGGTGTCAGCGCCATCGCCAAAATGGGGCGGATCATTACGGCGCTCGAAAACTTTGACCAAGAAGAACTGAGGCGCCGAGTTCATCCGCTCGTTGGCCCTGCGTCGCAGCACTGTTCCCTAATCGAGGGAGGATCAGGCCTTTCAACGTATGCGGAGGAGTGTAGATTGAAGGTTGAGCGGCGGACGCTGCCAGGCGAATTGGCGGATCGTGTGATGCAGGAGCTTGAGGAAGTCATTCGTTCAACCGGTGAGGAAGCGCAGGTTCGCTGTCTTTTGGATCGGCCCCCGCTGAGTTGCGATCGAGAATCCAAAATCGCGACTTGCCTTCGCGAAGCAGCGACTTCGGTCACTGGTGAAACGCCCGAGGAAGCGGGAGTAGGTTACTGGATGGACGCTGCGCTGTTCGCGGCCGCTGGCATCCCTACGGTGAACTACGGCCCCGGTGGTGCGGGAGCGCACGAGGCAGTGGAATGGGTTGATTTGGATTCAGTGGTCAGCTGTGCTCAGGTGCTCGCAGAGACCGCCCGCCACTTTCGCAATTCCTTGCGTTGTCCGAAATGAGGAGAAGCAGACGGTTAGATCCGAGGTCGCTGCAGGCGAGTAAGGTGGTCGTCGATCTGTCTGGGCAGAGTGGAACGACGGGCAACCTGCATTAACAGGCTCGATGTCGAAGCGGAACTGATATCCGGGAGAAACCTGGCGGTAGCTCCGGACAGCTCCATGCGCGTCTGTAGGTTTGCACCGACCGGGAGGGATCGCGCCATGAAGCATTTGCGGAGGGACATCCGATACGCCCTTCGCTCGTGGAAGAGGCAGCCGGGCTTTGTAGCTATTACGATACTTGTTTTGGGCTGTGGCATCGGAATGGCGGTCACAGTATTCAGCTTGTTCGATGCCGTGCTCCTTCATTCTCTGCCTTTTCGCCACTCAGAGCGGGTCGTATTGCTGTGGCAGCAAGATCTCTCTTCAGGCCGGGATCGGATCACGCTGTCATCCAGGGAATACTCCGCATATTCGATGCAATCTCATGCCTTCGAATCCCTCGGCGCTGTCCGCGGCATTACCTTGACCACGGGGACTGGGGAAGCGTCCGCGTTCGTCGACGGAGTGCAGGTGACGCGAAGTCTGTTCGACACGATGGGAGTCTCTCCTGTGCTTGGGAGGGCGTTCGCGTTTGACGAGGATACCCCAGGCAACGACCACGTGGCGCTGCTCACGTACGAGTTCTGGCAGCGCGGCTTTGGCGGCGACTCGAACGTAGTGGGGCGCAAGCTAAAATTGCGGGCTGGATTCGAATCTACTAGCGATAAGGAAAAAAGGATGAGCGCCAGGGAAGCGCGGGATGTCAATCTGCACCGGGCTGCGGCGCCACTTTGACGCCTGAGGAATCCAGGGCTGCGTGACTCGCTTTCCGGCCTATGCCAAAAGCACGACCGTACGACGCGGCATTTTATTACAGGAGCAGGAAACGATGAGTCAGAGCGCACGTCACACCGTAGCAATCCGCTTGCATACGCAACTCGACTGCCTGTCGACGATTTTGAGTCGCGTTCCGAAGGATGCGCTCGACCGCCGACCGACGCCTGATAAATGGTCGGGAAGAGAGAACCTTGCCCACCTTGCGCGCTATCACCAAGTGTTCCGCGATCGAATCCATCGCATCAGCACTGAAGATCGTCCGCTACTGCCCCGCGCCGAGGAAGACTCAGAATGGCAGCAGTGGGTCGGCAAACCAGCGGATGTGCTCCTCGAAGATCTCCGGGCGTTGCGCGAGGATATGATAGGACTATTTGAGGGTTCGTCGGGCGCGGAACTTATGCGCACCGCATTGCATTCGCGATTCGGCGAGATGACGCTGCTGCAGTGGCTGGAGTTCTTCCTGCTTCACGAGGCCCATCACCTGTATGTTGTGATGCAGCGTATTCGCGAATCGCCATGGCCCACGCGTGGTATGAATGAACAGGGATAGCGCACAGTTTAGCTAGACAGCGTGCAGCCAATCGCATTGCAGGTGTCTTGACTTGTTGCGCATGAATCAGCCTGGAGCCAGCAACACTGATCAAAGATGCCAGCCAGCACGATTTCGCAGGCTTCCGCGATCCGCCTTGCTATCTTCGATTAGACGCATGTTAGAATCCCTCCTGTGCCTATGATTGTCTAGCTGTCTTGCATCCGTCCTCTCTCGAACGCCGAAGGCAACCGAAATTCGCCTTCCGCGTTCGCCCCATTTCCTATTGGCAAAGCATCCGTCTACACAGCGCAGACTTGGGAGACAGTCATGTTCAATGCAAATGATTTGCGACTCCGGACCGCTCGGTTGGAATTGATCGCTGGTACTCTGGAGTTCGAGAGGATCGAGAGTCACAGCCTTACTGATTTAGCGAAGGCTCTACGGTGTACGGTTCCGGCAAGTTGGCCGCCGCCGCTACATGACGAGCAATCACAACGGTGGTATTTGGAGATGCTCGAAGGTGATCCGCGAGCCGTTGGCTGGGCGCTGTGGTATTTCGTGCGCAACGAATCCGAAGCGTCGCGCCAACTAATCGGTAGCGGAGGTTTCAAAGGCAGACCGCAAAACGGTGTTTGCGAAATCGGGTACAGTCTGCTTCCTGTGCACCATCAACGCGGGTACGCGACCGAGGCCGCGCTGTCGCTGATCGCTTGGGCATTTGGGCATTCAGAAGTGGATAAGGTAGTGGCCGAGACGCTACCTGAACTAACTGCGTCGATCCGCGTGATGGAAAAATGCGGTATGCGGTTTATCGGCAACGGAAAGCCCGAACAAGGACAGCAGACGGTGCGATACGAGGTGACCCGCACTGACCCAATGAGTCGTCCTTAAGAGACCTCAATTAGTCAGCAGTTGTGATCGTCGGACCAATAGGTTTGAACCCGGCACCATCAGCGCGGCGGTTTTCCCAACCGCCGAAGTGAATTCCCGGGAAAGCTCTCATTGATTTTGCAGGACTTATTTCTCATTGCCGCACGTTTTCGAAGTTATAGTGCACCAAAAACGCACCAAGAGAATTTCAGAACTGTGCTAAGCTATTGAAAACACTCGGCGGAGAGGTGCCAGAGTGGTTTAATGGGTCGGTTTGCTAAACCTACCTGTCCCGAATGCACCCAGTAATTTTCACGTGTTTTCAATAATTTACGCTGCTCTCATTTGCGCCGAGATGGCCATCTTTGCAGGTTATAGTGCACCAAAAGTGCACCAGACTAAATTCCTTTCAAGAAGCCTCTCTGCTTGCTAGGCGCGGCATCCGGCTCAAGGTCATCCAGTTTTTGTAACTGTTTCTGCGGTATCTTCTGTGCAAGATTGCTCGGTGCCAATTGCTTTTCCGCCTTGTCACGCGAAGCGTAGAAATCCAGTCTGACGCGACACCTGCCTTGACACAACAACTCTTCAGCCTGTGACTCTCGTGTAGCCTCTGTTGCAGGTCTCCGTTTCATTTTTTTTCCGGATGAGCCACTTCGCCGGGTTTCTGCGTTTATCTATACAGGACAGAGTGCATTGAATTGCTGACACCAGGGCCGACGTGCTGGTGGGCGCCGAGACGGGAGCAGACAGCTGCACCGTGAAAACGGAACGCGTGGCCGCGTGCGAAGACTCGCCAAAAAGTCTATCGCATAGAGCATCCCGTGTGGAGGTGAACCATCAATTCCTGGGCAAGGCACACCCAGGAACTGCATTCGCAAGCACAGGATTGATGGCCTTGCCGCCAGGCTGTCCTTCGCCACGGAACCGCAACAGCCACAGGCGGCGGCCGGCGTCAGGCGGTTTCTCTGGGGGCCAGGTGTGGTCTGGAGCTCGACAACCAGTTCGCAGGCTGGACCGAGCCCCAGAGGATGAGGCCAAGATGACCATCAAGATTACACCGGAGTGCACGCCGATTCCGGCGGAGAAAGCGGGAACAGCATATACGCCGAATCAAATGGCATCAGCGTTACAGGAGAGATGGCTGCCCGTGAACTTCCGATTGCAGATCGCCGGCTATCAAACGGCATGTTCGCACGGTTTACAAGATTGAAGCAATCATTACCAGCCATCCCCTTGAACGACAAGGTGGGTGAGCGGAATGAGGCTGAGCGGTGAAACTGGAAGCGACTTTCCCGAGGTGGCGTTGGACTCTTCGGAAAGAGGAGGAAAGTGATGAAGGTGAAACTCGCTGTTGCATCGATTGCTTTACTGACGGTTGGTCTTGTTCCTATGAAGCCCGCGGGGGCGCAGGTTCTGGCCCAAACACACGTTTTCTGGGTGAAGATTACTGGTAGCAAGACCGGTCCGTTCCGGGGAGAAACGACGCTAAAAGCGCGTGAAAACTCGGTGGAAGGGTTCAGGTTCTCGTCTCAGGTGACTTCACCCCGGGACGGAGCAACCGGGCTACCCTCGGGCAAAAGGCAGCACTCTCCCATCACCTTCACGAAATTGTGGGGGCCCGCTTCTCCGCAGATTTTCCAGGCGTGCGTAACGAACGAAATTCTTCCCACCGTTAAATTTGAATTTTGGAGGGTGATTCCGACCGGCCAACAAGTCCTCTATCAGACGATTACACTGACGAACGCCAGTATCTCCTCTGTCCGGCGCTACGTCGCCGTGGCAGTCGCTGGCGACCCTCCTGACCCACGCGAGTTGGAGGATGTCACTTTCACCTTTCAAAAGATCGAGATCCAGGATAACGCCGCGGGTGGCACGGCGGCCTCGGACTCTTGGGCGTCGCCCACCTGAGGCTTGAGAGCCTGGCGGATGCGCGATGCGCCATCGACGGAATCGCGCGGTGAGCTAGTTCGCTCCTATTTTGCGTTCTAGATAGTGTGGACGGATCGCAATCCCCGTCGGCGCTGTGGGAGTTCTGACGAAGTGTTGTCTGAATCGAGAAGTCCGCGTATTGCGCCCGGTTCAAGTCTCCACCGCCGAAGTGGGGTTGCACGGAGACTCATCCTCTCCGGCCACCAGGACGCTATGTGCCGAAACACGGCGGCTGAAGGTTTCCGTCCCCATTGTTGGGAGTCACCATGAAACCAAGAACCTGCAGGCCAATCCGCTGGAGCGCTTTGTTGCTGCTCTGCTCTTGTCTTCCTCTGGCCGCACAACAGCCACCCACTGACCAGGCTCAAGCGGCCGGACAGCAGGGGCAAGGTGCTGTTCCGCAACAGAATCCGGCACAGAACGTGCAGTCCATTTCGCAAACGGGCCTTCTGCCGGTTTATGGAGTGGACGCGCGTGTCGACCCCTCCTGGGTGGACGGCAGCCAATTTCCGAGCCAGGCCGTTAATTTCCCGAACTCCGGAACAAACGCCGCATTCCAACAAGTCTGGGCTGCTCTGCAACCGGCCGGCTACAGTGTTCTTCGCGTGCCGTTGGACGTGCGTGACTCAACAGCCTCGGCAAACCGCGCGGCAAATCTCTGCGTATGGGCCAAAAACAATAATGTTCAATTGATCTTGTTGCTCACCGCAGCGGACCCTGCAAAGCCCATCGCCGGGGACATCTCGAAAAAAGTTGCCGATTTCGCGAAAGCGCTCGTCGCTCTAATGCGCGGGAACGGTGGCCAGTATTTGGCGAACTACACGCAGATCATGGCCTATCAAATCGAGGAGGAGCTCAATCACTCCGGGAAGCACGGCGGCATGGCCAAATCCGCCGCGCAACAGTTGGCTCTCGCTGCGGCGCACTCGTTGCGAGACGCTGAGCGCGATGCGCTGGATGGTTCCGGACTCTCGGCAACTCCTTTGATGGCCAGCGCCTCGTTTGATTTTGATCTGGTTTCCGCTGGCGCGATTGCCGGCGGCGCGATGCCGGACGCGGCTTACAGTCAGGCTTACCAGGCTCTTAAGCAATTCCTTACTGGCTTATCAGGATCAGCAGATTTTGACCTGCTCGCCGTGGATTGGTTCGCAGGCAGTGTGGGCGGTGGCGGAATCGAAAAAGCACCGGAGTTGCTCAAGAGTCTCCTCACGGACCTGCCTGGGAAGCAGATCGTACTGGGCACGGGTTTTTCCACTGCGTTTCGCTCGGCCGATGAACAAAAGCGTCTTTTTACGACTGCCTTTGCCAATCTGAGTGATTTTCGCGCCAGCATCGGCACGGATTGTCCGTTTGTAGGGACCATTTTTCGCGAGGCCCTAAATGGCAATACTCCGGACCCGGCCCCTCCCCGCGCCACTCTTCCGGGAGAAATGGACAAGTGGGATTGGACCGCTAAGGCTGCCGAACTCTCCGCCATGTGGACCAAGAAGAAAAAGTCTGCTGACATGACTTGGTGGCTGACACGAGTGGAAAATAATATGGGCCTGGTGACGTTACAGAACGACGCCAGCGGAAATCTGGTCGCAGCGAATGCCCTCCCTGCCCAGCAGGGAATGAGCCAGATCGCTGGCGCGGTCAGCGACGTGAATTCTCAGATGGCCGCAGGCGCACCGTCGAGCCCTTATGCGAGCAGTTTTCAAACGGGCGGGAACGCTACAACGGCCTATCCCTCAACAGATCCCAACGCAAGCGCTTACGGCGAGCCGGCGCAGCAGCCGCTTCAGCCGGCCGGACAGCCGCAGGGAGCTATGGCCAGTTCTCCTTATGGTGCGGCGCCATCGAACGCCTGGAACCAACCGCAACAGAGCGCAGCGAATCCTTACGGCGGGGCGCCGGCAAGCTCATACTGGCAATCCGGATGTACCCCCAACAACCCGGGCCAGCCGCAGTACACAGATCCGAATGCGCCGCAGCCTTACGGTCAGTCTTCTCCTACAGCTTGCGCACCAGCAGGAGTCGGCTACCCTATGGCCCAGGGCTTTCAGGCTGTGGCGCAGCAAGGCATGATGGGGTTGCTGAATGCCGTGCTTCAGCGCATTTCCGGCCCGCGTGCGGGAGCGGGAGGGTCCGCCTTCAGTTCTGGACCAAACAACAACGTCAATAACACCTCCGGCTACGGCACGACCAATCCGAGTACTCCCGCCAGCCCCTATAACTATTACAACAGCGCAACGACTCCTGGGCAGACGGACGGCCAGCCATCTGCCAACACAATGTATAGCCAGCCAAGCGGTGTTGCCCCCATCTCAGTCCAGATCGAACCACAGGACGTTTCGATCCAGCCTAGCAATCCGCAGGTCGGAGCGCCGGTAACCATCAGTGTAAACCTGCACAATCAAAGCGCAGCCGACGCTTATGGCTTGGTTGTGCAAGCCGGCGGAAATGACGGGAGCACACTTGCCCAGCAGGCCAGCGTGCATGCCGCGCCCAATTCAAGTACTCCGGTGCAGCTCCAGTGGATCCCCTCAGCGGCCTCCCCATCTTACGGAATCACCATTAGTGTGAGCGACGGATCGGGCAACCAAGTTACAGCAGCTCAGTTAGGCCCTGTTGTTGTGACCGCGCCCCCCGGAAGCGGCAACGCCAGCAGTTTCACAGGATCCGGTAGTGATTTCAACGCAAGTGCTGGGACAGGAAGTACGGCCAGTGCAACAGAAGGAACGGGCAAGGCCTGCAGTACCACCACAACCGGCAGCCCGGGAGACGCCAGCGGAATGAGCGCGGGTGCCTCCTCGGCACCATCTTGCGGCGCCGCAACTTCAGATGTTGGCAACACGTCAGGCGCCGGGGTAAGCGGCGCGACAAGCAGAACGAGCGGTAGCACCAAGACTACGAATCCATTGGGATCCGTAAAGCTTACGCTTGTGCAAGTGGGAGTTCCGGGACAGACAGTTGCGGCTGGACAAGCAGCCTCCGTCGTCGTACCGCTATTAAATCCCTACTTGGTGCTGCTCAGTAACATCAAGGCCACGCTTAATGTAGATGGGCAAGCGGTTCAGACCCAGACCATGTCAACGCTCCTGCCACAACAGAGCCGCTCCTTAATCTTCCAAGGAGTGAGCTTCGCTCAGCCGGGGAGTCACCAGATTGCCGTAAGCGTGGATAGCCAGCGGCCGGGGGCTAGCACGCTAACCAGCACCATGACCCGCCAGATCACTATCATGGATGCGAGCGCGACCAGCGCAACGACTACAACCGGCAGCGCGGCAGCGGGCGGCTCGGCCTCAGTCTCGACAACCCCGAGCGGGGCGGTCAGCGGCACTCCGGCAGCGGCTGCGACCGGCAGCGTGGCCGCAGGAGGCTCCGCCAGTGTGTCGGCACCCTCGGGCGGCGCGGGCAAAGGCACTCCAGCAACGCCTGTGCGATCTGTAACGCCGCCGATCTTTCAAATAGGACGCACCATCCTGCCTAGTGGATCATCAAGTCCTTCTCCGAACAAAGCACTCTCCCTGGCTGACATGGGCACGTCTGCGGCAGCAATGAGAACCACACCGGCGAACGGAGCGAACGGTGCCACTCGGACTGGTCAGAACACGGTGCCCGCAGTTCCGGCTGCGCCTCCAGCGCGGACGACCCCATCAGGGAGAACGGCGACGTCAAGTCCACCAAGCGTTAACACTTCCTCCCGGCCCAGCTCGGCTGCCGTGACCGGCGCCACAGTTACACCTGGCTCGCCATTGACGCCTCCAGCTACCCCTCCCGTCCGGGCGATCACGACAGGTGCAACTACGACGACAACTTCGCCGGGCACTGGTCTTCCTGCCCGGCCCGCTCCCTTTGGCGCGACAAGTACAAGCAATTCGCTACCTGCGCCTCAAGCCGGAGCCCCGATACGACCGATCGCTTCGGGAGGAGCTGCGACGACGACTCAGTCACGCGCCAGCAATCCTCCCAAGTCCGCACCAGGCGGTGCGACGGGCACGCCATCAGCAACTCCTGTTCCGCCAGTTCGGCCCGTCGTCACAAGTGGAAATACAACAACAACCGCATCGGGCACAGGGCTTCCCGTCAGGCCCGCCCCTCCTGGCATGACGGGCGTTGCAGGTACAGTGGGAGCGTCGCCTGCGCCTTCAGCTGGCGCTCCCGTCCGGCCAATCGCCTCAAGTGGAGTCGCGACGGCATCGCCACCCGGCGCCAACGCTCCCGCCCGGCCTGGCCCAGGCAGCTCCACAAGTATCGTGGGCGCTGCCGCTGCAGCGTCAACGCAAACTGCTGCCGCTCCAGTTAGGCCAGGTCCAATTGGGGCAACAACAGCCACGCAACCAACAGGTGCCGCTTTACCGGGACGGCCTGGCCCGAGCGCGCGCGCTCCTGCTTCGGGCGTACTCGGCAGTCCAGGGGTTGGCGGACCTTCATCTGCCAATCCACAGGCAAATCTCGATCTGAGCGTGTCGCCACAGGACATGCACTGCAACTTGGCTCCGTCTCGTCCTGGACAGTCCACCACGGTCAACGCCACTCTCACGGCCTTAGTCCGCAACTTGGGGACATCGGGAGTTCAAAGCGCCACCGTAGTGTTCAGTCTCATCGCCGCGGACGGCCGGCAAGCAGCAGTCTCTCAGCCTGTTGCAGTCAGCATCGCAGGCCGAGGCACCTATATGGCGAGTTGGTCTACCGTGTTGCCCATGGGTCAGCAGGTGCAAATTGTGGTTACCGTGGCCGCAAATGGAGACGTAAACCCGGCCAACAACCGCGCTGTGCTTTCGTTTGCAACACCGCCTCGGAAGTAAGGGAGGCGGTGATAGATGGGCCTGATGCCGGATCGCGTTGGAGCGTCAAATGAGACGCGGCACGAGAACCAGGAATGGCAAAGAGTCAGTGATTTCAGGAGGTAACCCCATGCGCAGAGTCTGCTTCATCTTGTCTTTAGTTATGGTCCTCTTTGCTTGCGCTCCAGGCGTTAGAGCGCAGCAAATCGGTAAAGCGCTTACGAACGAAGATGTCATCTCGATGGTGAAGAACGTTTTGCCCGAGAGCGTAATCTTGAGCGCCATCAAGACCAACGACCCCAACTTCGATATCTCTGCCACCGGCCTAATAGCATTAAAAAAAGCGGGCGTTAGCGCCAAGGTGATGGAGGCAATGTTGAACGCCGCCAATAGCAAGAAGGGTGCTGGCGGGGCCTCTGCCGGAAGTGCGCCAGCGGTCACCGGCGCGCCCGCTGTTGCTGCAACCCCGGCGGCCGGTGCCCCTGCTTGGCAGCCGACAGTTTCGTCCCAACAGGGGAGCACAAATGTCAATTTGCTTGCCGAGGCCACCGAGATCGTGCAGACCAAATCGAAACCGACTTCGTTGAATACTTTGGCGGCCGACCAGGCGATGAATGAAGCTCTAAATCTTGGCGCCCAAGCGGCTCAGCAAGCGCTGCTGAAATCAGGGTCGGTTATGGGCAATTCCGCCGTATCCTCGGGCGCAAACATTCTGGGAGGAATCCTCAGTCACCGTCCCAAGCAAACAAAGGTTACTTATGTGTGGGCGCTGACCGGAGGCAATTCGGCGGCAAACGTGGATGGCAATCGCCCAACTTTCGAGGTCAACTACGCCGGCATCCCTGGAGTTACCGCCGATCAATTTGAGCCGGTAATCGTCAAGCTTTCTCCAACACCGCAATCTAACTTCCGGCTCGTTGGCGCTACCGAAGCCGCCACAACTGCAGAGCAGAGCACCCAGCAGGACTGGCCTATCTACTCGTCTTTTGTGGAAGATCGCGTACCTGCAACAACTCAAAAAGTCAGTCCGGGCCACGCAAAACTCATTCCGTCGGCTGCGCTCTCCCCCGGGCAGTATGCGGTCGCTCTGCGCCCTGCTGACAAGTCTCACAAGTTTTCAGGTGAAGAAGTTGCAAAGAATCATGGTGAGGGTCTGCTATTCAACTACGCGTGGTCGTTCTCCGTCAAATAAGAATTTCGACGGATAAGTGGTCTCCGGAACTGAAAGCAAACGCGGTTTGGCGGGCCAAACAGAGTGGTCAGCGCCGGTTGCTGGCGTTTCCGAGAATCATATCGCAGTGCGCGATTTCCTTCTCTATCTCTGAAACCCGGCCGGCCCCGCCGTACCGAGGCGAACTGTGGTCGCGAAAGAGTTTGAACGCCGGAAGGCTTTTTTGGAACCATGTCTCTGCTTCGCGGCAATGTTCAATCTTTTGCCGGGCGGATATCTCTGCAGATGACGCCACGAGAGCATGGGCCTTGCCCAGCCAGAACTGATCCGAGACAAAAATGTAACCAGCCATCGACCGGGCGTTTTTTGCCTCGGGTATAGTTTCCAACAAGCTGATTGACGAATGCAGCTCGGTGAGCGCGTTTGAGGGGTTTCCTTGCAGCGTCAGTATCTCGCCAATCTGGCCCTGCACTTGCGCAACGTCTTGACGGAATTGCGAATTGGCCGGGTCCGCCGATGCGAGCTTTTGAAAGCTCGACAATGCCTCATGCTGCTTCTTAAGAGCGCCCTTTAGGTCGTCCATATTAGCTAACAATTGCGCTATCTCGAACTGATCGTAGGCAAGCATCCGCCGGAAATCGGTGTTGTTGGGGTCCGCCGTGATAAGGGTCTGCATGGTGGCGGCGGCCTTCTGAAAGAGGACCATGGCCTGAGGGCGATCGCTGGGGTTGTCTTGCAATATCCCGGCCATGCGGTCGTAGGTCAAGCTCAGAAACCGACGGGCACGCAAGTTCTGGAGGTCTTCTGACACGATTTGTTCAAGGAGTACGGTTCCTTGTCGAAGGTTCTCAAGTCCCCTGGCAGGATCATCCGCCACTAGAGCCTGCTTAAATCCAAAGTCAATACAAACGGTAGCAAATAGAAAGCGATTGGCAGCACTGGCACGGTCAGCACGGTAGACTGTTTCCGCGACCGCCATTCCTTTGCTTGCGTTTTCCATCGTTCCCGCGGAATCTCCCTTGCTCCAAAGCAAATCCCCGAGCTTGCCATATCCGGGTACAAGCTCTCGCTGCAGGTCCGTCGTTTTCGCATTTGCGGCGGCCAACGATTCTCTGATGGCCAGCGCTTTTCTATAACTGCTCTCCGCGCCCGCCGAATCGCCAAGATTAGCCTGACGTGGCTGCCCCTGAACGTCGCCGATTTTTTCGTAGGCGGCCGCCAGTTCCCGCTGGAGAGATACATCGCCTTTCGCCTCCTGACTGAGGCTATCCAAATACTCCAAGGCCCGGCCAACCAGTAGTTTCCGCGAGGGTGTCGAGCCTGGCAGATCCTTGATCGAATCATGAATCTCAAACATGAGCGAGTTGGCCAGCTTGCGCACGTCATTGAAGCGGCCCTCTGCTCGGGCGCGTTCGGCTCGGGCGATGCGGGCTTCCTGAAACGTCATGCCCATGGCTGACAAGAGCGCCACCGTCACGAATGCCGCGGCAGCCACTCCGGCTCTATGCCGCTTGATGAATTTGGCAGCGCGATACGCAGTTGTATCCTTCCGTGCTGATACAGGTAGATATTCTAGATGCCGCCGGATATCCTGCGAGAATTGTTCAACTGAGGCGTAGCGCCGCTGGGGGTCCTTGCGCAGGGCCATCAAAATGATGTTATCGAGGTCTCCTCTCAGGCGCTTGCTGAGCTTTTCTGCCGACCCTTCCGGCACTGCGACGAGGGCGTCTGCCGGTGTCTGTTTGCGGTCATCTGCTCGAACCGAGGAATGACGAACGGCTGCGCTGGGTTTGTCAGGCTCAGCCTCGCAAACCGCGCGAGAGATCTCGTGTGGGGTGCGCGTGGCGACGTGGTAGGGAACGCGCCCAGTGAGAAGTTCATAAAGAACCACTCCGAGCGAGTAAACGTCGCTGGCTGTGGTGATTGGTTCGTTCTTAACCTGCTCCGGGCTGGCGTAGTCCGGTGTCAGCAAACGAATCATACTGATGGTTTGTGCCGGTTGATTGGTGGGTTCGCCCGGCTCCAGAATCTTCGCGATCCCGAAATCGAGTAGCTTCGGAACCCCGTCAGCGGTGACCAAAATATTGCCGGGCTTAATATCGCGGTGAATGATTAATCGCTGATGCGCGTACTGCACGGCGGAACAAACACCAAGAAAAAGCTCCAGCCTGCCCGTGGTAGGGAGTCCCCGCACATTACAATACTCATCGATGCGCTGGCCCTCGATGAGTTCCATCACAAAGTAGGGCACGCCTCCTTCCGTCGTGCCACCGTCCAGCAGCCGCGCGATGTTGGGGTGGTCGAGGCCGGCCAGAATCTGCCGCTCATTCTTGAAGCGATTGAGAACAAAATCTGAGTCTTGGCCGGAACGCACCAGCTTGACGGCTACTTCTTTGCGGTACTCGTCGTCGGCCCGCACGGCGCGATAGACTTCACCCATTCCGCCGGCGCCGATTTCCTCCACGATCTGATAGGATCCTAGCCGCCGCCCAACCCAAGCGTCGCTCTGTTGCGGGAGTGCCAGGGTGAGCTCCTCTAAAATAACGGGATCGTTGAGAAATCCTGGTCCGGCTTTCCCTTCGGCGGCGAGCAGGCGCCCCAGTTCCTCCCGGAGCGAAGCGTCACTTCCGCAAGCCTGGTCCAGATACTCTGTGCGGTTGGCCGGATCGAGTTCCAGGGCCGCTCCGAGGAGCCCTTTCACCTGCTGCCAGCGCTCCGGCGTCATCTAGGGAGCCTCCGGGCTCATTTGTTGGTACAGCCAGGTCCGGGCCGTGGTCCACTCGCGTTTCACGGTGGCGGGTGAAATCCCGAGCACGTGGGAAGAATCTTCAATGGAAAGTCCCCCGAAAAACCTCAATTCCACGATGTGCGACTGCCGCTGATCGAGCTCAGCGAGCTCGTTCAGGGCATCGTCCAGGGCCACCAGGTCCACCTCCCGTTTTTTTGGCAGAGCGATGGCTTCGTCGAGAATCAGCGTGATCTGGTTGCCCCCTCTCTTAGCGGCGCCCTGCTTGCGGGCATGATCCACAAGGATTCTCCGCATCAGCTGTGCGGCCACGGCAAAAAAGTGCACGCGGCTCTCCCAGTGCACCGAACTGTGCTTGACCAACCGCAGGTAAGCTTCGTGAACTAAGGCCGTGCTTTGCAGGGTATGGTCGCGTCGCTGGCTGGCCAAGCACCGCCCAGCGATGCTGCGAAGTTCGTCATAAATAAGGGGGATCAGGGCCTCGCGGGCGGTACTATCCCCCTGGCTCCATTGGAGGAGCAATTCTGTTACCTGACCGGGAGAGGCTGGGCCCAACTCGCACCTGTTCTGCGGAGCATCCTCAGTTAGTGTGCAAAGTTATCGCGTCGTTGCACAAAAGTCAACGATTGAAGCGGATATTTCCCTGGCTTCGCCAACAGAAATGAGCCAGTTTGCCTCGATTTTTCGTTTAGAGGGACAGGGAGAAACAATTTCGCAGGGTTCCGGGCCAAAACAAAGGAGATCTCCCATGTCCAATCGCCTGATCAAGGCCGTGGGTATTTGTTTCGTTCTATTCGCTTTGCGCGCGGCGTCGACGGGCCGAGTTTCCGCGCAAACGCTGCAAAACCCCGGTCAAGTTCCCCGCCAAGTTCCGGTTGTTCCACAGGCTAGCAGGGCGCCTCAGTTTTCGAGTGGCTCGTCCTGTGGCCTGCATCAAGCAAATGACCCGAACTTTGTTCCCCTGACAGTCACCGCGACGGCCACGGGCCCTTTTTCAATACAATTGGGTTGGCAGCCGGCGGCAACCGCCGATTACACCATCACCACCACGGACCTCCAAGCGACCGTTCCGCATCTCCAGCGTTCTCTAGCCGCGAGTCGCGCTGTCATCGTGCCACGCCAAACCCCACCGGCACTGACTCCAGCGGCAGGGTCGCGTCAGATAAGCTCGGGGGCCACCTATCTGCACACGCCCACGCTGCCGAAGACACAATACAACTACGTTGTTTCAGCAAATCTGGGCAACGGCAAGACGGCCTGCGGCGCTGCATCAGCCGTTTCGCAACCGCCGCCGGAGCTGACAAATGTTTCCGGCCAGTATATTGATGTGCGGCGCGTGCAGCTTGGCTTCAAGCTGCCCCCCTATGTTTACGAGGCAAGAGTATATCGGGGGCCGGTGAGTCCGGCGACCACGGTTCCCGCGAACTTGGCTGATGACATCGTCGAACCTGGGAGGAGATTTGCCGGCCCAGACGGACAGATGCTTCCATCCGTCAACCTGGATCCCGGACCGCCACCGCCTCCCTATTACAATGGCTTCTACAACAGGGGAGGAACGACCTATCTTTTCACAGTGCAGCTGATCTGGACCGCCCATCCCGATGGCACTGGCGCCCAAGTCACAGAGACCTTTCCGATTGCCGTCCCCGGCCCGCCTCCGATCGTCGGCTATGCCGACGTTCACACCCATCAGGTTTCCTACCTTGGATTTGGCGGCGACCCTGTGCTTTATCCGATGGGGCGGTATTTCTGGGGTAAGGCCTTCGGGCCAATCGACACCGCACTGGCTCCTTGTGTGGCACCGAATTGCAGGCAAGCTGCGGCTGAGAACGCCATTCTGCAACTTGCCGAACTAGGCACGGCTCCGGCTAAAAGCGCGCATCCGGAGAACGGGTTTCCGGACTTCGCCGGGTGGCCGCGGTGGAACAACTTCATTGGGCAGCAATACTATCAAACTTGGCTGCAGCGGGCTCATCTGAGCGGGCTCAAACTCATTGTTGTACACCCTGTGAATAATGCCTGGATGTGCACGACATTGGACCACACTTCAGTCGCGGATGCCGGTGCCGTTCTCGCTAGCGTCCTCGCTGATGTATCTGCTGTTCTCACAGGGGGTGCAACAGCTCCTTTGGCAACCGCTGCTGGCCTTCAAGCTACGGCCGTCGGAGCCAACGCCGCCTATTACCAATTTCAAAGAGACCCCAATTGCCTCGACTTGGGCCAGTCCATACATCAGATCGCCGAAATCAAGGCCATGGAAAACTTCATTGATAACTCTATTGGTGACGGATTGGGCCACAAAGGACCGGGCACCGGTTGGTACCACGTGGTTTACACTCCGCAGGAAGCCAGAGCTGCGATTGCGAAAGGCCAGCTCGCTGTGGTGATCGGTATGGAGGTTGACGCTCCGTTCGATTGCACGACCGATAGCGCATTCTGCAACCTGTCGTGGGTTCGTGCCCAGCTCCAGACCATGTACACATTAGGTATGCGCCACTTCTTTCCGATCCATTTTTATAACAACGCTTTTGGCGGCTCAGCCAATTCCAATTTTCTGATCACTTATGCGCTCTACCCCAATAAGCTCGCTGCGATCGGCTGCAGCTACGAGTATGACAATCACAAATGCAATCTCCAGGGTCTTACTGCGCTGGGAAAACAGCTGATACCCGAGCTGATGAAGAAGGGCATGATCATTGATATCGACCACATGTCCCAGATGTCGTTCAATGACACGCTCGCAATTGTCAGCGGAAAAAACAGCGCAATCTTGTATCCGGTGGTTTCTGGCCATGCCGGGTTTAATGCGCTCACTAAAGGGGCCGAAAACAACGAGGGTAACCGCAGCTACGCCCAGATACAGCAGATCGTGAAAGTGGGCGGGATGCTTTCGGTGATCCCACATCAGGGACCGGCGACGCAGATGAGTGTCGCTCCCGGTTCCAACGTGCCGAACTCTTGCAGCAACAGTTCGCAGCAAGTGGCCAATGCTTACCTGTACGCCGTCAATAACGGCGGCGACGCGCCGGTTGCATTCGGCACCGATTTCGATGGTTTCGCCGGCTGGCCGGGCCCGCGATTTGGAGCCGACAAGTGCATGAAAGATCCCGCGGGTTTTTCCGGTGGACCCATGCTTTCCTATCCGTACACGATCAAGGCCACAGGCGTAAATATCATTAGCACGCAACTCAATCCCGGTCCCGACATGGATAGCCACGGGCATGCTCACCCGAGCATCGATGCCGTAGGCCACACGGTTGCCGGCCAGAGGATCTTTGACTTCAATACGGATGGTCTCGCGCAAATCGGGCTCTTGCCAGACATGATCGCCGATTGGCAGGCCATGGGAATGACCCCGGCGCAGCTTGATCCGCTATTCGGCTCGGCCGAGGAGTACATACGCCTTTGGGAACGCGCCGTTTACCTCTCGCAAACTCCCGCGGTTCAAGCTTTGCAATAACTTGAACGTGTAGCCGCGGCCTGCTGCCGCAAACGACAGGAGCGCACTTGACGGTAAAATTATTCTTCGCAAGCTTGCTAAGCTTGTTCGCTATTGGGGCCACTTTTGCGTTGCCGCCGATGAACCTGCCCGGCGGTGCACGACATCCTTTGGCTTTAATACCAACTAGGAGGTGACATGGCTGTACGCTTCTTGCGCAACGTGCTTCCTTTGTTTATTGGCTTCGCCTTTGCAAGTCCTGCGTCGCTCTTTGCGCAGGGCACGACCCTTGCGCGCGGACCTCTGACGGTCATGATCCCCGCCGGCTGGACGGGACAGACCGACGGCGACCCGGTGAGATTTTCTTCACCTGAGTCAACCCCTCAGCAATACTTTTCCCTGGAGTTCTTCAATCCGCAGACAACCAATGATGACGTTCTCACACATCACAACACGATCGTCAACAATTTGAGCGGCCTCAAGGAACCCGGGACACAGCCCCAAAGCGGCATATTGGGTCAGTTTATTTGGACGCGCACGGTCATACGGCGTCCCCAGTCGCAGCCCGAAACGCTGATACTGTACGGCGCAAAAGTCGGATCGCTTTACATTTTGATGGACGTGGACGCGACCAGCGCCGATCTGCTAGCGAAGGAACTGCCGGCGGTTGAAGCGATGATTCGCGGCGCTGTTCTGAGCGATGCTCCCGCCGCGTCGGCATCCTCTGGCTCCGCGCTTTCAGCGCCTCCTGCTGCCGCCCGGCCCTCCAGCAGTGGTGCCTACGCGGCGCAAGGGCCGATTCCAACAGGCCCCGCCTCGCTCAGCCAATACGTCTACGGGGTCCCACCGGGTTGGATGCCCGTTCAGTATCCCGACGGCATCGTGCTTACTTCTCAGGCTTCGGCAACCGGCGAACGCTGCCAAATCAGTATGTGGCCTATGCGCCCGACCACTGGCAACCCGGGTAGCGACGTCAGTAAGGCTTTTCGGGAAGTCTTCAAAGCCTACGAGCAGAGGAACCGGGACAGCGACGGCAGCCCGGTACCGACGACGTTCATCCGTGGCAAGTCGGGAGCAGGATGGGACTACCTGATCGTCAAACAGGGAATTGGCATGCGCGGGCCGTATCAAACTCTGATCGGATCGGTCATGGTCGCGAACTTGAATGGCACCGTGGCGGTGGTCTCAACGCTTTCCAAAGTCCCTCTCGTAAGCACTTGCCTCGGCGAACTAGTGTCCGACGCATGGCCCAAGTTTTTTTACAGCCTGAGCTTCAAAAGCTGGGTCCCAACGGAGCAGAGTGCATCCATGAGTCAAACGCTGACCGGAACATGGACCAGTGCCACGGGAACGGCCTCGGACCAGTTTACGTTTGGCGCCAATGGACGTTACGCTGGCGCCTCTGGCGCGCAAAACTACAACCTCCTGGCCAGCGGCACCGTGCTCACAACGACGCGGGCATTCTTCGGTGACGGGGCTTACTCGTTAAAGGGAAACGTTATCTCCATGACGCCCGATGAGCGGGCGAGGCCGCCTGAGACCGGATTGATTCGTGTGGAACAGGAAAGCAAGGACGGCGGCAACACTTGGACACCGATTCTTTACCTGCTCCGGACGAGCGCGATTGACGGAAAAGAATACGAGGTTCGTTATCAAAAGACTAGATGAGAGCTTACCTTGAGATCGCTTTCGGCCGAGGTACGCGAGCTGGGGCGAGGGTGCCCAAAATTTTTCTCGCCTCAGCACAAGCTCTAAGTCCAACCAGCAGGTAATTCCGCTGCCTGCATAAAGCGCACAAGAGCTCAATCCAAGTGTGGAAGACTTCCCAGGCGGGTCTTTCTGGAAATTTCGCGCCTTCCCTGGTCGGGAATGAGCTACTTTGGCTCAATTTTCCGTTTACCTTACATAGGAAAGCTTTTCGGTCCTTCAAACCTAGTTTCCTGGGTGATTCATCGCCTTCGGCGTGATTATTTCCGCTGACGGCCGGTCGGCTCCGAAGCGACAGGCGCAGTTCAGGAGAGAAGTCATGAAAACGTGTGTATTGATTCGGAATTTCATTTGGACGATAGCAGCATTGTTTGGCTGTGTGGGACTAGCGCAAGCTCAAATCGCCGTAACTGAGGCGCAGATTGGTTGCACCGATCTGACACAAAATCGGGGTAACCTCACGGCGATCGTCGGCAGCGCCTGCAATGGCAAGTTCTCCTGCTCATTCCCAGCCCCGACGCCGGCACAGTACAACGCCGCGCACATTCCGGTATACGGCCGGACCTTCTGCACGCAAGCGATGGAAATAGAATATCGATGCGGCGCGAGTGCCGTTAAGAGCGTAATCGTCCCCGGGGATGCTTGGACCCACCCTCCCGCAGAGCTGATCTGCGATGCGACGTCGACGGGAGGCGGGCAACCTCAAAACCCGCAGATGGTCCCCGTTCTTCAGGGGCTCTTACAGAACTATCGGAAGTGCATCCTCGAGGAATATGAGAATCAGGTCAGTGAGAATGACAAGAATAAGACAAATCCTCATGCACTGGGACCGAAGAGAGATGCCGCGATCTGTGTGGCCGGAAACACGTGCACCAGGGCATCCCGCCAGGATACCTACAACAGACTGAAAGCCCAGGCAGACCGAGGCGACCCGACAAACTTCGAGACCAGTCTGGAGCAGGCGATCCTGAACGATTGTATGTCGTGTGCGAAGCACAATGAGCTTCATACGAAGCTGATGCATTGCACGTTGGAATGCAACGGAAACCAAAACTGGTCGGAGAACCCCTTCAAATTTGACACCGCGGTTGGACCCTGCTTCGATGGCTGCAAAGCCGGTGTCGATATCGAAAAGTTAGTGAACGATGTCGAGAACGATCTCCGCAGGTTTTTTCAAGGATTAGCGCAGGAGGTGGGTCTGGCCGGATCTGGAAATAATCAATCGCCAGCCACCGGACAGCCCAGCGCTTCCATGAGTAAGCTACCATTTGATCTGGTTTGGGACATAAACACCGGCGTGGATGCAAACAGCCTTCCACTCAATCCCCGTTGGCGTTTTCAGGTTGATAATCACGGGCTCTTACCCGACTTCAGAGAATTTTGCGCGGATGCGATCCTAGACCAGCGAAATCCTGTTCGCTCGAAGCTCGCCCAGAAGTGCACCAGCCAGGCACCGACTGTAGACCTGGCTGCGCATGGTATCCCCTGCGCCTTTGGGGGAGCTGATGAAGTCCTGGAGGGCCACCTGAATTGGGCTCTCGCAACGGTGGTTGGCTCCATCCATTGGTCTGGAAAAGACTGGAATGATGGCGACCTTAATCTCGAGCTGACACGACCGGATCACGCGGCCGAGACAATCCTGAACAACGGCACGGAGTATGGCTTGCATATCGAATTCAAGGAAAGTGAAACGATCAAGGATTTCAGATCTCCTTTTTGGGTCAACTTTTACAACGGCGGCCCCTTTGACTCCCCAAATTCCTCCCCGAACATGATCACCAGGAATTCGATCGAGGGTGCGCCAGCGGTGGTTACGGGCCTGCTTGGACTTGATGGTGTCCACGGAGGATACACCGAATTGCATCCCGTCTTCTCCCTGGCGATACGGACAAAAGAGCAGGCCGTGCAAGGTGGCATGGATAGGTCATGGGCATTCTTCCTGCGGAATAGCGGTACAGAGGGATGCTGTAGCAGCTTGGTCCACCAATGGCCTGGTTTGAAAAAACCGGGAGACCTCCCTGTTAGCGAGACTTGGTATTTCATCCAGTTGCCATCACCTGCGGGAGCAACGAGTGTGAGTGTCCAAACCGGCGGGTCGCAGGTCTGGTCGAATGCCTCGAACGTGACCGGGCCGATCATTTCGCAGGACCCGCAATGGACCTACCTTGGGTTCATGTTGCCGGATCCGGCGTCCAAAGCCGCAGTGGACGGAGAAATCTCTCTGCACTATGTCGTCCCAACCCTCACTGGCGCACCGCCCAGAATGCGCGCAACAGCCCCTGTTTTAAAACCGCTCATCCCGCGCGGCGATGACTGGGAGGACGTGCGAAAATCAATCCGCAATCCCGCAGACCTGAAGAGGCTCGACGAGGCTCTTCGCGCCTCACAGCTTGTCGCCGTAAAGCCACGGCCACATACAATTCGGCTCCCCATTGTGGCAGTGGCATCGATCCCTGCGCATCAGCGGCTTGTCGGGCCCGGCCACAATGGTGTGTTGATCCGTACGCGGGCTATCGCCGATCCATCGGATGCTGCTTCGCGAGAACAACTGGACCAGAATGTGCGGAAAATAATTCCAAAGAAGATTCTGCCGGTTAAGCCCGTAGGTTTGAGCAATGTTCCCTTCTCAAGTGATCGGAGGAAGCAATGAGAATGCTAAGACGTGCTGCTGACACTTTCATTCGGCTGAGCCAGGCAAGGGCCCCCCGTATTGCCGCCAGTCTGATTGCCGCCGCAGCTTTCCTTTTCCTAAGCGGCGGCGTCGCACAGGCCCAGAACCCGCCTCAAAACCCGCAGATGGTCCCCGTTCTTCAGGGGCTCTTACAGAAATATCGGAAGTGCATCCTCGAGGAATATGAGAATCAGGTCAGTGAGAATGACAAGAATAAGACAAATCCTCGTGCGCTGGGACCGAAGAGAGATGCCGCGATCTGTGTGGCCGGAAACACGTGCACCAGGGCATCCCGCCAGGATACCTACAACAGACTGAAAGCCCAGGCAGACCGAGGCGACCCGACAAACTTCGAGACCAGTCTGGAGCAGGCGATCCTGAACGATTGTATGTCGTGTGCGAAGCACAATGAGCTTCATACGAAGCTGATGCATTGCACGTTGGAATGCAACGGAAACCAAAACTGGTCGGAGAACCCCTTCAAATTTGACACCGCGGTTGGACC
>Ga0137412_10000700_pt1 | contig 24582 bp, 30 predicted proteins | sample CZODoug2_1_16fun_FD_122160 | JGI IMG/M metagenome (GOLD analysis project Ga0137412, IMG submission 122160) | Vadose zone soil fungal communities from Angelo Coast Range Reserve, California, USA - CZODoug2_1_16fungal (Hybrid Assembly) | ecosystem: Environmental > Terrestrial > Soil > Vadose zone... | reverse complement strand
CAGGTCAGCCTCGCCGACCCGCAGCTCACCCTCAACTCACTACGCACAACCTGCCGCGACGTCCTCGCAGCAGAAGACGAGCAAGAACAGCTCATTGAGGCCCTGCTCACCCTGGCCCGCAGCGAGCGCGGACTCGATCATCGAGCCCGTCTCGACTTGGCCGCGATCGTCACGATGTGCTGCAGACCCAGGCGTCATCCGCGATCGCCCAAGACGTCACCATCCACCCCGCGATCAGCGCAACTCCGGTGCTGGGCGACACCCGGCTCATCAAGCGGCTGGTCGCCAACCTCATGGACAACGCCGTGCGGTACAACGTGTCCGGCGGGCGGGTCGACATCACCGTCAGCAACGCGAACGGACGGCCGACGCTGAGGATCGCGAACACCGGACCGCACATACCGGCCGACCAGGTCCAGCGGCTACTCCAACCCTTCCAACGCCAACACGCGCCCCGCCGCGGCGAACACAACGGGCTGGGCCTCGGCTTATCGATCGTCGCGCCATCGCTAACGCACACCACGCCACCTTCGGCGTACAACCACAACCCAACGGCGGCCTCAACATCCACATCAGCTTCCCAACGCCGGTGATGGCGAACGGCGACGTTGACCGAAGCTCGGCCCCGATCACACCATCACGACAGGGATAACGACCTCGACGCGCAAACTGGGGTGTACCAAGGTTCTTGGACAGTGACTCTCAACTGAGAGGATCTGTTCATGATCGAGCATCGTCGGAAGTTCAGTCCGCAGTTCAAGGCTGAGGCCGTGCAGCAGGTCCAGGCACGCGGACGGATGCTCGACGCGCTGCAGCGCTGGGCCACGGCCCTGCGACCGCTGCGCGCCGCCGACCGCCGCGACAGCACCGAGGCGGATACCGCCGCACCGGCCACGGGACGACCGCGGCTACACCAGCCATCCGACGCCGACACGGCAGATGAGGCGGTGCGACTGCTGCTCGACCGGCTGCAGACCGGAGGCGAGACCGGCAATGCCGACCGCTTCGACAGCCTGTTCGCCGACGATGTGCTCTGGGGCAGCCCGTACGGGCAAGTGCTCACGGGCTACGCCCCGCTCAACCAGGTGCACCGCTCGATGATGGCCGCACCGCCGGTCGGCGCGTCGCGCTACGAGGTGGTGCAGACGTGTGCCCCCACGCCCGACGTCGTTCTCACCCACGTACGACGGCGCTCGCTCGCGGCGGCCCCCGGTGGGCCGGACTTCTCCGAGATGGCGCTCTACGTTCTCATCCGCCGAAACGGTCAATGGTGGCTGGCCGCCGGGCAGAACACCCTGATCCGCGAGAAACCTTGATCGCTCCAGCCGTCCGGTCATGGACTCGCACACTATCCAGCTCTCGAGTAAAAATGATCTTGCTGCACTCGCTCATCTGCGCATCCTTTCTGGCGGACGGGCCGGCAGGCCGGCTCGATCGGGTCGACGGCGAGGGGGTCGAACGATAGGTGTTGTCGATCAGCGGGCCAGCTGATCGACCGGCGCGAACTTCGCTTCGCCGCCGTCCAGATGGGCGCGAAGGAACTCCTGGCGTTGGTCGCGGTGCACCTGATCGATACGACGGCCGACCATCGGCAATGAGCGGCGGGCGGTCTCGCGAGCGAAGTTCGGCGCGAACCGCAGCAGCGGCAGGAACCGCCACGCGCCGGGGTCGGGCAGACCGGTCATCTGGTAGATGTCCGGTCCGTTGTAGAAGCGGGCGTGGCCCAGCTGTGCCCGATAGTTGAGCTGGGCGATGACCCGCCGCGACCGCGAATCGCTGTCCTTCGGCAGGTACTGGGCCATCCATGACGACGCCAGCTTTGCCGTGTCCTCGGTGACCACCGGTGCTTCGGACATGGCGACTAGGTATTGGGCCCGGAAACCGTCTTGAGCGCTCTGCGGGTACCACGCGGGGTCGACACCCATGAGGTGTCCGACGTAGCGCCAGTGGTGCATCATGGCGACGATGTCGTCGTCGGTGGGCCGATAGCCGAGCAGTTTCAACTGCTGTCCCGGGAACTGCGAGCTCGCCATCAACGTGTTGAACATCCCGGCTTGGTTGATCGGCACTCCAAGCCGCGCCCGGTCCCAGCTGGGGTGGGCCAGCAGCTTGCGACGGATCATCGAGTGCAGCACCCGGACCAGCACGGCTGAGCGGCGCCCGCGCCCGCCGGGCCGCATCGCGCCGGGTTCGGTGGTATCGGTCCACAGGCGGCAGGTCTCGAGGTACCGGCGGAAGGCCGAACCGCCGGTGTACGCGCCGGTCATGCCCAGGGTCGTCGAGATGGTCGGCAGTGCGTAGGCGACAAAGGTGATCATGCCGAAGTACGGATAGAGTTCCTTGCCGTACCGGCGGAAAACCTCGGCTCCGTGCTCGATGACGTCCCAATCGGCCCAGCTCGGGTCCCGGTCGATCTGCTCGAACATGGCCACCAGTTCCGGCGACGCGGTCTCGACGCTCCCAATCCCACTCTCGAGCGCCTGTTCGACGTTCGGGCGGGCCCGCTTTCTCGTCGCCGGCTCCGCGAACGCTCGATCGATGAACACGTCTCCCAGCGGGTCGCCCCGATCGAAGGATCGGCCGTAGGCGGCTACGACATCGTCGGGCAAGGTGACGTCAGTCTTCGCGAAGCGTTCCAGCGTGTGCCGCAAACCCAGCGCAAGCGGGGTGTTCTGCAACTTGTAGTAACCGAACGCCGTTGGCGTGTGCGCATCGTTGGACTGGGCGGGGATCGCCGCATCTGTGCTGGTCATCGTCCCTCATTTGTCTGTTCGTCGTGCCGGAGCACGGCCTTGATGGTTTCGCCGGAACGCACGTCGCTGATTGCGGCATTGATGTCCGTGAGCGGGTAGGTGCGGATCATCGAAGGAAACGGGAACCGACCCTGCGCGTGCAGCGTGATGATGCGCTGGATGAGCACCGCCGGCGCCTGGTGCCCGACCACCGATCCGGTCAGCGTGCGGCCCAGCAGTATGTCGAATGCATCCACCGCGATCGTCGATCCGGCCGGAGCGATCCCAAGCACTGCGGCGCTGCCCAGCGGAGAAAGGACCTTGGTCGCCTCGACCGTCACGGTCGGCAAGCCGCTCGATTCCACACTGAATCCGACGCCGGCCCCACGCGTCAGTTCCATGACCGCGTCGACCGAGTTTCCGTTGGCGAGCACGGTGTCCGTAGCGCCCAGCTGCTTGGCCAGCGCGAGGCGTCCAGGGTGGACGTCGATGGCGATGATCTGAGCCGCGCCGGCGACGACCGCCGCCATCACTGCGCTCAGCCCGACAGCCCCGGCGCCGAAGATCGCGACGCTGCTCCCGGGCGTCACCTTCAAGGAGTTCCAGACGGCGCCCGCTCCGGTGATGATGCCGCAGCCCAGGGGCGCGAGTTGCTCGTCGGTCAAGGTGGTGTCCGGCACGCGGCAGAGGCTGCTAGCCCGGCATAGCCCGAAGGAACCGAAGGACGACTGGCCGAAGAAGTGATCCTGAACTGGACGGCCCTCGGCGTCGATCAGGGACGGGCCGTACCCGGGTGTCTCGCCGGCAAAGTTCAGCGGGAAGTGTTGCGGGCAATACGCCGGCTGCCCACTCAGGCAATTCGCGCACTGGCCGCAGAAGCTGAAGCTGGCGACCACCCGGTCACCGGGGGCCACGCCGTGCACGCCGGCTCCGACCGCGGTCACCACGCCGGCGCCCTCGTGGCCGAGCACGGCCGGAAGGGGGGTGGGCAGCTCGCCGGCGGCCGCCACCAGGTCGGTGTGACACAGCCCGACCGCCGTGAAACGCACCAGGACTTCGTCGGGTCGCGGGTCGGCCAGCTCAAGCTGCTCCAGGGCGAACCCGCCGCGATCGGCTCGCGCCACCGCGGCCGTGATCGCGGTCATCGTGGGGGCTCCCTCACCGTCCGCGCGCTGTGTCCGACCTGCATGAGTCCTCCTCGTCGAAGCGACGCCAGCTCGTGCCGCCACGGTAGGTGTTAAAGTGACACGCGTCAATATAACTGGCGAGGGAGCCTCGATGACACAGCCCGGCAGGACCACGAAGATGATCGACGTCCATGCGCACTACGGCCCACCCGGACCCGTGGCCGCCCAGCTACTCCTACGCGCCCACGAGATCGGCGAGTACGCCGGGCCGGAACTGCGATGGAGTCCAGAGCTGGCGATCGCCTTCATGGACGCGCACGGCATTCAGTTGCAGTTGCTGTCGTTCCCAATGTCGCTGCCGGCCGCGCAGGCTCGAATGTTCAACGACTACGGCGCGTCGCAGGTGGCGAAGTACCCGGATCGATTCGGGCTGCTGGCGAACGTTCCGATGGCCGACCCAGACGACGCGGTGATGGAGATCGACTACGCGGCGACCCAACTGCACGCCGACGGCTTCATCCTGGTCAGCAACTACCAGGGCCGCTACCTCGGTGACGAGCGTTTCGAACCGGCCTTCGCGGCGCTGAACCGTCACCACGCGACGGTGTTCATCCACCCCGTGATGCCGGCCGGTTTCGAGCTCACCGGCTGCGGCCTGCCGGGTCCGTTGATCGAGTTCCCGATGGACACCGCGCGCACCGTCGTCAACGCCCTCTGGGCCGGCGTGCTCGCTCGGCATCCCAATCTGCGCTTCATCCTGGCGCACGCCGGGGGTGTCCTACCGGTTCTCGCGCCCCGCATCCTCGACTTGGCTCCGGCCGAGTGGGTGCCAGATCCGACCACCGGAACGGACTCCATCGCGGCCCAGTTGCGCAGCCTCTACGCCGATACCGCGATTGCGGCGACCCCCGGCTCGCTGGCACCTTTACTGGGCATGACCACGCCGGATCACGTCCTGTTCGGCACCGACTTCCCGGCCGCGCCGATCACCGCGATCGAGTCCAACATCGCGGCGCTGCGCGACTCCGCACCCTTGGGTGGCGACGGGCTGGCCGCGATCGCCGGTAATCCCGGTGCCCTGTTTCCCGCCGCGTACCAGCGGCTATCCACGCCTTGACCGACGTTCGCCGGGGATCGCAGGCGCCGGCCCCTAGGGTTGCGCCGTGAAGGACGACGATCGAGTTGCCGCCCGCCCGCGGGGCCGCCCGAAAGCCGAGGACTCGGCCGCGCCGCTGGAGAAGGTGCTCGCCGCGGCAGCGACGGAGTTCTCCGTCACCGGCTATCACGGCTTGTCGATGCGCACGCTGAACCGCAAGTTGGGGGTCAGCCACAACCATTTGTATCAGCGGTTCGGGTCGAAGGACGCGCTCTGGCGGGCGACCGTCGATTGGGCTTTTTCCCCGCTGGTGCAGGCAATCGAGGCGGCCGACCGGCCCGACGCCGCTCCGGAGGTCAGGGTGCGCACGTTCATTCGAGCCTTCCTTGAACATTCCGCCTCCCGTCCGTACCTGGCCCGGATCGTCACGATGGAGTCGGCGACGGCTTCTGAGCGTCTCGACTACCTCTACGACCAGTTCATCGATCCGATTCGGAGCCGCTTCGTGCCGATCCTGCAAGGGATGCGACGTAGCTCCAAGAGCAATGCGGACGTCATGGAAGTCGTCTACTACCTCATAACCGCCGGTGGCACTGCTCCCTTCGAGCAGGTGCCGATGTCGGCGCGCATGGGCGTTCACTTCGACCCGGCCGACGTCGAGGCGGTGCGCGTCCGCGCGGATCTGGTCTGCGACATCATCCTGAACGGAATCGTCTGAGCACCGAGTGGGCGCCGGTGGGCAGCACGCCGAGGCCGATGGGCGCGACGAGCCCGATCAGGGTGATCTGCCGCAAAGGCACCGGCGTCTTCGCAACCACTTGCAGGTGCCGCTATGGAGTCGGCTGGCCTCGCGGACCTGATTTCCGGGCGACCGCGCGGACCCTGGCCAGGACGTCTGCGCTCGCGGCACCATCGATCAGCGATGGATCTCGCTGCAGTATTCGGGTCAGTAGGCGCCCGCCTCGGCCGTTCGCGTCGTCGGTTGCGAGCGGGACTCCGACGAGAACATGGACGTGCCGGACCGTCTCGCCCAGGGCGTACTGGTAGGAACGGTCGGCTCGGGTCGCCACCATCAGCCAGTCCGAGACGCTCCGCAACGTAGGCCCGAGTGCTGCGGCCTCCAGATCATTCAGTTCAGCGAGAGACTCGACGTGGCGCACCGTCTGGACCGCCAGCCACCCGGGCACGAGAAGTCCGGGATGGCCCGACACCGCCCAGCACTCGGAGCGCGATACCCATCCGTCGCCGCCTGCTGCTGCTGCTGGCGACGTCAACCGCTCGCACAGCGGGCAGCCGGTACTCACGGTCGCTCGATCACGCGATTGCGTAGGGTCCCTACCCGTTCGAGTTCCACTTCCACCAGCTGTCCAGGCGTGAGATAGCGGCCGGTCGACAGGCCGACCCCGCCCGGGGTCCCGGTGAGGATGACGTCGCCGGCCTCCAGCGTCGTGTACTGGCTGATAGTCGAGATCAGCTGCGCCAGCCCGAACAGCAGGTTGTCGGTCGTCGAGGATTGCCGGACCTCACCGTCGACCAGGGTCGTGATCCGAAGTGGGGTGCCGGGGTGCAGTTCGCCGGCCGGGAGGATGGCCGGGCCGAGCGGCTTGAACGTGTCGAAGCCTTTCGCCAGGCCGACGTTCGGCCCGGTCGCGTGCGGACCCCGGCCGAGTTGAACGTCGCGCGCGGACACGTCGTTGGCGGCGGTGATTCCGGCCAGGTGCCTCCAGGCGTCCGGTTCCCTGATGTGGTCGGCGGTCCGGCCGATGACCAGCGCCAATTCGCCTTCGTAGTCGACCTCATTCGGTGCCAGCGGGGGGAGCACGATGTCGTCGTAGGGTCCGATGACGGCCGAGCCGACGGTGTAGGTGAATCGTGGTGCGGGTGGGTGCTCGGCTCCGATCTCTCGGGCGTGGTCTGAGTAGTTGAGCCCGACGATGCAGACCTTGCCGGGGCGGCTGACCGGCGCAAGTGTGGCGACCGAGTCGACGGGGACCAGTCGGCGAACGCGAGCCTGGTGGGCAGTGTCGAGCTGGTCGAGGCGGATCAGTTCTTCGAGCGATGCGTCGAGGTCGAGGAGCTCGTAGCCGCCCTCGGTCTTGCGGGCGATTCCCTCGGACGTCTGCGCGATCAGCATGGCTGGCGTTCCGAGACGCCGGCGTGATCCTGTGCGGTCGCGAGCCCGAGGACGACGGCTGCCACCTCGTTCGCGGCATTTTCAGTGTCCTTTCCCGACCAGGCGATGAATCCGTCGGGACGCACCAGGACAAGGTCAGCCGGGTAGAGATCGGCGGCCTCGGAGCGAGAGATGTCGACGACGGTCAGCGCCGCACCGCGGGCGGCAAAGGAGTTGATCCATTCCTGGGACGGGGCCGGCGAGAGGGTGCTCAGAAGCAGGACGAACCCCGCCCCGAACAGGTCGAGAGTGGATCTCCCGTCGGGCAGGTAGGCGTGCGGTGCGCGATGGCCGGGGCGGCAGGTCGGCTCGTAGACGGTGGGCTCGTCCGGTGGCTCGGGCGAACCGTCGGCGACGACTACGGGCGAGTCCTCGTACCGATACCCGAGCTGTACGCCGAGCGAGCGCCACTCCCGCTCACGGGTCGCCCGGATCTGCGTCGCTGCCCGCTCGCGCGCCATGTCGCCGGTCGGCCCCGGCTCGTCGAGCTCGGCATCCGTGGGCAGCGCGAGATCGGCCTGATAGTTGGCGGCGGCCCGGGCGGTGTTTCGCACGGCCACTGGCCGGCGTTCGGCCTCGTAGCTGTCAAGAAGTCCGACGCCAGCGTCGCCGGTCAGCGTGGCGGCGAGTTTCCAGCCGAGGTTGTGAACGTCCCCGATGCCGGTGTTCATGCCGTGCCCGCCACTCGGCCACATCTGATGGGCCGCATCGCCGGCGAGGAAGACGCGGCCGTGGCGATAGCGCGACGCGACGACCGTGTGCCCCGACCACAGGCGTGCATCGCGCACTGCCACCGGGATGTCCGGTACTCCGATGCCGTCGCGGATGGTCGACACCACCTCGTCCGGGGTCGGGTTCTCACTCTCGCGAAGCGGGTACGTGACGCGCCACAGATCCTTGCCGTTGAGCGAGCCGAAGATTGCGCGGCGCGGACGCAGCGCGTAGAACTGCGCCGCCGGTTCCAGGTCGATGCGATCGAGCAAGTCGGGGATCTGAACGAATGCGCCCTCCCATACCGCCTCGGCCGGGGTCCCCTGCATCGTCACCCCGATCGCTCGGCGCACGGTGGAGCGGGCACCGTCGCAGGCGACCAGATACCTGGCACGGACCTCGCGTACCCCGCCGTCGGCGCCGACCAGCCGTGCGCTCACGGCGCGCTCGCTCTGTGCGACATCGACGCATCGCCACTGGTAGCGCAGATGGACGCTCGGCAGTTCCATTGCCCGCTCCCGCAGTGCGATGTCGAACCAGAACTTCGGCCACCACGCCGGGCCCTCCGGGCTCAGGCCGCCGGTGGACTCACGCCGCTCCCGATTGCCGGGTCGACGGAAACGGGCGAGTTCGGCCCCGGCTAGTCGAGTGACGAAGGCGATGTCGCGCGGGTAGTCGTCCGGGAACCCGCTCCGCTCCACCGCCTGCGCTATGCCGAGCTGGCGCAGCCACTCCATCGAGCGAGCGTCGATCGACTCAGCGGTGGGATAGTTCACCGCACCGTCGCCGGCGTCCACAGTCAGGACTCGCAGACCGCGCGAGCCCAGGTCCGCCGACATGGCGAGCCCAACTGGTCCGCCGCCGACGACCAACACATCGATCTCGCCCACCTCGATGTCACCGGTCGGGCCAGCTGCACCCAGCTCAGTCATGCCATCCGCACCAGGTCGGCGAAGGACGCGCCCTGGCGACGGCGCCGTTGGAAATCCTCGGGATCGATAGCGTGGCCATCGGGATTGCGCTTGAAGACCTCTGTATCCATGTAGGCGCGCATCTCCTGCTCCGTCGCGAAGTTCAGGCCCGAAATCTCGACGCGATTGCCGTCCGGATCGAGGTAGTACAGGCTTGTCGCGATCCCATGGTTGGCCGCCTCCTCAGGCTGCAGCCCGGCAGCCTTGAGGTCTTCGTAGGCGTCGAACAGCTCGACCAAACCGGGATAGCGGATCTGCAGGTGATGCAGACCGACCGCTCGCCGGCCTTGCCCCCCGATGTCCGCGCATTCGAAGATCGCTACTCGCTGGGTATAGGGGTACTCGCTCGGCAGATTGAAGAAGGCGATGCGAGTCGGCACGTCCGGGTCAGTCGTTGCGATCCCGCTCTCGGGTGTCATGTCGAGAGTGGGTGCCTGCCGCAGCACTCGCGCGTAGAAGCCACACAGCCGCTCGTAGGCCGGGGTGCGGAGAACGACCTCGGACAGGCCGATTCGGAATGGTGCCGCCTGAGACATGCTGACTCCATCTGTTCAAAGTACGGCCTACTGAACCGTACTTTGAACAAGGGTCATTGACAAGATGCCCAGCTATCGGAGACCGCGCGAAGCCCGTCCACGTGGCCCGAACGACCGGAGGATCGGCTATGCGCCGCCGGGCCGTGACCCGAATACCCGCCGGCTCGCGTCCGCGGCCGCGTCACGAATCATCGGAACGAATGAACGCCGCCGCGCGTCATCAACCCGGTGTGCGGGCGCGGTAATGCTGACGCACGCCACCACCCGTCCAGCGGGATTCATGATGGGCGCGGCGACACCGGCTCCGTCCGCGTTGACCTCGCCCCTGCTCTCGGCGTATCCGTCCGCGCGGATCTGGACGAGTTGCTTCTCCAGCGCGGCCCGCTTGGTGATCGTGAACTTGGTCAGCGGCCTCATCTCGGTGACTCTGAGGTAGTCGTCCAGCTCCGTGTCGTCGAGGCCGGCGAGGAGTGCCTTGGCGTGGCAACCGGCGTAGAGCGGCACCGATCGGCCGATCGGACTCACGGCGCGGATGAACTGATCACTCTCGACGCTGCAGAGGCACATCGCTTCGAGTCGCACGCGGATCCACAATGACGCCGTTTCATTCGATTCGCGCTGCAGAGACTCCAGCACGGGCTGAACGGCGACGGTCAGAGTGTTTTGCTGGGAGAGGCCGGTCGACAGGCTGAGGATCAGTAACCCCAGCGTGTAGCGCTGCCGGTCTGGATCGAAGTCGAGGAAGCCCTGCCCGGCGAGCGTCTGGAGAAATCGTCTGGTCGTCGTCTTCGACATGCCCAGCTCAGCGGAGAGCTCCGGCGCTGTGTAGCCCGTGGGACGCAGCGCGAACTGGCGCAGTACGGACAGCGCCCGATCCAGAACCTTGTTCGTCTCCGCGCTCACGATGGCATGCTACGGCGAGCCGACGCGGGTCCCGCGTCGCCGGCAGCCAGCGGGTGTCGGCACGCAGCTAGCGCTCGAGCGCCGCGATCGCGCGTTCGAGTTCGGTGGCCACCAGGATCGGCGCCTCATCAACGGCATAGTGGCCCGCGTCGGCCAGCACGATCGAGGTGTGGTTCGGATACCAGCGGGCGAACGTTTCGAGCATCGCCGCCTCGTTGTTGGCCGGATCATGGCGACCAACCAGCGTCCGCACCGGCGTTGTATTGCCTTCGATTTCGTGGTGGAAGTCGGTCGTGGCAAAGGCGTTGAGATAGCCAGTGAACGCCGCGGGCGTCGACGTATCGGCGGATCGGCGAGCGAGCGCGTCCACCCAGACGCTGCTCAGCCGGCCCGCCCCGGAGCTGAAGTCGATGATCGCCCGGCGGGCGGCAATGTCCGTGGCGGCGGCCTGGAAGAGCTGCCAGGTCTGCTCGTCGAACGGGGCACCGCTGGCCGGGACTGGTGCGATGCCGAACAGGCTGCGGACGCGATCGGGTGCCTGGACAAGCACCTGCTGCATCACGCTGCCGCCCATTGAGTGGCCGAGCACGGAAAATCTGTCGACACCGATCTCGTCGGCGAAGGCGAGCACATCCGCGCCGGCCTCCTCCATCGAGTAGTCGCCCGCGACCGTCGCGCGGGCGCCGTAGCCGCGATAGTCCAAGAAGTGATAGGTGAACAGCGATTCGTCCAGGTAGGGCCACAGCGGTTGCCAGGCGGTGGCAGAGCCGAAGATTCCACTCACTGCGAGGACGACGTGCGCCCCGGATCCGATGGTGCGCGCTGCTGGCACGTGTCGGTCCTCCGCTGATCGGACTGTCGGATGGGATTGGCTGGTGCAGGCGCCGCCTGTTCGCGCCGCTGACTCCCGGCGACGGGTCAGCTCAGTGGGTGGAATTCGCGCTCGACGTAGACGGCCGGGCGTTGGGTTCCGAGCGCTACGCCGTGAACCCGACCGAGCAGAACGACGTGATCGCCGCCGGGATACTGCGCGTGGGTGGTGCAGCGCAGCACGACGGCTGCCCGCCGGAGTCGAGGTAGCCCGTTGTCGTCGTCGAAGACTTCCGGTCCGCTGAATTTGTCGGCGCCGCGAGTGGCGAATCGTCGTGCCAATGCGGCGAGCTCGGGCGGGATGATGTGGACCAGCCAGTCCGTGGTGGCGCGGAATGCCGAATGACATTCTGCCCCGGTCGAGAGGCAAACCAGGATGAGTTCCGGGTCCATGGACACCGAGCAGAAGGACGTCGCGGTGAATCCCCATCGGCGGCCGGTGTCATCACGGGTCGTGACGATCGTGACACCGCTCGGAAATCGAGCCATAGCTTCACGAAAGGTGGCGGTGCTGCTGCTGTCTCGGCCTTCTAGCGTCGGCATTCTGCTAGACCATCGGGCTCATCTGCTGCTCCGGTGCGTGCAGGAGGCTGCGACCGTACAGCTCCTGTTTGAGTCCCGGCAGGTTGAGGCCGTGGCGGGCGGCAGCGCTCATGTCACGCCAGATGCGCTGGATCGGATTGGTGAGCGCGAACGCGCTGGCGCCCTGCGCGTCGAGCAGCAACTCCAGCGCGGCGACACATTGCCGAGTGGCGTGCGCGGCTCGCATGGAGTTCAGGTGTCGCTGCGCTGGATCGGCGAACTGCAGGCCGGTGCGGGCCTGCTCGTCGATGGCATCGGCGGCGGCGCGGGCCTGGCATATCGCGGCATCGATCATCGCGGCGGCCTGCGCGATCGCGTCCTGCACGTAGGACGCCTTCGTCGCGTCGCGATAGAACGTGTAGGTGATGGGTTTGGGCCTGCTGGTCATCCGCGTGATGGTCGCGTCCAGCGCTGCCTGCGCCAGGCCATAGATCGGCGCGCACACGGAGGTCCAGAAGACTGCCGCGACGTCGGCTCGGTACATCCCGCCGCCAGCCGGGCTGTACGGGAACTCGCCGCGCAGCAGCGGCCCGAGAGGTTGGGTGAACTCCGTCGGCACGAACACGTCGTCGACGACGAGGGTGTTGCTGCCAGTACCGGCCATCCCGGACACGTTCCAGGTGTCCTCGATCGAGAGGTTGTCCATCGTCGTCAGCGCGATTCCCGAATCGATCGGCGAGCCGGCGTCGTCCAGGATCGGGTACCCGATCATGGCCCAGTTGGCGTGCTTCGATGCCGATGCGTAGCCCCACTTGCCGGACAGCCGGATGCCGCCGGGCACGGTCGCGACGCTACAGCCGGGTCCGGGGGTGAGGGTCGCGCAGATTTCACTGTCCGGGCCGTCAGCCCATACAGCCTCCTGCGCAGCCGGCGGCATCATGCCCGCGATCCAGTCGTTCATGTTCAAGATGAAGGCATACCAGCCCGACGAGCCGCAGCCGCTGCGAGCCAACTCGGCGACCACGTCCAGATAGGTCCGGTGGCCCGCTTCATAGCCGCCGACCCGAGCAGGAACGAGCAGGCGCAACGTCCCCGAATCGATGAGAGCTTTGAAGTTTTCGTCCGGCAGCGAGCGGTCACGCTCGGCAATCTCAGCATTGGTCGCGAGCAGCGGATGTAGCGACGTCGCCTTCGCCACGAGTGCTTCGCGCTGGCTGACTGATTGGGTGGTGTCCACAGCGACTCCGCTTCCACGATGCCACAACTACGGTTCACTGGACCGTACTTTGATAGATGGATTGGCACAAGACTTTGAGTCCAGCTTGCTGGCCGGCCCGATGATCCGCGCCAGGACCAACGCCCGGCACACCTCATCCCCGCCGGTCGCCAAGTCGAAGCCGAGCGTGTTGTATGCCCGGAACAACGCATCCCACAGATGCTCGGCCTCCGACGTTGGCACACGACAGCGGCCTCCGAGCCCGCAGCCGCGTCAACGCCGAGGTCGGGCAAGATCGGCTGCGGCAAGATCTCCGCATCCGGGCAGGCCGTCGACCACCTTGTCGAACGGCTAATGCGAGAGCGGATGCGGACGACGCAAGTCGAGTACGCGACGAAGACCGCGTGGGAGAAGGAAGGGGAGCTGACCGAGATCAAGACGAAGATCCGTCAACTCCTGAAAACATTCAGCAACGCCTCTGGCGAGGCCGCCGAGCAGGCGCTGGCCGAGGTGGCCCGTCTAAACGACGAAGCCGAGAAACTGCGCCTCGAGCGCGGCGAGTGGCTGCGTGCCCCGGTGGGCGCCGCGCCCAAGCTCGCCTGAGTCGCTCCTCATGGGACGACCTGAGCCTGGACGAACGGCGCGCCTACGTCCGTGCTGAGCTTGAGTCCATCTACGTCATGCCATCCACGAAGCGCGGGAACCGCTTCGATCCGGAGCGTCTCGTTCCCGTCTGGCGAGAGACCTGACGAGCAGCCGTTCCAGCCGCCTCCAACGGACGTCTATCACCGTCGACGCCTAGGCCAACTGCCGTGCGACCATTTTGCTGGGCGCCGCTTAGGAGCTGGCTGCTCCAGGACTGGCGTGCTTACGCAGGTACCAGTCGTCGACGTAGGGGCGCATCTCGGCGAGATTTGATTCGGGGTCGTCCAGCATCTCGGCCAGGGCGGCGATTCCGCAAATGACAAATCCGGCGCCCCTTGGGCCTTCGGGTGCGCCGTCGTTTCGGAATACATCGCGAAACATGCCGGCGAACGAGGACTGTTCGATGGTGGAGGCGACAGCGGTTCTTGGATAGATGTCCTGCGCGATACGTTCAAGGTCTTCAGGCGTTGGCTTACGTTTCGCGATGCCTATTAGTCGGCGCCAGAGCAGATAATAGACGTATCGTACGGTCGCCTCTTTTTCATCAGGATCGTCAGAGAATGTGAGTACAGCCGCCCTGAAACGTTCGACGTCCTTGCTTGCCGCAGCCAGCATGCTGTCGTGGATGGACGACCAGATGGCGTCGACCATAGCGGTGTTGGTTCGGTCATACGCGTCAGCCACCTGGCCTCCTACCTGCATGAATCACTAGCCACGCCCGAATAGCCCACTGTTGCGGCGCGACACCCCCACCGACTATGACACCAGCCCGGACCGTCGAAGGTTCGCAAGAACTTCCTGCTCGCGCTCGGCTGTCTTGCCCGACGTGGCTCCTACGAGAACGGCGTCGCCACCCTTGCGGTCAAGCAGGAGAATGATGCTTGCTTTGAAATGGGTACCTGAGAGGTCGATCTTGGACCAGTCGGTCGACTTAGCGGTGTCGTAGTCTAGTACTGCTTGTGTTTCTCGGTTCCATCGAATGAGACTCGACGGGATTCCGCGGATAGAGAAGTCGGCGCTGTCGACTTCGGAGATGTCCAGGGCCCAGTCGACGTCGGCATAGTGTTGCTCTAGCAGTTCCTTTTCGGCGGCGGCGAGGTCCGGACGGCCGAGGTATTGCTGGCTGCCATGGATGATGAGCTGGTCTATGCGTCCACGGATAGTCACGTGCCGAAATACGCAGCCAGCGATACCCGGCATGTTCTTGACCTTGAGGCCGTCGAGTACACAGTTGTCGACCACGGCACCGGTGAGTATGCATCCGCGGACTGTGGCGTTGATGATCTGCTGCTCCACGAGGCGGGCAGGCTTTTGCAGGTCGGTTCGTACCGAGGCGCCCTGGAACGTGCAGTCAATGAATACGTTAGGTGATGTTTGGAATGGTTCTGGCCCTAGCCATGATCGGTGATCAAATGTCTGGCCTTTATAGACGGCCACTAGCATCCACCTCCGGTTCCGAATGTGAAGTCATCGGGCGGTGGATCGTACGTTGCGAGTCGCGTCGAGCTTTCCACGGCTCGAAAGTTGTTGCGTTCTCTGGCGCAGAGCCATGGACAGGCTGACCCAGAGCTACATGGAGCTCTTCCCCCCGGTTTAGCGCGAGAGTCGTCCTCGGTAGGCGTGGATCTTCGCCAGATTGCCGCAGCGGTCCATAGAGCACCAGCGCCGACGCCGCGACTGGGAATCGTCGAGGAACAGCAACGAGCAGTCCGGGTTGGCGCACTCCTTGATGCGATGGCTGCTCTGCTCGGCCAGCAACGTCACGGCGTCACGCGCGAGGTGCGACGTACCTACGTCGACGGGATCGCCTGAGCCCCAAGTCAGCTGCATGACACCGGGCCGGACGAGTGTCGGCACCAGACCGGGCCGAGCGGCGGCCGCGTTGAGTGCAGCGACGTCCGTCCTGCCCAGCCGGCGCCCGGCCATCGTTGCGCGCATCAAACGGTTGACGACTTCGCGCAGTGTGCGCAGGCTCGCCAGCTGACGTGGCGTGACGGTGGGCTGCGCCTGCGGTGGAAGCACCCCTGCCTGGACGAACCAGGCTGCCGCCGCTGCGCCGTCCGGCAGCCGTTCGACCGGCTCGGCGTGCCGCTTCCCCAGCGTCGCGACCAGATCGAGGCTCGGCCGTCCGCCCACGAAGCGGAAATCATCGGCTGTCACGTTGCCAGCATAGCTCTCTTGACACCAGTTCAACTGGTGTTGTCAACTGACACCTGTTGAGACAGTGTCACAGCTGAGGAGCAGCCGATGCGCGCAGTACAGATCACCCAGTTCGGCGATGCCGATCGCCTGGCCCTCGCCGAGGTCGCTGATCCGCAGCCCGGGCCGGGCCAGGTGCTGATTCGGGTCGCGGCCGCATCGGTCAATCGGGCCGACCTGCTGATGCGCTCGGGTCGCTATCACACCCTGCCGCCGCTGCCGGCCGTTCCTGGATCCGAAGCCGCGGGTGTAGTCGAAGCGATCGGCGAGCGCGTCACCGGCATCGCCGCCGGTGAACACGTTCTCGCCTGGAGCAGCTCGGGTTGCTACGCCGAGCTCGTCGTCGCGGACGAGACGAAGCTGGTGCCGATCCCAATGGCCGTTTCGATGCCGGTTGCCGCGGCTCTGCCGGTCGCGTGGCTCAGCGCGCGCTACTGCGTGCGCGAACTCGGCCAGGTCGGGCCGGGCCAGGTCGTGCTTATCCACGCGGCGGCCAGCGGTGTCGGCACTGCGGCTGTCCAGACCGCGCGGGCCGACGGCGCCGAGGTGATCGGCGTCGTCGGATCAGCGGACAAGGAAGGCCTGGTCAAAGACCTCGGCGCCAGCCACGTCCTACGGCGCGACCGCGACGACATCCTCGCCGAGGTCCTGCGGATCACCGACGGCGCCGGCGCGGACGTCGTGCTCGACCTCGCCGGCGGCGACGCCTTCGCGCTCAGCCTGCGCGTGGCCGCCGTCGGCGGTCGCGTTGTCGCGCTCGCGAACGTCGCTGGTGTGCCGAGCACCATCGACACCCGTGACTTCTACCCCAAGAACGTCAGCGTGCACGGGTTCCAGTTCGCCAACCTGCAGCGCCTGGGCTGGGATCCGCGTCCCGATCTACAGCTCCTGCTGAGCGAGATCGCTGCCGGCCGGTTCACCGTGCCCATCGACACGGTCTTCCCGATCGAGGATGCGGCCGCCGCCCATCAGCGCCTCGAGTCGGACCGCAGCCGCGGCAAGGTGGTGCTGACCGTCGACGGGGGACTCGCGGCCTAGCCCAGATCTAGCCGCGTTCCCTAGCCGCGGCCTTCTGAGTCCAGCACACGCCTGGTCAGCCCGCACGATGTCGACGCCCGGCCGATCCGCAAGGGACGCCTCGGCAAGCTGAGCGTCCTCAGCCGTAGGGCTGAACCAGCTCGACCAGACGGCTTCCTTGACCCGGCTGGCTGCCAGCTGGTCCGAACGCCTACCCGCTCTGCTTCGCTGCCGCCTTCTGTTCCTTCTTGTACGCGCGCACCTTCTGTAGCGACGGGTCGTCGGTCACGTCGGCGACCGAGCGGAACACGTTCTTCTCGCCGAATGGCTCCGACGCCTCCCGCCAGCCCTTGGGCTGCACGGAGAACTGCTTGCCGAGCAGCGCGGCAAAGATCTTGGCCTTCTGCGCACCGAAGCCTGGCAGCGCGCCGATCCGATCGACCAGCTCGGAACCGGTCGCTGCTTCGGTCCAGACACTGGCGGGATCACCGCCGAAGCGTTCGATCAGCACTCGCGCCAACTCCTGGACCCGCTTGGCCATCGCCGCCGGGAACCGGTGCAGCGCAGGCACCTGACGGAACAGTTGCTCGAACTCCTCCGAATCGAACTCGGCGATCTGAGCAGCGTCTAGCCGCTGCACGCCCATCCGCTCGGCCAGTACGTGGGGCGAGGTAAACGCCTTCTCCATTGGCACTTGTTGATCGAGGAGCATCCCAACTAGGAGGCCTAGAGGATCGGCGGCCAGGAACTCATTGGCCTCGGGGGTGTACGCGAGATGAGGCACCTTCAGCTCCCAGATGAGGTGGCGGCGGTTGACACGAAGCTATGTGTTCGTACGACACTCTGCTGATCGAGCAGCATGCCGATCAGCAATGCGAGCGGATCGTCGGCGAGCAGGGCGTTCGCTTCGGGCGTGTAGGCAAGGTGCATGCCGCGATTCTCCCCGTCGGCGCAAGCCCGGGTTGATTCGAGCTGTGATGTACGTGAAGATGTCGTCACTCTGCGCAAGTCGACCCCATCGACGGAAGGGCCTGCCTTGTCCGCACGCACCACGAAATTCGGCCTGCTTGCGTTGAGCGCGATCTGCGCATCCGCGATGGCCGTTGCCACCGTTGCCGGCGCCGCACCGGCCGGCCCCGGCCAGATCGTCACGAGCGCCGGCGTCGCCAAGTCACCCAACGGTGTCTACATCGTCGAGCTCAAGGACCAGCCCGTCGTCAGCTACGAGGGCGGCACACCGGGCCTCGCGCCGACGGCGATCCAGCCGGGCGCGAACCTCGACAAGACGGCGGCCAGCGTTCGCAGCTACGTGAGCCACCTCGACCAGCGCCGGGCCGCGGTGCTCAGCACGGTCAACGGCGCGCGCAAGATTCAGGACTACAACTACGCCACTGCGGGATTCGCCGCGGCGATGAGCCAGCAGCAGGCGACGAAGCTCGCCGGGCGGTCCGACGTGCTCTTCGTCGTGCCCGACTCGGTCGTCAAGGCCGACGACTACCAGACCCCGACGTTCCTCGGCCTCACCGGCCCGGGCGGCGCCTGGGCGCAGCTCGGCGGCACCAAGAAGGCCGGCGACGGCGTCATCATCGGCGACATCGACTCGGGCATCACGCCGGAGAACCCGGTGTTCGCCGCCCTGCCTGCCTCCAAGACCGACAAGCAGATCGCCAAGCGCTGGCACGGCAGCTGCGTCGCCGGCGACGACGGCCCGCCCGTCACGTGCAACAACAAGCTGATCGGCGCGAAGTGGTTCGGGCCCGGCACCGTGGTGCCGACTGCCGGCGAGTTCCACTCGCCCCGCGACTACGACGGCCACGGCTCGCACACCGCGAGCACCGCGGCCGGCGACTACGGCGTGCCGATGACGGTTGACGGCGTGGACTTCGGCAAGTTCAGCGGCATGGCCCCGGCCGCCCGGATCGCGATGTACAAGGCGCTGTGGCACAAGTCCGACGGCACCGCCTCGGGCAACAACAGCGACATCAACAAGGCGATCGACGAGGCGGTCGGCGATGGCGTCGACGTCATCAACTTCTCGATCTCCGGGCAGCTGACCACAGTGGACGACCCCACCGGCCTGGCGTTCTACCGGGCCGCGAAGGCGGGCATCTTCGTCTCGGCGTCGGCCGGCAACAGCGGTCCGACCGTCAGCACCGTCGCGCACAACTACCCGTGGGTCACGACGGTGGCGGCCGGAACCGACGACGTCGCGCACCACTCGAGCGTGACGCTCGGCAACGGCACGACCTACCAGGGCATCGGCCTCGGCGCGGCCGTGCCGAGCTCGCCGATCGCCCTGGGCACCACCGTCGCGCTGGCCGGCGCCGGCGCGGACGGCGCGCGGCTGTGCTACTCCAAGACCTGGGATCCGGCGCACCCCGAGGGTTACCTCGACCCGGCGAAGGTGGCCGGCAAGATCGTGGTGTGTGACCGCGGCACGAACGACCGCACCGACAAGAGCAAGGCGGTCCGGGAGGCCGGCGGCGTCGGCATGGTGCTGACCAACACCTCACCGAACTCGCTCAACGCCGACGCGCACACCCTGCCGACCGTCCACCTGAACAACACGGACGGGGCCGCAGTCAAGGCGTACATCTCCGGCACGGCTGCTCCTACCGCATCGTTCGGGGCCACCCACGTCGATCGGGCCGAGGCGCCGACCGTAGCGGCGTTCTCCAGCCGCGGCCCGGGCCAGGCCACCGGCGGCGATCTGCTCAAGCCCGACATCATGGCGCCGGGCGTCGACATGCTGGCCGCCGTGGCCCCGCAGAACCACCTGGGCCGCAACTTCGACTTCGAGTCCGGGACGTCGATGTCGGCCCCGCACATTGCCGGCATCGCCGCGCTGCTGATCCAGGCTCATCCGAAGTGGTCCCCGATGGCCATCAAGTCGGTGATCATGACGTCCGCGAGCACCACCGACAACGACGGCAACCCGATCCACACCGACGCCGGGGCGATCGCGACGCCGTTCGACGAGGGCGCCGGGCACGTCAACGCGTCCGGGGCGCTCGCGGCCGGACTCGTGTACGACAGCACCGCCAAGGACTGGGACAAGTTCCTGTGCGGTCAGGGTTCGACGCCACCGTCGGGCACCTGCAAGGGCTCCATCGACGCGTCCGACGTGAACCTGCCCTCGATCGCGATCGGCGACCTGGCCGGCAGTCAGACGATCACCCGCACTCTCACCAACGCCGGTGAGGACTCCTGGGTCGGGCACGCCGTGGTCAGCGCCCCGCCCGGGGTGAGCGTCAAGGTCGAGCCTTCAGCCTTCGCGATCCTGCCGGGTAAGAAGAAGACGTTCACCGTGACGTTCACGCGCACCACCGCCGCGCTGAACGCCTTCGTGTTCGGCAGCCTGACCTGGCGCAGCTGGGGCGGCGCCGGTGACGTCCGCAGTCCGATCGCCATCCGTCCGGTACAGCTCGGCGCCGTCAGCGAGGTGCACGGCACCGGGGCGAGCGGGTCGGCCGCGGTGCAGGTGCAGCCGGGCTACTCCGGCACGTTGGCGACCTCGGTGTCCGGGCTGGTGCCGGCGCTCGAGCAGTCGGCGGCGCTGAAGAACGCGACGGGCGGGAACTTCCCGACGGCGGCACCGGCGGTCAACGACCACGTCGCGAAGTTCACCGTGAACGTTCCGGCCGGCACGTCCTACGCGCGGTTCGCGACCTTCGCCGGAGATCTGGCGGCCGGTACCGACGTGGACATGTTCGTGTACGCCGGCGGCACATCGAACCTCGTCGCATCCAGCGCCACCGGCAGCGCGTCGGAGTGGGTGGCCGTCGCCAACCCCTCGGCGACGAGCTACGACGTCTACATCGACCTGTTCGCCGGGCCGGATCAGACGGTCAAGCAGCCGTCCTGGGTGCTGGCGGGCAACGCGGGCAACCTCACCGTGACGCCGTCCCCGGCGACGGTGACGACGGGTACGCCGGTCACGCTCAGCGCGGCGTGGTCGGGGCTGGACGCGACGAAGCGTTACCTCGCGCGGCTGTCCTACAGCGACGGGACGACCACCTCCGCGGTGAAGACGCTGGTCTGGGTGAACGCCTAGCGGTGCCGCGGACCAGGGTGCGGTGCGCACCCTGGTCCGCTGACTGGGACAGCGTCTGTGGCGAAGTTCACGGCCGCCCGCACCGGCCAGGGTCAGCGGTCCCGGTAGTTCCTACCGGGATGGACGGCGCCGGGTTGGGGTGTTACGGCAGCTTTTCCGGCCGACCGCGCAACCCTCCGAGACGACGCATACTCGGCTAATGCGGCAACCGACCAACAGCTGGCTCACCGACATGGACGGCGTACTGGTGCGCCAGGAACAGGCGCTGCCCGGTGCGGCCGAGTTCCTGCAGTGCCTGATAGACCGCGATCGCAGCTTCCTCGTCCTGACCAACAACTCGGTCTTCACGCCTCGCGACCTGGCCGCACGCCTGGCCCACTCCGGTCTGAAGGTGCCCGAGGAGGTGATCTGGACATCGGGGACAGCGACCGCGACATTCCTCGCCGACCAGAAGCCGTTCGGCTCGGCCTACGTGATCGGCGAGGCCGGCCTGACGACGCCGATGCACGAGGCCGGTTACACGCTCACCGAGCGTGATCCCGATTTCGTGGTACTGGGCGAGACCCGCTCCTACTCGTTCGAGTCGATCACCAAGGCGATCCGGCTGGTCTGTGCGGGAGCGCGGTTCATCGCCACCAACCCCGACGTGACCAGCCCCTCGGTCGAGGGTCTGCTGCCCACGACCGGGTCGATCTCCGCGCTGATCACGGCGGCAACCGGCAAGAGCCCCTACTTCGTGGGCAAGCCCAACCCGATGATGTTCCGCAGCGCGTTGAACCGCATCGCCGCGCACTCGGAGACCACCGTCATGGTCGGCGACCGCATGGACACCGACATCGTGGCCGGCATCGAGGCCGGCCTGGACACGATCCTGGTGCTCACCGGCTCGACCCAGCCGGCCGACATCGAGCGCTACCCGTACCGTCCCGGGCGCGTGCTGAACTCCATCGCCGACGCCGTCGAGCTGATCTGATCCGGTTTTGGCCGTGCGGTCACCTATGTGATGCTGGGCGGCCAAAACCGGGCGGTGTCGGCGGGGTCGGCGATACTTCTCGGCATGGCGTCCGTCCCGCCCGCCCGGCACCTGCTGCGCGCGAAAGACCTCGCCGACGCGCGGTACTTCGAGCCGCTCGGGGTCGACGACCTGGCCCGCGCGGCCGGGCTCTCGCGGGCGCATTTCAGCCGCGAGTTCCGCCGCGCGTTCGGCGAGTCGCCGCACGTCTACCTGCTGACCCGCCGCCTGGAACGGGCCGCCGCGCTGCTTCGCACGACCGACCGATCCGTGGCCGACATCTGCATCGCCGTCGGGCTGGACAGCATCGGATCGTTCACCACGAGCTTCACCCGCACGTTCGGACGGACGCCCACCGCGTACCGGGCCGCCTTCCCGCCGGCCGCCGACCGTGCGCTGATCCCGGCCTGCGTGCTGCGGGCCTACGGACGGCCCCAACACCGCACGTTTCGAGAAGACGCCGTCGTCGCCCGCTGAATAGCGTCAGGGGCGACAACAACAGCCCAGGAGGGCACCATGATCAAGATTGCCAACGCACAGGTATGGGTCCACGACCAGGACGAGGCTCTGGACTTCTACACCCGCAAGCTCGGATTCGAGATCCGCTCCGACGCGACGGTTCCGGAGCTGGACAACTTCCGCTGGCTCACCGTCGGGCCGCCCGGTCAGGACGACGTCGCCATCACGCTGATGGCGATCCCCGGCCCGCCCGTCATGGACGACGACACTGCCGCGCAGGTGCGTGACCTCATGGCCAAGGGATTCGCCGGCGCGATCTTCCTCACGACCGAGGACTGCCAGGCGTCCTACGAAGAACTCTCCGCGCGCGGCGTCGAGTTCACCGAGAAGCCCGAGGAGCGTCCGTACGGCGTCGACTCCGGGTTCCGCGATCCGTCGGGCAACACGTTCCGGCTCACCCAGGTCCGCGCCGGCTGGGCGTCCTAGTTACGGACGATCTGCTGGATCGACCAGGCGTTGCCGTCGGGGTCGCTGAAGTAGACGAAGCGGCCCCACGGCAGATCCATCACCTCGGTGACGTCGACGCCGCGGCCGGCGAGCTCCGCGCGGATGGCCTCGGCGTCGTCGACCACGACCTGCAGCCCCTGCAACGAGCCGGGCGTCATCGTGGTCAGGCCCTCGCCGATCGTGATCGAACACGCCGAGCCGGGCGGGGTGAGCTGCACGAACCGCAGTGTCTCGTTCACCCGGTGATCGTGGTCGGCGTTGAACCCGACCTGGTCGACGTAGAACGCCTTGGCTCGATCGACGTCGGTCACCGGTACCGGGATCAGCTCGAGTCTCATGTCCATGCGCGGAAACCTATCGGGTCGATCTGACAGGCTGGCGACCGTGCGAGTGGTCGTCGGAGCCGCGATCGTGCGGGCCGGACGGGTCCTCGCGGCCCGGCGCAGCGCACCCGCGGCGCTCGCCGGCGGCTGGGAGTTTCCCGGCGGCAAGGTCGAGCCGGGCGAGTCGCCCGCCGCGGCGTTGGCGCGCGAGTGCCGCGAGGAGCTCGGCGTCCAGATCGCTGTCGGCGAGTTGCTCGGCGCGGCCGACATCGCGGCGGGCTTCGTCTTGCACGTGCACGTCGCCGAGCTGATCGCCGGTGAACCGCAGCCGCTGCAGGACCACGACGAGCTGCGCTGGCTCGCCGGCGATGAGCTCGAAGACGTCCCGTGGCTGCCGGCCGACCGTCCGGTGCTGGGCGCGTTGCGCGAGCGGCTCTGACGCGCGGCCGTTTCCCTAGCGTTGCCAAACCGTCATCAACACCGCTGAACTACCGGCGGCGCGGCCGCGTGCGTAGAGGTAAGGGGCCACGTCTCGCACCGAAGGAGAGACCGCGCATGAAGCGAGCGAACAACGCCCGAGTCCTGACCGCCGCCGCAGCATCGGTGGCGGCCGGAGTGATCGGCCTGGCGCCGGGAGCCGGAGCCGCAGCGGCCGACACCCAGCTACCGCCCGCACCGACCAACCTGCGCCTGTCAGGCACCTATGGCTTGGACCTGACGTGGGACGCCCCCGTAACCTCCCGCACCGTCCTCAAGTACCGGATCCTGGACAACGGGTACAGCGCCCGGCTGACCCCTCCGGGCACGCTCACCCGCCCGCCGACGACGCACGTCAACCTCGCGCTCGTGTGCACCCTTGGCAGCGGCGTCAACACGCTCACCGTTCAGGCGCTCTACCGCTCCGACGGTACGGGGAGCCCCGACACCTCGGCGCCGAGCGCATCGGTGACCCTGATCCGCTGACCGACGTCGCGCCGAAGGGGACACTTCTCGTGAAGCGAACGAACAGCAGACTTGCCCGGACCGTCGCGGCAGCATCGGTCGCCGCCGGAGCGTTCAGCCTGGCTCCGGCGGCCTGGGGCACGACGCCCGACACCACGGTGGTCGTAACCCTCTAGGAGCCCGTCGTGATCAGCCACCCGCGCAACGTCGGCATCGGGCAAGGCGAGCCGGAGTTGAGTCAGGCCGTCTCGTTCATCGGGATCCGCACGTGGCGCTCGACGGCGACCTCGACGGCGCGGTCGTAGCCGGCGTCGACGTGCCGGATCACGCCCATGCCCGGGTCGTTGGTGAGGACGCGTTCGAGCTTGGCCGCGGCGAGCGGCGTGCCGTCGGCGACGCTCACCTGCCCGGCGTGGATCGAGCGGCCCATCCCGACCCCACCGCCGTGGTGGATCGATACCCAGGACGCCCCACTGGCCACGTTCACCATGGCGTTGAGCAGCGGCCAGTCGGCGATGGCGTCGGATCCGTCGAGCATCGACTCCGTCTCGCGGTACGGCGACGCCA
>Ga0137412_10000699_pt1 | contig 24583 bp, 16 predicted proteins | sample CZODoug2_1_16fun_FD_122160 | JGI IMG/M metagenome (GOLD analysis project Ga0137412, IMG submission 122160) | Vadose zone soil fungal communities from Angelo Coast Range Reserve, California, USA - CZODoug2_1_16fungal (Hybrid Assembly) | ecosystem: Environmental > Terrestrial > Soil > Vadose zone... | reverse complement strand
GGGTTTGATGTTCGAGTCGGACTTCTTCAATATTTTCAACCGCGCGAACTATTCGCTGGGCAGCCTGGGCAGCGCCACCTTGACGGTTGGCTCCGGCAACTTCGGAAGCGTTGGAAGCGCCAGCAACCCGCGCAACGTGCAGTTTGGATTGAAGTTCAACTTCTGAGCGAGGTGGTCACATTCAGACTGTTTCTGCGTTAATTGTGTCCGCAGTTCGGGTTTAGCTCTCTGAACTCGCTCAGATGGAGGCGTTGGCCGCTGGAAGGAACGCTGCAAAGGAGTACTCCATGAGTACGCAAACACAGGTCGCGTTCGAAAAAATGATCTTTCGAAAAACGAATTCGCAGACCGGGCGTCACGTCTCTGTGACGCCGCAGAACAGCACGATGCGGCACCTTGCTTATGGCCGCGTCATTCTGAATTCATCGAAACCCTCTGTATCGTTTTCCGATGGAAACCGTGAAACCGGGCTGATTTGCCTGTCGGGAAAGGCCACTGTAAAGGCGGCGGGGAAGGAATTTGAACTCGCGAAATTCGACGCGATTTATATTCCACGCGATTCATCGATTGAAATTTCAACGAATAATTCCGTGGACCTCGCTGAATTCTCCGCGGAAGTCAACGGGAAGTATCCATTGAAAGTGGTACGGTATGCTGACGTCGAGAAAGATCCCGGCCTCAAGTTCGTGACGGGTGGCCCCGGCTCATCGCGCGAATTGAACATGCTCATCGCGAAGAACGTGGAAGCGGGCCGGCTTGTGGCGGGTTTCACTTACTCCAATCCCGGGAACTGGACGAGTTGGCCACCTCATGAGCACGCGAAGATGCTGGAAGAAATTTATGTGTACTTTGACATGCCGGAGCCAGCATACGGAATTCAGCTGGTTTACAACGACACGGCGTACCCGGAATTGATCACGGCAGTGCGCGACGGCGATGCGGTGTTGATGCCGAGCGGGTACCACCCAAACGTTTCTGTGCCGGGCCACCGAATCGCATTCCTTTGGGCGATGGCGGCGCATCGCGAGGTCGAGGATCGGCAGTTTGGTGTCGTGAATATTCAGCCGGGGTTTCAACAGGGCGGGTCCGGATTGGAAGTAGGCCGTAAGTAAGCGATTTTCATTCCCTGCGCGAATCAGGAAAGAGCGAATCGATGAGCCTCGAAGCCTTCCAATTGAACGGCAAGAATGCCCTCGTGACGGGATCGCACCGAGGACTTGGCGCCGCAATCGCTGTGGCTCTGGCAAAGGCCGGCGCAAACGTGGGTTGCCACGGGCGGGATCCGAAACCGGGTCCTTCATGTGCCGAAATTCTTGCAGCGGGCCGCAAGACTTTCTATTTTTCCGGAGATTTGGCGGATTCGAAGGTGTACCCCGGTCTTATCGAAAAAACAGTCGCGGAGTTTGGTTCCATCGACATTCTTGTGAACAACGCCGGAGTGATTCGAAGGGCGCCTGCCTCGGAATATCCCACGGAATTCTGGGATGAACTGATCGCTGTGAACTTGACGGCGGTGTTTCGCCTTTCACAGCTTGCTGGTTGGCGCATGCTGCAGAAAGGGACGGGCGGCAAAATCTTGAACATTGCTTCTCTACTTTCCTTTCAGGGAGGAATTCTGGTGCCCGCCTATGCCGCGGCCAAGGGTGGTGTTGCGCAGTTGACGAAAGCGCTTGCGAACGAATGGGCTTCCAAAGGGATCAACGTGAACGCGATTGCCCCCGGGTATATGGCTACGGACAACACAACGGTGCTGCGTAACGATCCGGTTCGCAGCCGCCAAATTCTGGAGAGGATTCCCGCGGCTAGATGGGGTGAGCCGCTGGACATCGCAGGTGCCGCGATATTCTTATGTTCATCCGCCAGCGACTATGTGCATGGACATGTTCTTGCCGTGGACGGAGGCTGGTTGGCTCGTTGAGGAAAACACGCGGGCAAGGATCACGCAAAGAGAGAGGCTTCTGCCGCAGTGTGAGTGGCCCGAGTAAATTGGAGAATGCAAATGAACGCGCCAACAAAAACTTTTCCCGATTTCGTGGTGGTAACTCACGAAAATGGCAAGGAGTCAGCGCCGGAAAGCGGGCTGAAACGCCGCGTGCTTGCCTACAACGACAAACTGTTTCTTGCGGAGCATGAAATGGTGAAAGGCTGGGTGGGGACGGTGCACAGCCACCCGCATGAGCAAGTCGTGTATGTCGTGCACGGGCACCTCAAGATTACGTGCCAGGGAAGGATAGTCGACGTTCGAACGGGTGACACTTTCGTTGTGCGCGGTGGCGTGGAGCACGGTGCATCCGCAATCGAGGACTCTCGGGTAGTCGACGTATTCACGCCGTGCAGAGAAGACTACATTCGTTGAAGCGTTTTTGTTACGTAGTCTGCTCAGCGTATGGCTGTCGGGAAGCAGGCCAACTCATTCACGAGCGATTGATCGGCGCACGATGCGAAAAAAAACATTCCAGATAGTAAAAATGCTCGGATTACTTCTTGCCGGTCCTCTCTGTGTGAGTTGCGATTCGTTCGCGCAAATGCAACATGACGAGCCGCGAATCCAGACTTCGGAACTCGATCAGCAAGTCCGAGATTTTCTCCAGAGAGAAGTGACGGCCCATGTTTCCGACATTAAGACTCTTGAGCCGCCGCCGGACCGCGTCGTTGGCGCGCTGACCATCGGAGAGTTTTCCTGGGGGACCTTCATGCGAACTCTCGGCGCCTATTCGGAGTTTATGGGGACGAAGACAATTGCGGGCCATGACGTCCCGCAAATGATTGGAAAAATGGCTCAGGTCGAATTGGACCACGGAGGAAAAACCTGGGCGCAACTTTATGCAGCGATGGCTCTCGAATGTTTTGGGACAAACCTGAAGCACAATGCATTGTGGCAGGGGTTGTCTTCCGAAGAGAGGCAGGCGTATCTCGCGTTACTTGACCCAAGCCGATTTTATGATTCAAAGAATCACAAGCTAATCCATCTCCCCGAAAACTATTTTGGTGTTGCAGCGCGCATCGCGGCAATTGACTACGAACTCGGCCTCAACAAGGATCGCGACTCACTGGATGACCTGCTGAATCGGGCGGCATCACAATTCACCGGCGGCGCACTCTTTGCAGACGATGCACTGCCGACCGGCCGGTACGATCGCTATTCCAATGAGTACGCCAGGGCCCTCTATGATGCTGCGGCACTCGCGGGGCGTGATGACCTTATGAAGGCCGTCGCGCCGTCGCTTAAGGAGCAAATGAAACTGTGGTGGGATTTGCTGTCGCCGGACGGCTACGGTTATTCCTGGGGACGCAGCCTCGGGGCGATCAGTTACATGGATACAATGGAAATCGCTGCCTTCGTTGGAAAATATCCCGAGTTCCGCCCAGCGCCGCTCCCGCAATTTGCTTCGGCGTATTACGCTGCATGGCGCTGGCTGCGCAATGATTTCAAGGACGAAACTCATCTTCTCTCGGTCTTCGCGTTTGGCCGGGGAGATTACAGTTACATCACCAGGGAGCGCGAGTGGCAGCAAACCACCACCTTCCTTGCAAAGGTTATTGATGCCCATAAGCAATTTACGAATGTGCTGGCAAAGGAAAATATCACAGGCTTTTCTTCGCATCTCACTCTCGCCAACGTCGCCCGTTTCGTCTATTTCCGTAACGATTTGGGACGAAAGTTTGGAGTGTGGTTGGTTCGACAAGGAGAGATGCATTTTGCCTTGCCGTTCGTAACAGGGCCGCGTGGAGCTACCTCCGATTACGAGCCAGCGCCGCACGGCCTGCCTGGCTTCGCGGTTCCGGTCGAGAAAGCTTATCCCTGCCTCGTGCCGTTCCTTGAGCTGGAAGACGGAATGACAATCGCTGCAGCGGACGGCGCAGATGAAATTCACCCGTCCTTGGATGGGAAAAGTGTCACTGCCGTATGGAAGCGTTGGGTGGTCGTCGGAGCCAAAGCGGGCGAAACCATTGACCCAGGTCTCGTGACGGAAGTCACTTGGTCGCTCACAAAGAATGGTCTTCGTCGGTCGGAAGTCATCACGCCATCCAGGTCAGTGACGGTCCGCCGTCTCTGGATGGCGGTGCCGACTCCGGCGGATCGCATCAAAACCTCGATTGTAGACGATGTTCGGAGCGATCGGCTGATATCAAAGGAAGGCACAATGGAGGTTCGTGTCCTTCATTCCGATTGGCCGTTGCAAATTTCTGCCTTTGCAACCGGCGATGATCCATTGGGCCGTGGGGATCGTGGGTCGCTTCCTTTGCATCTGATCCTGGAGACAACAAAGAATCTATCCTTTGCGCCAAGTGCCCCGAAGAGGTTGGACATTGAGTTTTCGATTCTCGGCAGTCGACGGGATTAATACCGGCAGCGCGCACACGAATCAAGACATCGTAAGGTTTTCTGGCCTCGGGTGCACTTCCACGTGGCTCAAGCAGTGGAGTGTCGTGAAGGGTCTCGGACGCGGCCAGCTTCGTTAGGGATCCAGTCCAATGGAGAACTCCGGCAAGCGCCGAGTAACAACGCCACCTATTACTCGCTTGGTCGAGCATTCGGGAACGAACCAAACGGTTCAATTCGTTCGCTCAAGGCTTGGGCCTAGAAATGGCAGCTACGTGACCACTAACAACGCTTCCGTAGTCCCAAATCCGAAATCAATACTACATTTTTATGACAGCGCGTATTCACTCTGCGACCCATTCCCCCAAAAGGCTTTCCCATCAACAACTTCCGCACGCGGGTCTCACTTCATATGCTAAAGCATTCGGTCGAGAGCCGAATGCTCTACCCAAACTCTGTAATTGCTTGAGGACAAAGAATTTTGGCTCCCCGGGCTAGATTCGAACTAGCAACCCTTCGGTTAACAGCCGAATGCTCTACCGTTGAGCTACCGGGGAACGGGCAAACAGATCTTTAATTTACAACAGTTTGCAGACTCATGCCACTCTCCTCGCTTTAGATTGGGGTCCAGCCAGGGTCCAACCGTTCGGGTTGCAGCCGAACGATACGTCCAACATAATTTCCACCAATGTTGTACGCAACCTCCTTCCATACGAATCGTCTGTGAACTACAAAGGTTCACTCGCATGAAGATAAACACACCATGAATTCGAGCGGCTTCAGCCGGCCCGTTCGACCAGTTCTTATTGCCCGAAAGATTGCCATCGGGATTATGATTCGGAGATGCGAGTGCTGCTGGTAGAAGACGATTCCCGGATCGCGCATTTTGTGGCGAAAGGTTTGCGGGAACAATCCTACGCTGTGGATGTTGTGGGTTCCGGCGAAGATGCGTTGTACCAGGCGGCCATCAACACCTACGACCTGGTCATTCTGGACGTGATGATCCCCGCTCCGGACGGTTTCGCTGTTTGCAGGGAACTGCGAAACAACGGCCAGCGCATGCCCATCCTTATGCTGACGGCGCGCGACGCAGTCGAGGACCGCATCGAAGGACTGGACCGCGGGGCCGACGACTACCTGACGAAACCGTTCGAGTTTCGCGAACTGCTGGCTCGCATGCGGGCTTTGCTAAGAAGGCCAACAAGTCTGCAGTCCGCCCGGCTGGTGGTGGCCGATCTGATCGTCGACACCGTGGGACAGACGGTGTCTCGCGGTGGGCAAACGATTACGATGACGGCGAAAGAGTATGCCCTGGTGGAATTTCTTGCACGCAACGCGAATCGCGTCGTGGGACGGGCGGAAATTGCCGAACACGTTTGGGACGACGCGTTCGATCCGTTTTCGAATCTAATCGAAGTGTATGTCAACCGAGTGCGGCGGAAAATTGATGCGGGAGCCGCGAAGCCTCTGCTCCACACCCGGCGTGGAGCGGGCTACGTGCTTTCGCTGAATGAAACACCCGCGGAAGCAAAACCAACTGCCGCGCGGAACCGCAACAATGCTTAACTCGGTCCGCATCCGGCTGACGCTGTGGTACACCGCGGCCATGACCCTGGTGCTGGTCGTACTCGCGGCCGCTACTTACTTCGTCCTGCGTCAAAATGTGGTGAGGCGCGCGGACGCAAACGCAACGGAACTCGCGGACTCTTTTCTGTCGACGGTGAATGCCGAACTCGGTGATGCCTCTCGGCCGGACAGTGTGGATGAAGGGATCGCGGCGGCCATTTCCGAGCACCGCTTTCGTGATGTGATCTTCCTGGTGTTTGATCCCCAGGGAAATCTGCTGGGAGTATCGGACACTTACCGATTGCCCGGACGCCCGGAAGGCCCCACGCGCGAATCGATCGCCGCTTCGCTGCGGCCTCTTGTAACGGCGCCGGATACGTTCAGGTCCGTGCGCGTCGGGGAGCACCAGTACCGGAGCTACGTGCGGCATTTTTCGGTCGACCAGCAGGCGGCCACGCTGTTCGTTCTGCAATCGCTGCACCGGCAAAACGAATTTCTCGAAACGCTGGCAGGAACATTCTGGATCGTTATTCCCCTGGCGATTCTTTTCGCCGGTGTGGGCGGGTATCTTCTGGCGCGGCGAAGTCTCTCGCCAGTGGTGGTGATGGGCGCACAGGCGAGCCGCATCGGTTCGGAGAATCTCTACGAACGCCTCCAAGTGCAGAATCCGCGGGACGAACTCGGGCAGCTTGCGGGGTCCTTCAATGAGTTGCTCGATCGCCTCAATCAATCCTTCGACCGCCAGAGACGATTCGTTGCGGATGCCTCTCACGAGTTGCGCACCCCGGTAGCCATCCTGTGCGGGGAAGCGGAGGTTACCCTGGCGCAGGAGAAACGCTCGGAGCAGGAATACCGCGAGTCTTTGCGAATTCTCGGCGAGGAAGCTAAGCGGCTGAAGCATATCGTCGAGGACCTCTTCACCCTGACGCGCGCGGACGCCGGCCAGTATCCGCTCCAGCCGCTTGATTTCTACCTCGATGAACTCGTTGGCGAGTGCGTGCATTCCGCCCGAACGTTAGCCCTCGCAAAAAAGATTTCTCTGAATTTTGAGGAAGCCTCCGAGTCTCCCATCCGCGCCGATGAATCCCTGTTGCGCCGCATGATTCTCAATCTGCTGGATAACGCTATCAAGTACACGCCGGATGGTGGATGCGTAACCGTCATTTGCCGTCGGGCCGCGGACGAATACGTCTTGAGCATTGCGGATACAGGCGGAGGCATCCCCGCTGATCTTCAACCGCGCATTTTTGAGCGTTTTTTCCGTGTCGACAAAGCTCGTTCCCGTGCGGAAAATGACGGCGGCGGCGCGGGGCTGGGCCTATCAATTTCTCGCTGGATTGCAGAAGCGCACCACGGCCGTTTGGAGTTGACGTCCTCTAACTCCGGCGGGAGCACCTTCACCGCCTTTCTGCCAGCAGTGCCGGTTCCCTCCGTAACTAGCGGTTAATCCTGCGTTTATGTACGCTTCGTTAGCTTGAATTCTTCCTTGCCGTTCGTGTGTTTTCGGCCGGCCCTGGAGCCAGATCCATGAACTTGCGTCGCATCCTTGTTTATTCGCGGGGCTTGGTTGCTGCCCTTTTCCTGACTTACGCTGGCATGGTTGCAGCGCAGCAATCGCCAGCTCCCGCTGGTGCACCACCCGCCAGAGATACGCAACAGGGCGCGGTCGCCACGTCGCCGGCCATCCGCCTGACTCTGGAGGATGCTCTCGCGCGGGCCAGGAAGAACAGCACGCCATTTCAATCCGCTCAGACCGACGCCGCGATTGCGCGCCAGGATCGCTATCAGGCGGCGGCCGCGCTTCTCCCTTCCGTTACGTACAACAATCAGGCGATCTTTACTCAACTCCGTGAGGGAAACGTTGCCTTCATTGCGAACAACGCCGCGCAAGAATACGTCAGCCTGGCCAACGTGCATGAATCGATCGATCTCGTTTCGATTTCGGCTTACCGCCGCGCTACCGCGGCGTCCGCTCTCGCCAAGGCGCGGGCAGAGATTGCTTCGCGTGGACTGGTCGTTACCGTGGTGCAGAGCTATTACGCTGTTTCCGCCGCGCAACTCAAGCTCGAAGCCGCGAAGAAAAACGGCGATGAGGGGGACCGTTTCCTGAAGTTGACGCAAGACCTGGAGAAGGGCGGGGAAGTCGCGCATTCCGATGTCATCAAAGCCGAGTTGCAGATGCAGGAGCGCCGCCGCCAATTGCTGGAAGCACAGCTGGGCCTTTTGAACGCACGTCTCGATTTTGCCGTCCTGATCTTTCCCGATTTCAACGACAATTTTGAACTCGCCGAAGATCTCCATGCGGGCGTTCCCCTTCCGACCCTCGCGGAAGTGCAGCAACGGGCGGCCCGGGATAATCCGGACCTTCGCGCCGCGCTGGCCACTGTCCAGCAGGCGGGACAGGATGTAAACGGCGCGCGCGCTGGGTATCTGCCTTCGCTCAGCTTTGATTACTGGTACGGCATCGACGCCCCGCAGTTTGCAGTGAACGGTCCCAGTGGAGTTTCCAATTTGGGTTCTTCGGCGGCCGCCACTGTCAATATCCCCATCTGGAATTGGGGCGCCACGCAGAGCCGCATCAAGCAAGCCGAGTTGCGGCGCACGCAAGCCCAACGGGAACTTTCGCTCGCGCAGCGCAAGCTCCTGGCCGAAATCAAATCTCTCTACGCCGAAGCGGACACGGCCCTGAACGAGCTCAGCGGCCTCAGCCGTTCGGCCGAACTCTCCGCCGAAAGCCTGCGTCTCACCACGCTTCGCTACAAGGGCGGCGAGGCTACCGTTCTGGAAGTCGTGGACGCGCAGACCACCTTCGCGCAAGCCAACACTGCCTATCAAGACGGAGCCGTGCGGTATCGCGTGGCCCTCGCCAATTTGCAAACCTTGACGGGGGTTCTGACCACTCCATGAAGCCCACCTTAAACGCTACTGAAGAGTTTCTTCACGCGAGGACGATTTTTCTCTCCGCTTTCGCAGCCGTGCTGTGCTTTGTGAGTGGCTGCAGCAACGCCGAAAAAGAAAAAGAGCCGGTGGTCTCGGTGCAGATCACGCCGGTCCAGCGTGCCCCCATCTCTCAGGTGATTACTGTGGAAGCGGTGGTCTTCCCTCTCGAACAAGCCACCGTGGCCCCGAAGATCAGCTCGACTATCAAGAAATTCTACGTTCAACGCGGCGCGCGAGTTAAAAAAGGACAGTTGCTCGCCGAATTGGAAAATAGCGATTTGTCTGCCGCCGCGGAGGCCAGCAAAGGTGACTTCGAACAAGCGGAAGCCAACTACGCTACGACTGTTGGTTCAAGCCTCCCGCAGCAAATTCAAAAGGCGGAGTTGGATGCCACTTCTGCAAGATCGAACTTCGAGGCGCAACAAAAAGTCTATGAGAGCCGCAAAGAACTGTTCCAACAAGGCGCTCTCCCCCGCCGCGATCTGGATTCCGCCGAAGTCGCGTTTCTTCAGGCGCGCAGCCAGAACGAGCAAGCGCAAAAACAACTTGCCGACTTGCAGCGCGTTGGAAAAGAGCAAGCGCTCAAATCCGCTCAAGGCTCACGCTCTTCGGCCGAAGGCCGGATGCGTGGCGCGCAAGCGCTGCTCAGCTATTCGCGAATCACTAGTCCCATCGATGGCGTGGTGACCGATCGCCCCCTGTTCGAAGGAGACCTCGCCGCCGCCAATCAACCTTTGCTCACGGTGATGAATACCTCCCGGCTCATCGCCAAGGCGCACGTTCCGCAATCGGAAGCCGCTGTCTTGAAAGTGGGTAACCCCGCGGAGCTGAAAGTTCCCGAGCTCGACGAGCCCATCAAAGGCCGCGTCAGCTTGGTTAGCCCCGCTCTCGATCCTGGTAGCACCACGATTGAAGTCTGGGTCGAAGCCGCCAAGCCAGACCCTGCGCTGCGACCGGGAATGTCCCTGGAAGTCTCGATGACAGCGAAAACAGTGAAGGACGCGATTGTAGTTCCCACTGCCGCTGTGTTCAAAAACGCTGAAGGCGCCGATTACGTCCTCCTCGCCGGGTCGGATGAAAAGGCCCATCAGAAGACAGTTCGGCTGGGCATTCGCAACTCAGAACTTACACAAATCGCTGGCGGCATCAATCCCGGAGATCCAGTCGTAACGACAGGAGGCTATGCAGTTCCCGACGGCACGAAGATAAAAATTGAGAAGCCTGGAGCTGAGGAAAAGGAAACGGTCGACAAAGACGAAAAGGACACGGGGAAAGGCGAAAAGGACGACAAGGCCGACGACGCTAAGAAGCCCAACAATTCCAAACAGAAAACAGCGCCCGCAAAGAAAGCTCCTGTGAAGGGCAAGGAGTAACTGCGCATGGATTCTTCCCCAGTCGTGAACGGCGCAGCCCCGTCATCAGGTAAGCAGAGCGATCCAGGCACACCCTGGTTCCATAGGCTGTCTCGCCCCGTGTTGTTCCTGACCATCAGCCTGGCGCTTGTGGGAGGCTACCTCGCTCTTACGGTCCCCATTTCTGTATTTCCGAACACGGACTTTCCGCGCATCGTCGTCGGCGTGGACAACGGCGTGATGCCTATTGACCAGATGCTGGTCACCATCACGCGGCCGGTCGAAGAAGCAGTAAATAGTGTGCCGGGCCTGCTAAAGGTTACTTCCATAACGAGCCGTGGTTCCGCCGAGGTGGATCTGTTCTTCGACTGGAACTCCGACATGATTTTGACGCTGCAACGTGTGGACGCAGTTGTCGCTCGTTTGCAGGCGGACCTTCCTCCTACGGCAAAGGTGGAAACACACCGGATGACCTTCGCGGTCTTCCCCATCATTGGTTACAGTTTGACCTCCGACACCGTGCCGCCCAACAAGCTGTGGGAGATCGCCACCTACGACCTTAAGCCGCGTCTCAACCGCCTGAATGGCGTTGCCACAGTCATCATACAAGGCGGCCGCGTTCCCGAATTTCAGGTGACACCGGATCCGGCGCGCCTCCACGCATCGGGGATTACTGTCCCCGACATCTTGGACGCTATCAAGCGCACGAATCTCATCGATTCGCCTGGATTGATCGAGCACAGTCATCAGCTTGTATTGGGTCTCATCAGTGGGCAGGTGCGCACTCCGGAACAGATCGGACAAATTGTAGTCAAGAGTTCCCCAATGGGTATTCCTATACGTTTAGGAGACATCGCGAAAATCGCGCCGTCGGTCGCCCCGGTCTACACGATGGTGACCGCGAATGGCAAGCCGGCCGTGCTTCTCAACGTAGATCGCCAGCCCGAAAGCAACACGCTGGACGTAGCAAACGAAGTGCACGCACTCATCCAGCAACTCACCCCGAGTTTGCCTCCCGGAGTTCATCTCGAGCCGTTTTACGACCAATCCACGATCGTTCACGATTCCATCTCGAGCGTGCGTGATGCCGTACTCATCGGAATTTTGCTTTCGTCCATCATCCTCGTGTTGTTCCTGCGCGACTGGGGAACCTCGCTGGTGGCGGGCTTGGTCATACCGATAACTCTGCTCATCACCTTCATCGTTTTGAAATGGACCAATCAAAGTTTCAATCTGATGACTCTGGGCGGCCTCGCAGCCGCCGTCGGTCTGGTCATCGACGACGCCATCGTGGTCCTCGAAAATATCGTCTTGCACCGGGATGCGGGGCAAAGCCGGTTTCAGGCCATCCAGAGCGCTCTTAGGGAATTAACCATACCGCTCATCGGCTCGACCATTACCCCCATTGTCGTCTTTCTTCCCCTGGTTTCCATTACCGGAGTGACCGGGAGCTTCTTCCGCGCCCTCGCCGTCACCATGACCGTTTCCTTGCTGACTTCGCTTCTTCTGGCGTTGACTTGGACACCGACGCTGAGTCTTTACCTGGTCCGGCGGAAGGAAACTGCAGAAGCTTCAGCATCGTCCTCGGCGGGCGGTCCGGACGCTGCTGCTCTTCTGGCTGCCGAAGAAAAGGATCTCTCTGGTTTTTTCGGGCGCATCGTGGAGTTCTATGCACGCACCATGCGCGCCATTTTGAAGCGGCCCTGGGTGCTAGTCGCAAGCTCGGTCTTGGTCGTCGCCCTTTCGGTACTGTGTTACAAATTTCTCGGCACGGACTTTCTACCGGCGATGGATGAAGGCGGATTTATTCTGGACTACTTCACGCCGCCGGGCAGCTCGCTTGCCGAATCCAATCGCATCCTGCTGCACATTGAGGAGATTCTGAAGTCCACGCCCGAAGTCGAGAACACTTCCCGCCGCACCGGCTTGCAACTGGGGCTGGTTGCCGTTACTGAAGCGAACAACGGAGATTTCACCGTCAGGCTGAAGAAAGATCGCAAGCGCGACATTGACGACATCATCGCCGATATCAGATCTGAGATTGAATCGACCGAACCTGGCACCAAAGTCGATTTCGTCCAGCTCCTTCAGGACATGATCGGCGACTTGACCAGCGAGCCGCAGCCTGTCGTGATCAAGCTTTTTTCGCAGGACGGCAAGCTCCTGAATGAAACCGCGCCGCGCGTCGCCGATGCCATCGACAAAATCAAGATCGGCGGGAACCCCCACCCGGTCGTCGACGTCCTGAACGGGATCGAAAACACCATCAGCGGCCCGGCAGTGACGTATCAAGTGAATCCCACGGTGGCCGCGCGTGCAGGTTTCACTCCCGAGGAAGTCGCCATCAATGCCGCGGCGGTTTTGGAAGGTGAGCCTGCGGCAACCCCAGTGATTCTCAATGATCGTTCCTATACCATTCGCGTCCGCTTTCCCGAGCAAAACCGTTCTTCGCTTGACAATATGAGCAATGCTTTGTTGACGAGCTCGACTGGCCGCACAGCTACGCTTGGTTCTTTGGCGGCCATCAGCATGGATCCCGGACAGACGGAAATCCGCCGGGAGAATTTGCAGCGCCTGGTGCAAGTAACCGGTCGCTTCGAAGGTGTGGACCTTGGCACAGGCATCGCAGCCGTCCAGAAAACTGTGAACAATTTGCATTTGCCTTCGTCCATCCGTGTTGAATATGGCGGTCTTTATGCGGAAGAACAGAAATCGTCCAGCGATATGTTGGTGGTATTATTTTTGGCGCTGCTGCTTCTGTTTGCTGTGCTGCTTTTCGAATTTCGAACTTTCTCCGCGCCTACGGCGATTCTGGCATCCGCATTGCTATCCAGCTTCGGCGGATTTCTGGCGCTACTTATCACCAAAACCTCGTTCAATGTCGCTTCCCGCATGGGCATGATCATGGTCATCGGCATCGTGGCCAAGAATGGCATCCTTCTCTTGGACGCGGAGCACCGCTTCCGCGAACTTGGCTTCTCCGCTGAAGAGGCGATGATTCAGGCGGGACGCCGCCGGCTGCGGCCGATCGCCATGACGGCGCTGGCCACGGTCGCCGGTATGCTTCCACTGGCATTCGGCATCGGGGCTGGTTCTGCCATGCTGAAACCGTTAGCTATCGCGGTCGTCGGAGGAATTCTCAGTTCCATGGTGCTCTCACTCATCTTCACTCCCGCGATTCACTACTATCTGCGTCCCAAACAAGCGGCCGAGGCTTGATTTCGACTCGCGGAAGCGGATGATGTAGGAGTTTCCAAGAAAGCAGTCAGCTCAAATGAAGATCCTCGTAGTCGAAGACGAAACAGGAATGGCCCAGGTCCTCCGCCGCGGCCTCGAAGAAGACAATCACGCCGTTAGCCTGGCCTACGACGGCCTCTCCGCCATCTCCCTCGCCGAAGACCACCAGTTCGACCTCGTACTCCTCGATGTCATGTTGCCCGGACTCAACGGCATTCAAGTCGCTCAACGTTTCCGCGAAATCAAGCAGGACATTCCCATCTTGATGCTCACCGCCCGCGACTCCGTTCCCGACATCGTCAAAGGCCTCGACGCTGGCGCCGACGATTATGTGACCAAGCCCTTCTCCTTCGCTGTTTTGCTCGCCCGCATCCGCGCGCTGGAGCGCCGCGTCGCCGAGCCGCGCTCTCACACTCTTCGAATCTGCGACCTCGCCTTGGAGCTCACCCAGCGCCGCGTTTTTCGCGGCACTCGCGAAATCCATCTCACTCCCACAGAATTCCGCTTGCTCGAATTCCTCATGCGTCACGGAGACCGCGTCGCCTCTCGCCACGCTATCCTCGACGCCGTTTGGGGTCCCTCAGAAAATATCGAAGAGAACACCCTGGACGCCTTCGTCCGTCTCCTCCGCCGCAAGGTCGACGAAAACGAACCCATTAAACTGATTCACACCGTCCGCGGTTTCGGTTATTCTCTCGGCCCCGAAGCCTGACCATGAAACTGCCTCTTCGCGCACGCATCACTGCTTGGTACTTCGCCGTCCTGGTCGTCGCTTTTGCGTCCTTCGCCTGGATTAGTGATCTGGGTTTTCAGCACAGTATCGAAACCACCGTGAACGACGCCTCCCGCGCTAACCTCGAGAGCATTCAGAACGTACTCAAGCGCACCGCGCCAACTGGCATAGCGGAGATACAGAGGGAATTAGACGAGCTTGGGACCGTGTGGGCCGGTGCAGCTCTGCTCGAAGTTTCGGACGCGAATGGAAAGATGCTCTTCCAATCGCTTCCCTTCAAAAACCCGTACGGCGCCGACAATCCGGCGACGGGGGATGGCATTAGTTTTGTCACCACGAACCTCGACAATTTGCAATACCGCATCGCCACACGCAGCGTCGATATCGGCGGCCAGATTTTTCACGTCCGCGCCGCCGTCCCCACGGAACCCCTCGATCAAGCGCTCGACCGTTTCCGCCTCATCCTCAAGGAGACTTTGCCCTTCCTCATAATCCTCGCCTCACTCGCCGGCTATTGGCTCAGCGGGCGCGCCCTCGCTCCCGTCAACGCCATCATCGAAACCGCGCGCGGCGTTGGGGTCCAAAACTTGTCCAGCCGCCTGGCCGTTCCCCCAGCCAATGATGAATTGCGCCGTCTCTCCGAAACATTGAACGCCATGCTCGCCCGTCTCGAATCCTCCGTAAAACGCCTCACGCAATTCACTGCCGATGCTTCGCACGACTTGCGCACTCCCATCGCGCTCATCCGCACCAGTGCGGAGCTCTCGCTGCGACGCCCTCGCACGGAAGCCGAGTATCGCGAAACGCTCGCACGCATCTTGGCCACTTCCGAAGAGACCACTCACCTCATCGAGAACTTGCTGGCATTGGCCCGCGCGGACTCCGGCGCATCCGAGCTTCATTTTGAAAACATCGATCTCGTTCCGCGGCTGAAGAAGATTTCGGAAGAGGCCGCCATTCTAGCCTCCGGCAAGGGAATCGAAGTCACCAGAGAAATTGCAACTGGTCCCATGCGAGTCTCCGCCGATCCCGCCGCGATCGACCGCCTTCTCCTCATCGTTTTCGACAACGCAGTCAAGTACACTCCACGCGGTGGCCGGATCGCCATGTCCCTTTCAAACGGGTCGGGAAGCGCCCGAATCGAAATCCGCGATAGTGGCATCGGCATCAGCGAAAAAGACCTGCCGCACATTTTCGAGCGCTTCTACCGCGCCGATCAGGCCCGCTCGCGCGAGCCCGGCGGCTCCGGTTTGGGCCTCGCCATCGCGCGCTGGATCGTGGACTTGCATGGTGGCTTGATCGAAGCCGAAAGCAGACTCGGCGGCGGTTCCCTCTTTAGAATTTCTCTCCCAGTTGCTCCCAATCGCTAACGGCTTCTCTCCCTCTCCGCTCTCCAGCCCGAATGCGTACTCCAGCGCGCGCACTCAACCTGAATATTCATTCATCCTCATTTTAAAGATTCGTGAGTTGTTGTTCATCTCTCAGTAACAATTCGCGCCCCAAATGGTGGCCAAGGGTAGGGGGTGTCTCATCACGATTGCTTATTCCACCCTCGTCCTAACTACTGGCATTTCAGAAGCTTAGTGGTTTCCAAGTGGAGGGTGTGTAGATGTCGAATGGAAAGAAGATTTTATTGGCGCTAGCCGCCATAGTGGCCTTTGCGCTTCCTTCTCTCGCGCAGGAACGCAAGGGTTCAATCAGTGGACGCGTCGCGGACAATTCCGGAGGCGTCCTGCAAGGCGCGCGCATTGAACTCCACCCAATCGGAGCGATTGCTGCTTCCAATATCCAAGGCGAGTTCTTCATCAACGATGTTACGCCTGGTACATTCACGGTCAGCATTACTTACGTGGGCTTCAAAGACTTCACCAAGCAGGTCACTGTCGTTGGCGGGCAGATTGCCACCGTAGATGCCAAGCTTGAGGTCGAGTCCCAAAATCTCGAAGTGTTGGTTACTGCCGAGCGTGCCTCCGGAGAAGCCGAAGCCGTCAACCGTGAGCTCACGGCCGATAACATCGTGCAGGTACTGCCCGCGGAAGTGATTCGCAGCTTGCCCAACGCCAACATGGCCGATGCCCTCGGCCGCCTGCCTAGCGTCACCATTGAGCGCGACGAAGGCGAAGGAAAGTACGTCCAGATTCGGGGTACCGAGCCGCGCCTTGCCAACGTCACCATCGATGGCATCAATACGCCCTCCCCGGAATCCGGGGTGCGCCAGATCAAGCTGGATGCCATCCCGGCTGACATCGTCGAGTCCGTCGAAATCAACAAAACCTTGCAAGCCAACATGGATCCGGATGGTATCGGCGGTTCCGTAAACCTTGTCACCAAGACTGCGGGTGAGCGGCCTACCATCAACGTCAGCGGGATGGGCGGGTACACTCCCATCATCAATGGCCGCGGCCTCGTAGAAACGGCCGGCACCATCGGGCAGCGCTTCGGCACCAACAAGCGTTTTGGCGCACTGATTGGCGGGACGTACGACTGGAACGGCCGCGGCATCGACGACCTCGAACCGGTACCGGACATTGCCACGCTTCCCGGCGGTACCACGGCGCGCTACTTCGAAGCCATCGACGTTCGGGAATACCGCTATTACCGCAGCCGCTGGGGTCTTGCGGGAAGTCTCGATTTCAAGCCGTCAGATGGCTCGACCCTCTACATCCGTGGCCTTTACTCCGACTTCAAGAACAACGGTGACCGTTGGGTTTACTCGCTGACGGACAACACCCAAGGCATCAAATTGCTTGGTTCCAACGGCTGCGCGACCGATCCCGTTACTGGGCTCACGACAGCGCCTTGTACCGGCGTCCCGTCTTTCAACGACCAGATACGCCGTCCCGATTACGCCGTTGGGAGCATCCTCCTCGGTGGCAAGCACGTGCTTACCACCACCTGGTTTGCCTGGGATGCTTCCGTAGCGCGTTCCAGTCAGAAGGGCCAGGTCGGTGATCGCACCGCTTCTTTTAACGCGGACGGTCTGGCAACAAGTAACTGCCAGTATGATCTGGCGAACACAAAAAACCTTTACCAACCTCAGTGGACTCCTGCCTGCTTCACGGAAGCGTATACCAACCAGAGCAATTTCCCTCTGCACCGCATGCAGGTAAATCACGGCCTCAGCGCTCAGTTGAATCTCCAGGGTTCTGCTGCCGGAGCCAAGCGCTATCACCTCGGCTCCCATCTTTCCACCATCGAAGTCGGCGGCAAATTCCGCAACGCTCATAAGTTTGCCAACACCTCCACGGACACCTTTTCGCCCACGGGGATAGGGACGCCCCTGTTGTTGTCTCAGTTCCCCAACAAGTTGACGAATACCAATTATTACAGTGGTGCTTATAAATTGGGCCCTAACCCCAATTTCTTCGACATCTATAACGCGTTCCTTGCTGACAAGGCCGCCAATCCTGCCAACTATTCGCTATCTACTGACGCTTCCAGCCAATTCGACCTCATCGAAAAGGTCAGCGCTGGTTATGTGATGAACACCATTGATTTCAACAAGATTCGCCTGGTCGCTGGTGTTCGCTTTGAGGGCACCAATCTCGATACGGTGACTCCGGTTTTCGATGCGAATGGCAATTTCCTTGGTAACACCAAGCTCAACGGGTCTTACGTCAAAGTGCTACCGAGTGCTTCTCTGCGCTTTGCACTCAAGAGCGACACAAATCTGCGCTTGGTTTACAGCCGCGGTTATTCCCGGCCTGATCCGCAGGATATCGCCCAGGCGGTTTCCGTGGACAATACCGCCAACCCCATCCTCGTTAGCTTGGGCAATCCCAATCTAAAGCCCGAAACCGCGGATAACATCGATATTCTCCTCGAGCACAATCTGAATCCCTTCGGCATCATCACCGCGGGCTATTTCTACAAGAATCTGACGGCGCCTATCATCACGCACACATTTGATAATGTCACCACTGGGGCGTTCGGTCCTGGAACTTGCACCACGACCGTGACTTGTCGGGTCTCCCAGCCCGTCAATGCCGGCAGCGCATGGCTCAACGGTTTTGAGGTTGCCTATCTCCAACACCTCACCTTCCTGCCCGGCGCATTCTCCGGTCTGGGGATTTCCGCAAACTACGGCTACACGGCTTCGCGGACTTCCTTTGGGCCCGACTTTGGCCGTACCGATCATCCTCGGCTCGTGCGCAACGCCCCTCACACTTGGAACGTCAGTCCGACGTACGATCACGGTCGCGTCTCCATTCGTGTGGGACTTTCCTATAACGCTGAGAATATCGCTGGCTATGGGGACGGCACGCCCGGACCATTCGGCGACAACTACTTCTACCCCCACCTTCAGTTCGACGCCCAGGGTAGCGTCAAAATGGCCCGTGGCCTTTCCTTTGTCATGTATGGGCTCAACATCAACAACGAGGTCTTCGGTTTTTACAACGGCAGCCCTCAATACATGCTTCAGCGCGAATTTTACAAGCCGACGATCGCTGCGGGCGTTCGCTGGTCCCCGAGGCATGAAAAATAGCCCATCGGGCGTCGCCGTGGCGAAGTACTCTCTGTGCCTTCGCCACGGCCGCCAGCTGACACGGCCACAAATGCCAATTGATTCTCTATGATGAATCTGCTACTATCCTCACTGGATAAGGGTGTGCGGTTTTTTCGGCAGCGGCAGCTTTTTTGCCGCCTCTTCGTTTCTAGCGAGGCTCATTCGATCAAATTCGCAGCCTCCACGACCCGGCAATGTCCCTTTTTAAGTCATTTAGAATCAACATCCATCAAGGCGCTTCCAAAAACGGCGCTAACTATCTTTAGAATGAACACTTCCAAAAGTGTATCAAAACAAAGAACTTTAACTCCTTTTAGAATGAACACTTTTGAAAAAAGGGCGGGGGGGATACAGTTATTTGCTAACTAGAAGCTCCCTTTGGAAATGCTGTCGTTCCACATCCAGAATTCCGCCCGTTAGAGGCTTAAGACTAACTGTGAGGTTCGCGTGAAGTCCACAATGACCGCGGTGATTCTAATCGCCGGATCCGTTATTGGTTTTCCTTCCAAGCCCGCAATCCCTTCGGGCGCATCCCCTGCGAATGAACAGTCCGCGATTCTGGTCGGCGCCGGTGACATTGCTGATTGCAAAGATCTTGCCGGCGCAGAAGCCACCGCCAAACTGCTCGTCCAAATCCCCGGCACGGTCTTCGCCGCCGGCGACCTAGCTTACCCGGATGGCAGCAAAGAGAACTTCGTCTGCTACGACAAGACTTGGGGCCGCGTAAAATCCCGCACCCGGCCTGCCCCCGGCAATCACGAGTTTCATGCCGCCGGCGCCACACCTTACTTTGATTATTTTGGTGCCGTTGCCGGCGACCCCAAGACCGGCTATTACAGCTACGAACTCGGCACCTGGCACATCATTGTCCTGAATAGCGAATGCAAGGACGTCGGCGGCTGCGAAGCTGGCTCACCTCAGGAAAAGTGGCTCCGCGCCGATCTCACCGCGCATCCCGCCGCTTGCACGCTCGCTTATTGGCACAAGCCGCTCTTCAGTTCCGGTGGCGCGCACGGAAACGATTTAACGGTGCAGCCCCTTTGGCAGGCGCTCTATGAAGCCAATGCCGACGTCATCCTGGGCGGCCACGACCACGATTACGAGCGTTTCGCACCTCAGACTCCCGATGGCGCTGCCGACGCCAAGCGCGGCATCCGCGAATTTGTCGTCGGCACCGGCGGCAAGAACCACCGCCCGTTTGGAGCTCCTCACCCAAACAGCGAGGTGCGAAACGCCGATGCGTTCGGTGTGTTGAAACTGACTTTGCGCTCCGATGGTTACGACTGGCAATTCATCCCTGAAGAAGGGAAGAGCTTTACGGATTCCGGCAACGGGAAGTGCCACTAGGCCGATCTTGAGCGTAAGGAAAAAGGACTTGCGGCGCATGCAAAAGTATCAACGAACCTCTCGCGCTGCGTTCATCTCTCACTTTGCTCCGCCTTGACATCCCGCCATTCGCGTTGTTTACTCGCCCTCGCGAGGAGGCCTGTCCCCATGACACCTAATACGCGTATCGCCGCCCCTATTGCGGCCGCAATTCTGTTATTTGCATTAAGTCCCGGTCTCCGGTCCCAAGAGGTCTCTCACAAACTCTCCGTCATGGACGAGTTCCAGATCCAGCTTCCCACCGATCCGCAAATCTCTCCCGACGGAAAGAAAATCGTCTACGTGCGGCGCTTTGCCGATCCCATGACGGACAAGCGCTATTCCAATCTTTGGATCATCAATTCCGACGGCACCGACCATCGCCCGCTTACCACCGGCAACCGCAGCGACGTTTCTCCCCGCTGGTCGCCCGACAACACGCGCCTCGCCTACCTCTCCGACGCCGACGGCAAACAGCAGCTCTACATCCGCTGGATGGACACTGGGCAAACCGCGCGCATTACCAATCTCGAGCAAGCCCCCGACTCCATTGGCTGGTCGCCCGATGGAAAAATGCTTTCCTTCTCCTCACTCGTTCTCGGCAAGGGCCCGCATATCGCCGATCTTCCCGCACCTCCTTCCGGAGCGAAATGGGCCGATCCTCCAACCGCCTACGATCGGCTGGTCTATCGTTTCAATGGTTCGGGTTATCTCAAACCCGGTTACATGCAGCTCTTCGTCGTCGATAGTGAGGGCGGCGCCCCGCGCCAGGTCACCAACGGGAATTTCCCGAATGGCGGCAATGAGTTCGGCCCCAATCGCGCTTCCTGGACACCTGATGGCAAATATCTGATCGCTTCCGTCAATCGCCATCCTGAATCCGATCACGAATATCAAGACACCGAAGTCTATGAATTCAGCGTCGCCGATGGCGCGCTTCGCCCGCTGACCAGCCGCAAAGGTCCCGACAATTCTCCCGAAGTCTCGCCCAACGGCAAATGGATCGCCTACACCGGTTACGATGATCGCTACCAGGGCCATCAAACCACCAAGCTGTACCTCATGAATCGTGACGGCAGCAATTCGCATTCCCTCTCCGATAAACTCGACCGCGATGTGCAGGACCCGCAATGGGCTCCCGATAACAGCGGCGTCTTCTTCCGTTACGACGATCAAGGCGACTCCAAGATCGGTTTCTATCCCGTCGAGGGCGTTGTCAAGAAAATCGCCGATCACCTCGCATCCACAACCGGCGCTGGCGGCAGCGGCACTTTTTCCCTCTCTCACACTGGCCTGATCGCCCTCACTTACGGACGCACGGATAATCCCGGCGACATCGCCATCTCCAACATGGGCGCGCTGAAAGTTCTCACTTCGCTCAATCAGGAATTGCTCGCGCAGGAAAAGCCCGGCCACGTCGAAGAGTTCTCCTTCGAGTCATCCAAAGACAATCGCAAGATCCAGGGCTGGATTGTCCATCCGCCGGATTTCGATCCCACCAAAAAGTATCCTCTCGTTCTTGAAATTCACGGCGGCCCCTTTGCCGACTACGGCGACCGTTTCGATTTCGAAAAACAGGTGTTGGCGTCCCGGGGCTACGTGGTTCTCTACATCAATCCTCGCGGCAGCACCAGCTATGGCGAGGATTTTGCCAATCTCATCCATCACGCTTATCCCGGCGACGATTTTTACGATCTCAATAGCGGCGTCGACGCCGTCATCGCCAAGGGCTACATCGATACCAACAATCTTTTCGTCACCGGCGGCAGCGGCGGCGGCGTTCTCACCTGTTGGACCATCGAGCACACCGAGCGCTTCCGCGCCGCAGCCTCGCTCTATCCCGTCATCAACTGGTACAGCTTCGCGCTCACCTCTGATATCCCTTTCATCACCAAATACTGGTTCCCCGGTCTCCCTTGGGATAACACCGACAACTACATGCAGCGCTCGCTCACCAATCTCGTCGCCAAAGTTAAAACGCCCACGTTGGTCATGACCGGCGAGGCTGACTATCGCACGCCCATTTCCGAAGCCGAGCAGTTCTACGAAGCGCTCAAGCTTCTCAATGTGGAAACGGTTCTCGTCCGCGTTCCTGAAGAGCCTCACGGTATCGGCCGCCGCCCCAGCCATCACATTGCCAAAATGCTCTATATTGCCGGCTGGTTTGAACAGCACAAATCGAAGTAGTAGCCCGGCTCTTAGCATTTATCCTGCGTTTATCTGCTCCCTTATATAGGTAGTTGGACCCTGGCTCGAGACAAGACAGTAATTCAAAGAGAGAAAAATTATGAATAAACGTTTCACGCTGCTTAGCATCTTCGGTTTGCTTGCCATTGCCATCGCCTTTTCTGTTGTAGGCTTTTCGCGTGCGGCATCACCGGCACCGGCCGGCTCCGGCTATCACGTCATCAAAACTGTTCCCGTGGGCGGCGATGGTGGTTGGGATTACGTCTATGTGGACAGTGACGCTCGTCGCGTTTACGTCTCGCGGGGCACTCACACTATGGTTCTCGATGCGGACACCTACGCCGTTGTCGGCGACATTCCCGACACCCAGGGCGTCCACGGCGTCGCCATCGCTTCCGACCTCGGCCGCGGCTTCACCAGCAATGGCCGCTCGAACGATGTCACCATCTTTGACCTGAAAACGCTGAAGCCCATCGGTAGCAACGTCAAGACCGACGGCAATCCCGACGCCATTCTTTACGACCCCGTCACCAAGCGCGTCTTCACCTTCAACGGCCGCGGCAAAAACGCCACCGCCATCAACGCCGCCGACAGTACCGTACTCGGCAACATCGACTTGCGCGGCAAACCTGAATTCGCCGCTGCCGATGGCAAGGGCTCCGTCTATGTGAACAATGAAGACAGCTCCGAGCTTCATCATCTAGATGCGGCAACCCTCAAGGAACTCCACCACTGGCCACTGGCGCCTTGCAAATCACCTTCCGGCCTCGCGATGGACGTCAAAAATCGCCGCACTTTTTCCGTCTGCGACGAGAAGGTGATGTCGGTGGTGAACGTGGATACCGGCAAAGTCGTCGCCAATCCCACCATCTGTGAAGGCCCAGATGCTGCCGGCTTCGATCCTTCTTCCGGTTACGTCTTTGCCTCCTGCGGCGACGGTAATCTCACGGTCATCCACGAGGATTCCCCGGACAAATACACCGTCATCGAAAACGTCCCCACCAAGAAGTCTGCCCGCACCATGGGCCTCGACCTCAAAACTCACAACATCTTTCTTCCCGCTGCCGATTTCGATGCGCCTGCCGCCGGCGAGCGCCGCGGCAAAATGAAGCCCGGCTCGTTCGTCATCGTAGTCGTTGGAAAGTAGTCCGAAAGATCAAGCACAGCGCAAGAACGCGCCTGCCAAAAACAAAAGCGTCCCGGTGAGGTGACTCACCGGGACGTCTTCTGTTTAGGGATTGAGGGAACTCTTAGTGCACGACTCCGACGTTGTGCACGCCGGACACGAACGAAAAGCTCGCACCCGCCGTCTGCGGCAGCCACCACATCTTGCGCACCCATTTGTGCTGGCTCATCATCATCTGCTTGCCCAGGAAGTCCATAACCAACGGGCTCACCTGTGTCGCTGCATAAATCGCATTCGAATTCGCGAACGGCCGCAAAAATGGGTTGGCTTCCTGGCCGTACCCACCGGCCACCGCCCGGTGCGTCGACCAACCATCAAACGCCGCTCCGCTGCTTCCTACGATCGCCAATCCATACCAGATCTTCCGTTGCCGCGGGGTCTCGCGCGGGCCCGTGAATACCGGCTTTATCGGTTGTAGAGGCTGCGCCGCCGGGCTCAGTGCGATCGGCTCGGGGTCGGCTTTTACTTTCGGCGCCGGCGCGGAAGGCAGCGCCGCAGCCACCAATGTCGAATCTTTTGTTGCGCTATCGGAAGAAACCGCAGGAAGGTCGTTTACCACTTTCGCCGTATCGTCCATCTGCGGAATGGAACAGATCAGCAGCAAGGTTGCGAGGACCATTTTGTCACCTCAGTATTGCCTGTGGGTCTTGCAAGTCCATCCCCACTCGCAATGGGGAGAATATACTGTACAAAAGGACAGGCAACACTGGCCCATTGGTCACATTCTTATTAGTACCCTCCTCTGGCACCTCCGTTTCCCTTTTTTAAAACGGCAGTACTAGGCCATAAATGTGAAAATATTTTTACATTCTCGCCCGCGCGCTAACTCCCACCGCACACCTGCGAACCTCGCATTCCTCCCTCTCCGACTCTGCTATAATCCCTTCGCTGATCCCTGCTCACCAGGGACCGCACGACACGATGCCCGGCAACGACTCCTCCGCCGCCAAACGCGCTCGCACTCCGCAGCGCACTCCCCAGCCTCCCCGCTTCATCGTCATTGAAGGCCCTCTGCGCGTTGGCAAAACCACCCTCGCCCGCATCCTTGCCGAGCGCCTCCACGCCCGCCGCATCTACGATTGCGAGGACAATCCCTTCCTCGCCGACTTCTACAACGCCAAGCCCGGCTCTGCCCTTCGCGCCCAGATGCATTTCCTCATCGAACGCCAGAAGCGCCTCCGCGAGG
>Ga0137412_10000698_pt1 | contig 24602 bp, 17 predicted proteins | sample CZODoug2_1_16fun_FD_122160 | JGI IMG/M metagenome (GOLD analysis project Ga0137412, IMG submission 122160) | Vadose zone soil fungal communities from Angelo Coast Range Reserve, California, USA - CZODoug2_1_16fungal (Hybrid Assembly) | ecosystem: Environmental > Terrestrial > Soil > Vadose zone... | reverse complement strand
GAGCCCTTGGTGCCGTCGGACTCCTCGACGCGCGCCCGGCCGGCCGTCTCGGTGATCGGCGCGACACCCTTCGGGACTCGAGCCTCGAACAGCTCGCCGACACGGGGCAGACCGTGCGTGATGTCCTCACCGGCGATACCACCGGTGTGGAACGTCCGCATCGTCAGCTGGGTGCCGGGCTCGCCGATCGACTGGGCGGCGATGATGCCCACCGCCTCGCCGACGTCCACCAGCTTGCCCGTGGCCAGCGAACGGCCGTAGCAGGCCGCGCAGGTACCGAGCGCCGAGTCACACGTGAGCACCGAGCGCACCCGCACCTCGGTCACGCCCCGCGCGATCAGCTCGTCGATCAGCACATCGCCCAGATCGGTGCCGCTCGGGGCCACGGTCACGCCGTCGACCTCGACGTCCTCGGCGAGCATGCGTGCGTAGACGCTCGTCTCGGCGTAGGGATCCTTGATCAGCGTGCCGTCCGAACCCTTGGTGGCCACCTGCAGCATCAGGCCCCGGTCGGTACCGCAGTCGTCCTCGCGGACGATGACGTCCTGCGACACGTCCACCAGACGCCGGGTCAGGTAACCCGAGTCGGCGGTCCGCAGCGCGGTGTCGGCCAGACCCTTACGAGCACCGTGCGTGGAGATGAAGTACTCCAGCACGGACAGACCCTCGCGGAAGTTGGTCTTGATCGGCCGCGGGATGATCTCGCCCTTCGGGTTGGCCACCAAGCCACGCATACCGGCGATCTGGCGCACCTGCATCATGTTGCCGCGCGCCCCGGAGTTGACCATCACCCAGATCGCGTTCGTCTTGGGGAAGTTCGCCTCCATCTCCTTGGCAACTTCGCTGGTGGCCTTCGTCCAGACCTCGATCAGCTCCTGGCGGCGCTCCTCGGCGGTGATGACGCCGCGCAGGTACTGCTTCTCGATCTTCTCGGCGTCCTTCTCGTACCGCTCCAGGATCTCCGCCTTCTTCGGCGGGGTCACGGCGTCCTCGATGGCGATGGTGATGCCCGAGCGCGTCGCCCAGTAGAAGCCGGCCGACTTGAGGGCGTCCAGCGTCGAGGCCACGGCCACCTTGGTGTAGCGCTCGGCCAGGTCGTTGACGATCTGGCCGATCTCCTTCTTCGTGACCTCGTAGTTCACGAAGCGGTAGTCGGCCGGCAGCGTCTCGTTGAACAGGCACCGCCCGAGCGTGGTCTCGACGAGCAGCTGCTCGCCGGGGGTCCAGCCCTCCGGCGGGGTCCACGACTCGCCCTTCGGCCCGTTGTCGACCGACTGCACACCCTGCAGGCGGATCTTGACCGGCGCCTGCAGGCCCAGCGACTTGGAGTCGAACGCCATGATCGCCTCGGCCTCGGACGAGAACACCCGTCCGGCCCCGAGGTGCTCCTCGCGAAGCGTCGTCAGGTGGTAGAGCCCGATGATCATCTCGTGGCTCGGCATCGTTACCGGACGACCGTCGGCCGGCTTGAGGATGTTGTTCGTCGACAGCATCAGGATCCGGGCCTCGGCCTGGGCCTCGGCCGACAGCGGCAGGTGCACCGCCATCTGGTCACCGTCGAAGTCGGCGTTGAACGCCGCGCACACGAGCGGGTGGATCTGGATCGCCTTGCCCTCGACCAGCTGCGGCTCGAACGCCTGGATGCCGAGGCGGTGCAGCGTCGGTGCGCGGTTGAGCAGCACCGGGTGCTCGCTGATGACCTCTTCCAGGACGTCCCACACGACCGGGCGCGCGCGCTCGACCATCCGCTTGGCCGACTTGATGTTCTGCGCGTGGCTCAGGTCGACCAGCCGCTTCATGACGAACGGCTTGAACAGCTCCAGCGCCATGTTCTTGGGCAGGCCGCACTGGTGCAGCTTGAGCTGCGGGCCGACCACGATGACCGAACGGCCGGAGTAGTCGACGCGCTTGCCGAGCAGGTTCTGGCGGAACCGGCCCTGCTTGCCCTTGAGCATGTCCGAGAGCGACTTCAGCGGGCGGTTGCCCGGGCCGGTGACCGGCCGGCCGCGGCGGCCGTTGTCGAACAGCGCGTCGACGGCCTCCTGCAGCATCCGCTTCTCGTTGTTGACGATGATCTCGGGGGCACCGAGGTCGATCAGTCGCTTGAGCCGGTTGTTGCGGTTGATCACGCGGCGGTACAGGTCGTTCATGTCCGACGTGGCGAAGCGGCCACCGTCGAGCTGCACCATCGGGCGCAGGTCCGGCGGGATGACCGGTACGGCGTCGAGCACCATGCCGAGCGGGGAGTTCGTCGTGTTGAGGAACGATGCGACGACCTTGAGCCGCTTGAGGGCGCGCAGCTTCTTCTGCCCCTTGCCGCTGCGGATCGTCTCGCGCAGGATGTCGGCCTCGGCGTCGAGGTCGAAGTTCTTCAGCAGGATCTGCAGGGACTCGGCACCCATGCCGCCCTCGAAGTACTCACCGAAGCGGTCGCGCAGCTCGCGGTAGAGCAGCTCGTCACTGATCAGCTGCTTGACGTCGAGCTTGCGGAAGGTGTCCATCACCTCGTCGAGGCGATCGATCTCGCGCTGGGCGCGGTCGCGGATCTGGCGCATCTCGCGCTCGCCGCCCTCGCGCACCTTGCGCCGCACGTCGCTCTTGGCACCCTCGGCCTCGAGCTCGGCCAGGTCGCCCTCGAGCTTCTTGGCCCGGGCGTCGATGTCGGCGTCGCGCTTCTTCTCCATCGTCGACTTCTCGGCGCTGACCTCGGCCTCGAGCGTCGGCAGGTCGCGGTGGCGCTCCTCCACGTTCACCTTGGTGATGAGGTACGCCGCAAAGTAGATGATCTTCTCGAGATCCTTCGGGGCGAGGTCGAGCAGGTAGCCCAGCCGGGACGGGACGCCCTTGAAGTACCAGATGTGAGTGACCGGGGCGGCCAGCTCGATGTGGCCCATCCGCTCACGGCGCACCTTGGCGCGGGTGACCTCGACGCCACAGCGCTCGCAGATGATGCCCTTGAACCGGACACGCTTGTACTTGCCGCAGTAGCACTCCCAGTCCCGGGTGGGACCGAAGATCTTCTCGCAGAAGAGCCCGTCCTTCTCCGGCTTGAGGGTGCGGTAGTTGATGGTCTCGGGCTTCTTGACCTCACCGTGGGACCACTTGCGAATGTCGTCGACCGTGGCCAGGCCGATACGGAGCTCGTCGAAGACGTTGACGTCGAGCAAGGTTCCTACCTTCTAAAGCGTTACAACCGGATTTCTCGCCGGGTTTTGGTCGTCCGAGCGCCTATACGACGCCCGGCGACCAAAACCGTTCATGGATCAGACCTCTTCGACCGAGCTGGGCTCGAAGCGGCGGGACAGGTCGATGCCGAGCTCCTCAGCCGCGCGGTACACATCGTCGTCGGAGTCGCGCATCTCGACGGTCATGCCGTCCGAAGAGAGCACCTCGACGTTCAGGCACAGCGACTGCAGTTCCTTCAGCAGCACCTTGAACGACTCCGGGATACCCGGCTCGGGGATGTTCTCGCCCTTGACGATCGCCTCGTACACCTTGACGCGACCGAGGATGTCGTCGGACTTGATCGTCAGCAGCTCCTGCAGCGCGTACGCGGCGCCGTAGGCCTGCATCGCCCAGCACTCCATCTCACCGAAGCGCTGACCACCGAACTGCGCCTTACCGCCCAGCGGCTGCTGCGTGATCATCGAGTACGGGCCGGTCGAGCGAGCGTGAATCTTGTCGTCGACCAGGTGGAGCAGCTTGAGGATGTAGGTGTAGCCCACGCTGACCGGCTCCGGGAACGGTTCGCCCGAACGCCCGTCGAACAGGTGCGCCTTGCCCGTCGCGCCGATCAGCTGCTCGCCGTCGCGGGTCGGCAACGTCGAGCCGAGCAGGCCGATGATCTCCTGCTCACGCGCGCCGTCGAATACCGGCGTGGCCACCTTCGTACCCGGGGCTCCCTCGTGCGCCGCCTGCGGAAGCCGCGCGGCCCAGTCGGGCTTACCCTCGACGGTCCACCCCGTGGCCGCCACCCAGCCCAGGTGCGACTCGAGGATCTGCCCGACGTTCATGCGGCTCGGCACGCCCAGCGGGTTGAGCACGACGTCGACCGGCGTGCCGTCCTTGAGGAACGGCATGTCCTCGGGCGGCAGGATCTTCGCGATGACGCCCTTGTTGCCGTGCCGGCCGGCGAGCTTGTCGCCGTCCTGGATCTTGCGCTTCTGGGCGATGTAGACGCGAACCAGCTCGTTCACGCCGGGGGCCAGCTCGTCGCCGTCCTCGCGGCTGAACACCCGGACGCCGATGACCTTGCCGGCCTCGCCGTGCGGCACCTTCAGCGACGTGTCGCGAACCTCGCGGGCCTTCTCGCCGAAGATCGCCCGCAGCAGGCGCTCCTCAGGGGTCAGCTCGGTCTCGCCCTTCGGGGTGACCTTGCCGACCAGCACGTCGCCCGGCACCACGTCGGCGCCGATGCGGACGATGCCGCGCTCGTCGAGGTCGGCCAGCACCTCTTCGGAGACGTTCGGGATGTCCCGGGTGATCTCCTCGGCGCCCAGCTTGGTGTCGCGGGCGTCGACCTCGTGCTCCTCGATGTGGATCGAGGTCAGGACGTCGTCCTGCACCAGGCGCTGGTTGAGGATGATCGCGTCCTCGTAGTTGTGGCCTTCCCACGGCATGTACGCCACGAGCAGGTTCTTGCCCAGGGCCATCTCGGCGAGATCGGTGGACGGACCGTCGGCGACGACCTGCCCCACCTCGACGCGAGCGCCCTCGTCGACGATCGGCTTCTGGTTGAAGCTCGTGCCCTGGTTGGAGCGGGCGAACTTGGCCAGCCGGTAGGTGTTGCGGGTGCCGTCGTCGGCCATGACCGTGATGTAGTCGGCCGAAACCTCCTCGACGACGCCGGCCTTGTCGGCGACGACCACGTCGGACGCGTCGACGGCGGCCCGCAGCTCCATGCCGGTGCCGACCAGCGGGGACTCACTGCGCAGCAGCGGCACCGCCTGACGCTGCATGTTCGCACCCATCAGGGCCCGGTTGGCGTCGTCGTGCTCGAGGAACGGGATCATCGCGGACGCGACCGACACCATCTGCCGCGGCGAGACGTCCATGTAGTCGACCTCGTCCGGCGGGATCAGGTCGACCTCGTCGCCCTTCTTGCGGACCAGCACGCGATCCTCGGCGAACTTGCCCTGCGCGTCGAGCACGGCGTTGGCCTGCGCGATGACGTGCTTGTCCTCCTCGTCGGCGGACAGGTAGTCGATCTGATCGCTGACCCGGCCGTTGTTGACCTTGCGGTACGGGGTCTCGATGAATCCGAACGAGTTGACCCGTCCGTAGGAGGACAGCGAACCGATCAGGCCGATGTTCGGGCCTTCCGGCGTCTCGATCGGGCACATCCGGCCGTAGTGGCTCGGGTGGACGTCGCGGACCTCCATGCCGGCGCGGTCACGGGACAGACCACCCGGGCCCAGCGCGGACAGCCGGCGCTTGTGGGTCAGACCGGCCAACGGGTTGGTCTGGTCCATGAACTGCGACAGCTGGCTCGTCCCGAAGAACTCCTTGATGGAGGCGACCACGGGACGGATGTTGATCAGGGTCTGCGGCGTGATCGCCTCGACGTCCTGGGTGGTCATCCGCTCGCGGACCACACGCTCCATACGGGACAGGCCGACCCGGATCTGGTTCTGGATCAGCTCGCCGACCGTGCGCAGCCGCCGGTTGCCGAAGTGGTCGATGTCGTCGAGCTCGTAGCCCTCTTCACCGGCGTGGAGCCGGATGAGGTACTCGATCGTGGCGACGATGTCGTCCTCGGTGAGCGTGCCGTGCGAGATCGGCTGCTCGATGCCCAGCTTGCGGTTGACCTTGTAGCGGCCCACCTTGGCCAGGTCGTAGCGCTTGGGGTTGAAGAACAGGTTCTCCAGCAGCGCCTGCGCGGACTCGCGGGTCGGCGGCTCGCCCGGACGCAGCTTGCGGTAGATGTCGAGCAGCGCCTCGTCCGAGGTCGCGATGTGGTCCTTCTCCAGCGTGGCCAGCAGCGTCTCGGACCAGCCGAAGTGCTCACGAATCCGGTCGGCGCTCCAGCCCAGGGCCTTGAGCAGCACGGTGACCGGCTGGCGCCGCTTGCGGTCGATGCGCACGCCGACGGTCTGGCGCTTGTCGACGTCGAACTCGAGCCAGGCGCCACGGCCGGGGATGACCCGGACGTTGTAGACGTCGATGTCGGAGGTCTTGTCGAGGTCGCGGTTGTAGTAGACGCCGGGCGAGCGGACCAGCTGGCTCACCACGACCCGCTCGGTGCCGTTGATGATGAAGGTGCCCTTGCGGGTCATCACCGGGAAGTCGCCCATGAACACCGTCTGGCTCTTGATCTCGCCGGTGGTGTTGTTGGTGAACTCGGCGGTGACGAACAGCGGCGCCGCGTAGGTCATGTCCTTGTCCTTGCACTCCTCGATGGACGCCTTGACGTCCTCGAAGCGCGGGTTGGAGAAGGACAGGCTCATCGAGCCGGAAAAGTCCTCGATGGGGGAAATCTCACCGAGAATCTCGTCCAGCCCGGAATTCGGCGAATCGCCGGTGCGCGCCGACCGATCTCTCCATGCGTCGTTGCCGACGAGCCAGTCGAACGACTCGGTCTGCAGGGCTAGGAGGTTCGGCACCTCCAGCGGCTCTCGGATCTTCGCGAACGACGTCCGGGGCGGTGCTCCCGGAATTCCGAACCCGTTTTTCTGGGCTTCAATCGCTTGTGACGTTCCTGTCTTACCGGAGCGGGAGACTGCCAAGACGCGTCCTTCCAAGGACTAGCTGCGGTTGCCGTTCTTGCGCAGCCACCTGCGCCCGGCGAGCGCACCACGACGTTGGTCCGCTGGGTGAACACACCAGTCGGGCCGCAGGGGGTAGCAGAGGGCAGCGCAAAGTAGAAGTCTAGCGAGTCCGGGCATGCCTGTCGAGGCCACCCCGGATTCCCTGACGCGCGGTTGACGGTGGACGTTGCTCCACACAACTCCCGAGTATGCGTTCGAGTGCACTGGGTGCCACCAAAGGGTGCCTCGCGGTCGCGCCCGAGTCAAGCACCCTGGCGCCCGAAAACGCCAGAATCACAGGGTGGCGAGGTCGGCCACCAGCCACTTGCCGTGCACCAGCTGGGCGGTGACCCGCAGGCTGACCACGTCGTAGCGAGGCTGCTTCTGCGTCGTGTTGGTGACCGTCTGTTGCCCGAGCACGAGCAGCACAGCTTGCTTGCCGTCGCCGCTCACCGACGTGACGCCGGACGTACCCACCTCGCCGATGACCACCGCGTGGGCGGTCGGGGCGCCCGGCTTGATGGTCGTGTTCATCGAGGCGACGTACTGATCCTTGAACTTGCCGGTCAGGTACGCCGATGCGGCGGCCTCGTCGGCGTCCAGATGGCGGTAGTCGTAGGACAGGATCTTGGCCACGGCGACGTTCACCGACGCCACGAGCCGTTCGCGTCGCTCACCCTTGCCGGACTGGTTGCGCCAGTCCTGCCACAGCAGGCCATCGACGATCGCCAGGGCCACGACCAGGGCGACAGCGACCGCCGCGGGAATCCACCGGCGCCGGCGCGACTTCCGGATCGCCCGTTCGAGGTCGGCCTCGGCCAGCGCATCGACGCGCGAGCCGGGCGAGGGGCGCCGGGCCGCCGCCCCGGCGACCCTGGGCCTCGCTGCCGCCGGCTCGGCCTCGGTGGTGTCAGCCGGCTCCTGGGCCGGGCCGGGCCTGGGCCGGGAAGCGGCCGTGTCCACGGCCGCCTCCGGGCCCGGACGGGGCGCGCCCCCGATGCGCCGGGCCCGGCTGGCCGCCGCGGCCGCCGCACGAGGAGCGCGGGGCGCGTCGTTGGCGGCGTGGTCGTTCGACGTCGCGTCATCGAGGTCGGTGAGGCCGGTCGGGTTCTCGTCGTCGGTCATCACATCAGGCCAACCGAGGTGAGGTTGCTCGCCAGCCATTTGCCTTTGACGTTGTTGACGGTCACCTCGAACCGTCCGGAGCTGAACAGCGTCTTCTTGCCTTTGGCGTCCACCCGGTAGTTGTTCATAGTCATCAGGACCACCGCGCTGCCGCCCTCGCCCTGCTCGAACGCCGTCTGGGAGACCGACGCGGTCGTGTCGAGCTTGCTCTTCTTGAGACTGTCCTGCAGCGAGGCCTTCTTCGAGACCAGGGCCTTCTGCAGATCACCGGTCAGGCCGCTGCTCGCGCGGGTGAAGTCGGCGTCGAACTGGGCCAGGCGAAAGCTCTGCAGGTCGATCATCTCGCGGCTGGCCGCGTCGACCGCGGCCTGCTCGCGGCCGTCGAGTCCCGGGTTCGCGTGATGATTACGGACGACCAGCAGCACGCCCAGGGCAGCTCCGAGCAGGAGCACGAAGACGCCGAGCACGCCCGCCGTGAGCCAGGCCACCCGGCCCTCGCTTCGCGCGTCAGCCACATCCATCCTCTCGTGTCGTCACGGCTCAGTGCAGCCCGCCGGTCAGCACCGTCAGCCACGACTTGTCGCCCAGTACCGCCGCCCCGGCACTCGACGTTCCGCCTACGGCGACGGTGTTGTCGGTCACCGCACGGGGGTAGACCGTACCGCCCGAACTTGTGTCGATCGGATCGCCGCCGGGGGTGTTCTGCGCCCCGCGCACCGTGGAGGGGTTGCCGCGGGGCAGCGTGCACCGCGCTCCGGCGTTGGTCGCGATGGGGCCGGTCTGGGCGGGCCTGCGCTTGACCGTGCCCCCGTAGCCCTGGACACAGGGTTGCGGGTCGTTGAGGTTCAGGACCAATCCGAAGTGCGCGGTGCCGTCGCCGGGCGCCACCGTGTATCCGCCCGCGACCGCGAGCGGGTAGACCTCGAGGATCTCCTCGACGCCGTCCTTGTGCCGCACCAGCAACTGCCCGACGGTGGCGAGGTTGGAGAGCACCACGCCGAGGTCGTCGCGATTGTTCGTCACGAGCCGGTTGATGGTGGCGAGGGCGTCCGGGCCGGTGTCGAGCAGGGTGCGAATGTCGCTGTCGCTGGCCTTGAGCTGCGCGGTGAGCAGGTTCAGGTCGTGGGTCCAGCTACGGATCGAGGAGCCCTCGTCCAGCTGGGTCTGCAGGAGGGTCTTGCTCGAGTTGATCAACGCGATCGTGTCCGGCAGGTTCTCCTGGGCGGCCGCCAGCAGTTGGTCGCCGGACACGAGCAATCGCTGCAGGTCCGGCCCCCGTCCGTTGAACGCCTTGGCCAGCTCGTCGAGGGCGGTGCCCAGGTTCGTGGTGTCGACGGACCGGACGAGCAGGTCGAGGTTGGTCAGCAGCACCTGCGTGGGCACGGGTAGCTGGGCCGCGGTCATGCGCAGCGTGTCGCCGCCCTTGAGATAGGGGCCGCTGTCGGTCTTGGGTACGAGGTTGACGTACTGCTCGCCGACGGCGGATCGGTCGCTGACGAAGGCCATGGTGCCGGTCTTCGGAACCGCCGGGTGGCCGCAGTTGTTCAGGCGCACCTCGACGCGCACCCCGTTGTCGAGCAGGTGCAGCTGGCCGACCCGTCCCACCCCGACGCCACGGTAGGTGACCTCGGCGCCGGAGAAGATGCCGCCGGAATCGGGGAAGTCGACGTTGATCGTGCAGGCGCTCGAACCGAACAGCGAGCTCGTCAGCCCCACGTAGCGCGAGGAGACGTAGCTGATGCCAAGCAGCGACAGCACCACGAAGGCGACCAACTGAATCTTGACGGTTCGTCTCAACATGGCCGCATCACCCGCCCGCTCCAGGGATGGTGGGCAACTCGTGCGCCTTCGCCGACTGGCCCGTCGTGTTCGATGTCGGCGAGGTCAGGTTGCTGAGCAGATCGCCGAGGTTGAGATCGAGGATCATGTCCAGGTTGGTGTAGTCGCCCTTGACCGCGCCGCGAGTGCCCTTCGGGAACGGGAAGGTCAGCGCCAATTCCAGGGCGTTCGGCAGATCCTGGCCGGCATTGGTCAGCGAGGTCAGCACCGGATCCAGCTGGCGCAGCGCCGAGGTCAACGTGTCCGAGGTGGCCTCGATGACGTTGGTGGCCGCGACCCCGAGCTTGTCCAGGCTCTTCAACAACCTGACGAGCTGCGTGCGCTCGCCACTGAGTACCTTCAGCGCGGCTGGCAGCGTGTTGAGCGTGTTGATCAGCACCTGCTTCTGCTTGTCGAGCCGGGTGGCCAGGACGTTGACGTTCTCGATCGCGGTGGTGATCTTGTCCTTCTGCTTGTCCAGGCTGCCGACGAACGTGTTGAGCTGGGCGATCAGGTCGCGCGCCGCGCCGCTGCGGCCGGACAGCGCGGTGTTGAGCTCGTGGGTGATCGTGCGGATCTGAGGCAGTCCGCCGCCGGACAGCAGCAGCGACAGTGCGCCCAGCACCTCCTCCAGCTCGGGATTGCGCCCGGTGCGCTCGATCGGAATGCTCGGCGTGGTCTTCACGTCGCGCAGGTTGCCGGTCGGATTGGACGGCGGCTGCTCCAGCTGCACGTACTTCTCGCCGAGCAGCGAGGTCTGCTGCAGCTCGGCCCGCGCGTTGGCCGGCAGCACAACGTTGCCGTTCACCTTGAGCTTGACCAGTGCGTACCAGTCCTGCAGCTTGATCGACTCGACCTTGCCGACCGCGACGTCGTTCACCTTCACCGAGGACTGGGGCACGAGGTCCAGCACGTTCAGGAACTCGACCGTGACCGTGTAGGGATGGCTGCCCAGGTTGGCGCCGCCCGGCAACGGCGCGCTGTACAAGCCGTTGAACCCGCAGCCGGACAGCAGCAGCCCGGCGGCGGTCAGCCCCGCTACGACGCGCGCGCATCTCATCGCGTTATCCCCGGGATGGTCGGCAGGGCGCTGGACTTGTTGGCTGATCCGGCCCCTGGCAGCCCGGGGATCGGCGGCAGCGAATCCTGCAGGCCGGAGACGAGCTTGGCCAGACCGTCGATGGTGGTCTTGAGCACGGACGCGACCTGGATGCACGTCTTGGTGATCGGATCGTTCAGCGCTTCAGGCAGCTCGCCGAGCAGTTGCAGCGTGCCGCACAGAACGGCCGGATCGGTGAGCGAGTCGATGTTCGCGCGGTTGTCGAGAGTGCCGCTCGACGGGTTGTAGGTGTGCGCCAGGTTGGCCAGTGCGACCGGCGCGACGGCCAGCACCTCGTCCAGCGAACCCTTCTGCTTGATCAGGATGTTCGTGACGACCTTCAGCCCGGCGACGTCGGCGTGGAAGCTGCCCTCGTTGTTCTTGATGAACCCCGACACGTCGGTGAGCGCCACCGACAGGTTGTGCAGCGCGGCGGCCAGCGACTGACGTTCGTCGGACAGGTCGCGGGCCACCTGCGCGAGCTGGTCATTGAACTTCCGCACCTGCGCATCGCTTTTCACCAGCGCGTCAGAGAAGGCCCGGAGGTTCTTGACCGTGCCGAACAGGTCTTCGCGATTGTCGGCCAGCGTCTTCGTCGCCTGCGAGAGGTCAGCCACGGTCTGCCCGAGCTGGGTACCGGTGCCCTTGAGGTTGGCGGCAAGCACGTTCACCAGATCGCTGAGGGGTCCGTTCTTGCCCGCGGCGGGCGACTTGTTCGCGCCCTGCGGGCCGAGCGCCGTCGACAGCGTGTTCAACGCTTTGTAGATGTCGTCGAGCTCGGCCGGCGAGGCCGTCCGGTTCAGCGGGATGTCGCCGTGGTCGGGTAGCACGGGGCCGCTCTTGTACACCGGCGCCACCTGGACGTACCGGTCGCTGACGATCGACGGCGGGATGATCACGGCGATGGCGTCGGCCGGCAGCTTGTACTTGGAGTCGTACTCCATCCGCACCTCGACGGAGGTGCCCTCGGGCGTGACCTTGTCGATCTTGCCGATCTTGATGCCGAGCATCCGGACGTCCGAGCCGGGGTAGACACCGACCGCGGCGGTGAAATGCGCGGTGACCTTCTTCACCGACTTGTGAAACAGCACGTAGTACCCGGCGCCGCCGAGGACCGCCAGGATGACGACCGCCGCGACGATCTGGACGGTGCGCTTGGACAGGCTGCCGATCATGAGGTTCCCACCCCCAGTACGCCGAGAAGTCCAGGGAGGCTGAGATTCTGGATGTACGTGTCGAACCAGCGGCCGTTGCCCAGCGTGTTGGCGAAGACGCGGTAGAACGGTGCGAGTACGGCCAGGCCGCGATCCAGCGAGTCCTGGTTGTCCTGCAGCAACTGGAGCACGCCGTGCAGTTGGTCCAGGGCCGGCTTCAGCGTCGCCTGGTTGTCAGAGACGAGGCCCTCGAGCTGCGCGGTGAGCAACGAGGTGTTCTGCAGCAGCGCGTGAATGGAGTCACGCCGCAGGGTGAGCTCGCCCAGCAGCAGGTTGCCATCGCTGAGCAGTTTGGTGATCTGCTGGTCACGATCGGCCAGGACGCCGGTGACGTTCTTGGCCTGGGCCAGCAGACTGCGCAACTGGGCGTCACGCGAGGCGACGGTGTGCGAGAGCCGGGACAGTCCGCCGATCACGTCCCGCACCGACTCCGGTGTGTTCTGGAACGTCTCGGCCAGCGTCTCGAACGCCTGGCCGAGCTTCGCGGTGTCGATGTCGCCGACGGTCTCGGTCAGCTGCTGGAACGCCGGGTAGATGTCGTACGGGGACGTGGTGCGACAGCCGGATTTGAACGTGCCGTCCGCGCACGCCGGACCGATCTCCTTGCTCGTCTTCTGCTTGGCGTCACCGAGTGAGTCGACGGCCAGGTACTTGGCGCCCAGCAGTGTCTTGATCTTGATGGCCAGCGTGCTCTGGTCGCCGATGTAAGCGTGCTTCACCCGGAACTTGACCTTGACGTGGTCACCCTCGAGCCCGACCGAGGAGACGGTGCCCACCTTGACGCCCGCAACGCGCACCTCGTCGTTCGCGCGCAGTCCGGCGGCTTCGCTGAACTGCGCCGAGTAGACGGTGCCGCCGCCGATGATCGGCAGCTTGGCCGCGTTGAACGCCGCCCACAGCAAGGCCCCGATGGCGACCAGGCCAATGGCGCCGATCACCGTGGGATTCCGGCTGCTGAACGACCGACCGCGCGGGGCCCGGCGCGTCTTCATCGCCGTCCGCGGCTTCGTCTCCGGCGGGCTGGGCCGCGGCCGGCGCGGCGTCGACTCGGCCATTACGAGCACCTCGGACGGGGAGAGTTGACGCTCGGATTGAGCGTGACGTTGCCCGGCAGCGTGAGCGTGCCGCCCACCTGGCACATGTAGAAGTTGAACCACGCGCCGTAGCTGGCGGTGCGGGTCAACGATCCGATCTTGCTGGGTAGCCGCTGGATCACGCCGGCGATGGTCGGCGCGCCGGCGTTGAGGTTCTTGGCCAGCGCGGTCAGATCGGTGACGTCCTTCTTGATGCCGGGCCGGACCTTGACGAGCAGGCTGGTGGTCTCGGTCGCGAGTTGGTTCACGCCGTCGATCGCGCCACCGATCGCCTCGCGGTCAGCCGCATACCCGGATACGAACTGCTGCAAGGTGTTGATCAGGTCGGTCAGCTGATCGTCGCGGTCGGCCACCGCCGTCAGCACCGAATTGAGGTGATCGATCAGGTCACCGATCACCTGATCCTTGTCGGCGATGGAGTTGGCGAGATCGGCCGTCTGCTGCAGCAGCAGGTCGACGGAGCCGCCTTCGCCCTGCAACGTCTGGATGATCTCCTGCGAGAGCGAGTTGATATCGCTCGGGTTCAGGCCCTGGAACAGCGGCTGGAACCCGGCGAACAGCGTCGTGAGGTCGAGCGCGTTCTCGGTGCGCTGCAACGGGATCAGCCCGTTCTTGGCCAGGACCGCGTTCGGATCGACGTGCGCCTGCGCGACCTCGTCCGACGTCGGCGGCGAGACCTCGACGTAGCGCTGGCCGACCAGGTTGCGGTACCGGATACGCGCGTGGGTCAGCAGCGGGAGCCGGCGGCTGTCTTGCACGCTGAACTTGAGCTGCGCGACCCGCCGGCTGCCCAGGGTGACGAGCTTGATGCTGTTCACGGTGCCGACCCGCACTCCCGCGACCCGCACGTCGTCGCCCTTGACCACGCCCGTGACGTCGCTGAACTCGGCTCGATAGGTGATCGCCTTGCCGTAGGAGGAGTTCGTGATCGTCGCGGCCAGGATGTACGTGGCGACGATGGTGACCACCAGGAAGATCGTCAGCTTGATAAGCGGAGCAGCAACACCCCTCATGACATCCCGCCTTTCGCGAACCTGCGCGCCACCACTCGCTGGCGCTCGGGTGGACACTCAGGTCCGCACCGCTCCTTCGTCGCGGGGCGCGTCGCGCCGGCGGGGCTCTTCGCGCAAGCGCTCATCGCGTTGTCGGTCACCAGACTTACGTCACCTCTCACTTCACCGTCACCGCCGATCCTCTGAGCAAGGGCGCTGCCAACACCGTGTCGATCGCGGGCACCTTGTCCGGGGTGGTGCCGTACTGGCCGGCGATCAGGGAGTTCACCATCGCGGTCTCGGCGGCCGACCCCGGCCCGTAGGCGTTGCGGATCGGCGAGGCCAACGCGCCGGTGCCCGGACCGCCGACCAGCGGCGCGCCGTCGTTGAGGCTCTGGTACTCGGGCGGGATCTGGAACGGCACTTGTGGATCGGGCAGGCCGGCGCAGTGCGGGCCCCGGTTGGTGACCAGCTTCGGCTCGTTGCCCGGCACGTACTTGCCGCGGCCCTTCACCACCTCGAGCGTGACGTGCAGCCGATCACCGCGGAACGCTTCCTCCAGGCGCGGGTCGATGTCGGCGAGGCCCTTGAGCAGGCATCCGTACTCGGGCGCGTACTCGGCGAGCAGGGTGAACATCGTGTTCGACGTGTCGGTGACGGTGATCAGATTCTGCGCGTTGGCGTTGAGGAACTGCGTCAGGGTGTTCGACGTGCCGGTCGCGACCGTGAGCAAGGCGTCGAGGGACGTCTGCTTCTCGACGAGCGTCTTGGACGTCGTCTGCAGATTGGTGAGCGAGTCGAAGAGGTCGGGGATCACGCCGTTGTACTCGAGGGCGACCTGGCCCAGCTTGTCGAGGTCGTCGACCAGTTGGGGCACGTGCGGGTTGATCGCTTTCAGGTAGTTGTCGAGCGAGGTGATGTCGCGGCCCAGCCGCTCACCGTTGCCGTTCAGCGCGGTGGCCAGGGCGTTGAGGGTGGCGTTGAGCTCAGCCGGTTTGAGGGCGGTCAGCAGGGGCATCAAGTCGGAGAGAACGTTCTGTATCTCGGCGTATTGCGCCGAGTTGTCCTGGCATATCGTCTGGCCGCCCTTGACCGGCCCAGGAGTCTGGGTCGGCTTGCAGTACGCCGGCTTGGCGGCGGCGTTGTCCGACGGCACGACGAGGGAGACGTAGCGCTCGCCGAACAACGTCTTGGGCAGCAGCTGGGCGACCTGGTAGTTCTTGATCGCCTTGGCCTTGCCCGGGTTGAGGGCCAGGGTGATCGTGGCGCCGTCGCCGTGCGAGCTGATCGAGCGAACCTCGCCGACGATGATGCCGCGCTCCTTGACGTCCGAGTGCGTCAGCAGCTGGTTGCCGGTGTGGTCGGTCTCGAGCTTGACGAGCACGACCTTGGTGAACACCTTGTTGTAGACGGCGATCGACAGCGCGACCAGGCCTGCGACCAGCACGAGCAGGAGCAGTCCGAGCGACCGGCGTCGGACGGTGGCTCCGAAGTCTCTCGCGGCCATAGCTACCCGCCCAACCGCACGGTGGTGTTGGCGCCCCACATCGCCATCGACAAGAAGAAGTCGATGACGTTGATGGCGACGATCGCGGTACGTACCGCCTGGCCGACCGCGACGCCGACTCCGGCCGGACCGCCCTTGGCGGTGTAGCCGTAGTAGCAGTGCACGAGCATCACGACGATGGCGAAGCACAGCACCTTGACGAACGATCGATAGATGTCCGAGGGCGGTAAGAACAGATGGAAGTAGTGGTCGTAGGTGCCCGCGGACTGGTGGTAGTAGTACGTCGTGATCGTGCGCGTCGACAGGTAGGACGACAGCAGGCCGATGATGTAGAGCGGGATCACCGCGACGAAGCCGGCGATCAGCCGCGACGTCACGAGGAACGGCATGCTCGGTACGGCCATCACCTCGAGGGCGTCGATCTCCTCGCTGATGCGCATGGCCCCGAGTTGGGCGGTGAACCCGCAACCGACCGTCGCCGAGAGCGCGAGCCCGGCCGCGAGTGGCGCGATCTCGCGGGTGTTGAAGTACGCCGAGATGAACCCGGTGAACGCGCCGGTACCGATCTGGTTCAGGGCGGCGTAGCCCTGCAGGCCCACCTCGGTACCGGTGAAGAACGACAGGAACGTGATGACGCCGACCGTCCCGCCGATCACCGCGAGCGCGCCGCTGCCGAACGTCACCTCGGCCAGTAGCCGCAGGACTTCCTTCTTGTAGCGGCGAATCGTGCGGGGGGTCCACGCGATCGCGCGCAGGTAGAACGACATCTGCTCGCCGAGCGCGTCGAGGGTGGCGCCGGGTGCTTGGACGGCCCGGCGGGTACCGGCGGACAGCTCGGTCATGAACCGGCTCCGCTGCCGCTCCACCGTCACATTGCTGGCCACTAGCGCACCCTCTTCGCGCGAGCGCTCATCATGACCCCTTGGCCGGGACGATTTGCAGGTACACGGCGGTGATCACGAAGTTGACGAAGAACAGCAGCAGGAACGTGATGACGACAGACTGGTTCACCGCGTCGCCGACGCCCTTGGGGCCGCCGCCCGCGTTCAATCCCTTGTAGGCGGCCACGATCGCGGCGATCGCTCCGAAGATCAGCGCCTTGAGCTCACCGGCCCACAGGTCCTGGATCTGGGCGAGCGCGGAGAAGCTGGCTAAGTACGCGCCAGGTGTACCGCCTTGCAGGATGACGTTGAAGAAGTAGCCACCCGCGACGCCGACGACGCTCACCAGACCGTTCAGCGCCATCGCGACCAGCATGCAGGCGAGCATGCGGGGCACGACCAGCCGCTGGATCGCCGAGATGCCCAGCACCTCCATCGCGTCGATCTCGTCGCGGATCTTGCGGCTGCCGAGGTCGGCGCAGATCGCCGACCCGCCGGCGCCGGCGATCAGCAGCGCGGTGACGATGGGGCTGGCCTCGCGGATGATCGCGAGCACGCTGGCCGCGCCGGTGAACGACTGCGCGCCGAGCTGCCGGGTCAGGCTGCCCAGCTGCAGGGCGATGACGGCGCCGAACGGGATCGCGACCAGCGCCGTGGGCAGGATCGTCACGCTCGCGACGAACCAGGCCTGCTGGATGAACTCGCGAACCTGGAACGGTCGCTTGAACGTCATGCGGACGACGTCCAGGAACAGCGCGAAGAGCCGGCCACTCTGCCGGACCCCAGCGACGGGAGAGAAAGTCGCCACTAGACCCGGCCCCGCGAGTTCTGGCCGTCTCGCGCGGCTGACAGGTTACGAACGTCCATCACTCCTAGGTCGTGTCTGCTTATCCTCGCTCGTCGCGAGCGGGGCTCGGGCGGTGGCTGGCAAGGCGGAGGAGGAGCCGATACCGGGGTTGTATCGGCGACGACGACAACGCCGCCAGGCGCCGATCCGAGCGCCGCGCAGCAGAGCATGGGATAAGCAGACACGACCTAGTCCCCGTCGGAGTACGCGCTGATCTCGGCCGGAAGCCCGCCGTGGGCGAGCGTGTCTTGGTAGGAGAGTTCCTGCTGGTGCTCTTCGTCGAGGGCCGCTCGGACGGCCACCTGCGCCTGCGGCGGCAAGGTGTGCAGCAGGTCGAGCACGCGCTGCTGCCGGCGCGCTGCTGCCTTGCGCTCGGGTAGGCCCGCCGAGGGTTGTAGCTGCGGGGGGACGCCCTGGTGCCCGCCGGCCGAACCCTTCGGCCCGGCGAGCGGGTGCGGTTCGGCGGCGTTCTCGAGCGACGCGAGCTCGGCCGCGACCTGGCCCGCGTCCTTCTCCTCGGACATGCCGATCGGACCCTCGCGACGACCGTTGAGGAACTGCTTGACCACCGGCTCCTCGGACGTCAACAGCACCTCGCGGGGCCCGAACATGACGAGCTTCCGTAAGAACAGCATGCCGATGTTGTCGGGCACGGTTCGCGCGGTACCGATGTCGTGGGTAACGATCAAGAAGGTCGCGTCGGTCTGCGCGTTCAGGTCGATGATGAGCTGATTCGTGTAGGCCACGCGCACCGGGTCCAGGCCGGAATCCGGCTCGTCGAACAGGATGATCTCGGGGTCGAGCACGAGCGCGCGGGCGAGCCCGGCCCGCTTGCGCATACCTCCGGAGATCTCGCCCGGCAGCTTCTTCTCGGTGCCCTCCAGGCCGACCATCGTCATCTTCTCCATGACGATGCCCTTGATCTCACGCTCGCTCTTGCGGGTGTGTTCGCGCAGCGGAAAGGCGATGTTGTCGAAGAGGTTCATCGAACCGAACAGCGCGCCGTCCTGGAACAGGACGCCGAACAGCTTTCGGGTCTCGTACAGCTGATGTTCGCGACAGTGGGCGATATCAACGTCTCGAATAATGATCGAACCCTTATCGGGCTTGAGCAGGCCGATAAGCGATTTCAAGAACACCGATTTGCCGGTACCGGACGGGCCGAGCAAGACGGACACTTCACCCGCGGGCAGGGTCAGCGACACGTCTCCCCAGATCAGCTGCCGGCCGAAAGACTTGCTGAGATTCGAGACGGCCACTTCGACACCCACGGCTGTCCCCTTCCTGTTTTCCGGCAGGCCGACACTCGCGTGTGACCGGCGTAACGTTTTAACGAGAAAGCTACCCGGCGGTAACGGCGCCGGATTCGCTAGTTCCTACACGGCGCCGGCGCCGCAGGCGAGTGTGAGAATACGCACAAACCCCTTCGCTGGTGCATACCCCCGCACTCTGCGGCCCTATTTCCGTGGTGTATCCCGGGATGTCGCCCAGCAGGCACTTCGCCCGCACACAGGAGGCTCAGTCGCCACCCGCAACACCGTCGAGGAAGAGCCGCCCGGCCCGGTCGAAATGTCCCACCGCGCCGCACGCTAGCAGCCCGTCGGCGACGAGGTTGCCGACGTGCACAGCACCGGATCGACCCGGCTCGACGATTCGCCGACCCGACGGGTGCAACAGCGCCACCTGGCATCCGAACGGCGGATATCCCACGGTGCCGGGCGCGGCTCGCCAGTCGGCCGGAGTCGCGACCGCGGCCAGGAGCGACTCGGCCGGGCAGTACCAGTTGTAGAGCACGTCGCCGAACAGCAGGGTCACCCGATTGCCCAGGTCAGGCGCGAGCGGTGCGCCGGAGCAGAGCACGACGCGCACCGTCGAGGGGGCCGGGCCGGACGCGTCGAGCAGGTCGGACAGCAGCCGGGGCGTGACGACCACCGTGGTGCATCGGTACCGGACGGCTCTCGCGAGCAGGTGCTGGGCGTCGGCGTCACGTTGCAGCACCGCCGTGGAGCCGAGCGAGAGCGCGACGAGGAACGGCGCCAGCCCGTACCCGCGGAAGAGCGGGACCCCGATCAGCGTGGCGGGCCCCGGTTGCATCGGGATGCGGTCGAGGAACTGAGCGGCGAAAAGGGCCGGACTCACCCGGCACGGCACGCCGGCGCTCGCCTTCGGCACGAGCGTCAGGCCGCCGGGCTCGGCGGGAACGGGCAACGCGTGCGCAGGTGCCGCCGCGATCAGCTCGTTCAGCGTCACGTGCTCACCCGAGCCGTCGTCCCACGCGAGGTAGCGCCCGACCCGCTCGGGCAAGGCAGCGACCACCGGCCCGAACTCCTGGTCGTACACGATCGTGGTCACGCCCTCGCGCTGGACGACGGCGGCCAGCTGCTCGGCCCCGAACGCGGTCGGCATCGGAACCACCTGCGCCCCGAGCTTGGCCGCCGCGAACATCGCGTCGGCGACGCCACGGTGGTTGCGACAGAGGACGCCGATCGCGGAGTCCTGCCGGATGCCCTGACCGCGCCACGCCCAGGCCAAGGCGTTCGACCGGCGATCGAGCTCGCCGAACGTGAGCGCCCCGCGATCATCGACCAGGCCGATCGAATCCGGCCATCGCCTCGCCGCGATCCGGACGGCCCCGGCCAGCGGACCCCAGCGGCGCACGTCTCGCGCGAGGCGGAGCGTTGCTATCGGATGAGCCGGGCGGAACAGCGCGGCCCGGTTGAGAACCCGTGCGCTACGCCCCGCCCAGCGGATGCGCACCCAGCGCCGTCGTGCACCTGCGACCTGCTCGAGCATGAAAACTCCCCAATGCGAGTCCATGCGGTCGCGGGGCATCGGGGGTAAACAGACCCTAAGGGCAAATACCCGTCGCCGGCAAGCCCCTTACTGATCGTGCGTCACTGCCTTGTGGATCTTGATATCCAGGTGCGGTCATAACCGCGCATGGATATCAAGATTGCCGATCACCCACCGCGCGGACCCCAAGCACTACGTCCCGGCAACGCCGCGCCGAGGTGTTCAGTCCGGCGGATCGACGTAGAGGTCGTACACGGGTTCGGCACTGCCGCCGTACTTGGCCAGATCGGTGATCCCGGCCGCCGCGAGCACGTCGACATCGAGGTAGCTGTGGCCGGTGTTCTCCCGCGCCGGGCTGGTGATGATCAGGACGGCGGCGTCGCCCACAATGTCGGGTGACCGCGCCGCCGCCATCGACGAGTCGCCGCCGAGCAGGTTCGCCACCGCCGCCGTCGCGATCAGCGTCTGGGGCCACAACGCGTTGGCGGCGACGCCCGCATCGGCATACTCGGCGGCCCAGCCGAGCGTCAGCAGGGTCATCCCGTACTTGGCCAGCGTGTACGGGGGATACGCGCCGAGCCACTTGGGGTCGAGATTGATCGGCGGCGACAGCGACAGGATGTGGGGGTTCGGCGACTTGCGCAGGTGGGGCAACGACGCTCGGGTGAGCAGGAACGTCCCGCGTAGCTGGATCTGCTGCATCAGGTCGAAGCGCTTGACCGACAGCTCCTCGGTGCCCTGAACCCCGAGCGCGCTGGCGTTGTTGACGCACACGTCGATGCCACCGAACCGTTCGACGGCCTGCCGCACCGCGTCAGCGACGGATGCCTCGTCGCGCACGTCGCCCACCACGGCCAGGGCCTGACCACCGGCCGCCTCGATCTCCGCCGCCGCGGTGTGGATCGTGCCGGGCAGTCGCGGATCGGGCCGGTCGGTCTTGGCCAGCAGCACGACGTTCGCCCCGAGGCGGCCGGCCGCGATCCCGATCGCGAGGCCGATGCCCCGACTGCCGCCGGACATGATCATCGTCCGACCGGCGAGCGCGAGTTCCCCGCTCATCGCGCGCGCCCGTGCATCAGCTTGACGAGTCGCTTCGTGATCGACATGGCAGCCCGCGAGCGGCGGAACGACAGCAACGCCATACCGGGGACGGCGAAGCGTTGCCGGGCGATGGAGTGCGTCCGGGAGAACTCGCGCAGCCCCTCCGCGCCGTGGATGCGGCCGAAGCCCGAGTCGCCCACCCCGCCGAACGGCAGCGCCGGGATCGCTCCGAACGACAGCACCGAATTGACCGACGTCATGCCGACGCGCAACTGGCGGGCGATGTCCAGACCGTGTTTGCGCGAGAACACCGTCGAGGCCAGGCCGTACCGGGTGGCGTTGGCGAGCGAGATCGCTTCGTTCACGCTGTCGACCGTACGCACCGTCAGCGTCGGCCCGAACGTCTCTTCCTGCACGGCCGCTGACGTCTCGTCGGTGTCGACGAGCACCACCGGCTCGACGTACGGCGGGCGCACCGAGTCGAGGCCACCCACCAAGGTCGTACCGCCGTGTTCGAGTGCGTCGGCGATGTGTCGGCGGACCACGTCGACCTGGCCCGGCATCGTCATCGGCCCGTATTCCGTACCTGGGCGTACGTTGCGCAGCGACCGCTGCAGGGCGGCCAGGAACTTGTCGCGGACGTCGCGGGTGACGTAGACGCGCTCGACCCCCACGCAGGTCTGGCCGCTGTTGGCCATGGCGCCCCAAGCGGCGGCGTCCGCGGCGGCGGTCACGTCGGCGTCCGGGGCGACGATGAAGGCGTCCTTGCCGCCGAGCTCCAGCACCACCGGCGTGAGCGTCTCGGCGCAGGCGGCCATGATCTTCTTGCCGGTGGCGGTGGATCCGGTGAAGGCGATCTTGTTGACGCCCGCCCGGCACAGGGCGGCGCCCGTCTCACCGAATCCGGTGACCACGCTCAGCACGCCGGGACGCACGTCCGGGTTGGCGAGCCCGAACGCCTCGGCGAAGAAGACGCCGATCGCGGAGGTGTGCTCGCTCGGCTTGAAGACGACCGTGTTGCCGGCGGCCAGCGCGTATCCGGCCGAGCCCGCCGGCGTGTAGATCGGGTAGTTCCACGGCCCGATCACGCCGACGACGCCGAGCGGGCGCTGCTCGACGACGGCCTGGTGGTTGGACATCAGGAGGCCCGGCCCGACGCGCCGCCGGCCCAGCACCTTGCTCGCGTGCTTGGCCGCCCAGGCGATGTGTTCGAGCACCAGGGCGAGTTCGAGGTAGGCGTCCTCGTGTGGCTTGCCGTTCTCGGTGTGGATCAACTCGACCAACTCGTCGGCGTGATCGTGCAGGTACGTGCGCCACCGCAGCAGGTAGGCCGCGCGCTCGCCGAAGCTCAGGCCCGCCCACCACGGCGCCGACTCCCGGGCTTGGTCGACCGCGGCCTGCACTGCCTCGGCGCTGTGGACTGGCAGGACCGCAATCACCTCGCCGGTAGCGGGATTCACCGAGCGGAGCGGGTCAGACACCACGGGCGGCGCGGTCTGGGTCATGTCGATGCTCCTCGCTGTGTACGTGCCATCGTCCGGGTTGTTGGCGGCTTGTCAATAACTGGGTGGGCGACCTACGCTTCGGCCGTGGACACCTATTCCGACATCACCTACGAGGTGGCCGATCGCATCGCGACGATCACGCTGAATCGCCCGCAGGCGCGCAACGGCTACACCGTTCGGATGTCGGACGAGCTGGCCGATGCGTTCGACCGGGCGGATCGGGACGACGACGTCCGGGTGGTGATCTTCACCGGAGCCGGCCCCGACTTCTGCGTCGGCGCCGACCTGTCCGCCGGCGGCTTCGACATCGCCGACCTCGACGCCGATGCCTGGCAGGAGCCGGCCGGGCGCTGCTCCAAGCGCATCTTCCTGATGAACAAGCCGGTGATCGCCGCCGTCCGCGGGGCGGTCGTCGGGGCCGGCCTGACTGCGATCCTGCCGTGCGACTTCCGGCTGGCGGCCACCGACGCCCGGTTCGGGTTCGTGTTCGCGCGGCGCGGCATCTACCCCGAGGGCGCGTCCACCTGGTTCCTGCCACGGCTGGTCGGTCTCGGCCGGGCCATGGATTGGATGGTCAGCGGCCGGGTGTTCGACGCGCGCGAGGCGCACGATGCCGGCCTCGTCACGCGGTTGTACGAGCCGGACGATGTGCTGCCCTCGGCCTACGCGCTGGCTCGCGAGTTGATCGCCACCACGGCGCCCGTGTCGGTCGCGGTGATCCGGCAGATGCTGTTCCGGCTCAGCCCGCTCGAGTCGCCGCTGCCCGTGCACGAGCTCGATTCGCGGCTGATCGCCGGTATCGCCCAGAGCCCGGACGCGGTCGAGGGCGTGATGTCGTTCCTGCAGCGGCGTCCGCCGGAATTCACCGGAACGCCCGGCAAGGATCTGCCCGATTGGCTCCCCTGGGTTGACGGTGGCGCCTCGTAGGATCACGCAATGCTCACCCTGACCCTCGGCGACGGCGCCGAGCTTCGCGCCCTGGAACCGTGGCACGCCGATGAGTTCGCTGCGCACGTCGAGGCGATCCGTGAACACCTCAAACCGTGGATCCCGTTCGCGTCCAGGGTGGTCGACGTCGATACCTCCCGCGAATTTCTGCAGCGCTTCGCCGACTGGCAGGCGCGCGACGAGGGGCGGTTGTACGGCATCTGGGTCGACGGCGCGCTCAGCGGCGGCACCCTGTTCAAGGACTTCAGCGCGGCCAGCGGCGTGTGCGAGATCGGGGTCTGGCTCTCGCCGGCCGTCGAGGGCCGCGGGCTCATCACGACGGCTGTGCGGCACATGATCGACTGGGCGGTGCTCACGCGGGGCATGACGCGGGTTGAGTGGCGGTGCGCTCCGGGCAACCAGCGCAGCAGCGCCGTGGCGAAGCGGCTGGGCCTGACCTATGAGGGCACGCTGCGCTCGGACTTCACCGTGAACGGCACGCGGCAGGACACCGAGGTCTGGGCCGTCCTCGCCGACGAGTGGCGCGCTCAATCGCGGTCCTGACCCACGCTCGGTGCGCTGGCCGCCGCCCGCGCCTCGTAGGCCGCTCGCTCCGGACGATGGGCCGCGGCGATCATCACCGTGTCGGCGCCCAGTCGGCGGGCCACCCACTCGCCCCCTCGACGCGGCAGTAGCCGGCCCAGGTAGGCGGTGGTGCCGGCCGACTTCGGCACGAACACGTCGAAGCGGGGCCGCCGGACGGTCGCTACGATCGCCGCCGCGACGTCCTCGGGACCGATCGTCTGGATGCCCCGCATGTCACCGACACCCGCCGTCAGCTCGGTGCGGACGATGCCGGGCATCACGCACGACACGTCGACGCCCGTCCCCCGCAGTTCGAGGTGCGCGGCCTCCGACAGGCCTACGACGCCGTGCTTGGTGGCGCAGTAGGTCGCGATGCCGGGCGTGCCGACCTTGCCGGCGAGCGACGCGACGTTGACGATGTGCCCCCG
>Ga0137412_10000697_pt1 | contig 24606 bp, 18 predicted proteins | sample CZODoug2_1_16fun_FD_122160 | JGI IMG/M metagenome (GOLD analysis project Ga0137412, IMG submission 122160) | Vadose zone soil fungal communities from Angelo Coast Range Reserve, California, USA - CZODoug2_1_16fungal (Hybrid Assembly) | ecosystem: Environmental > Terrestrial > Soil > Vadose zone... | reverse complement strand
GATCTTTGACGCCAACGTAACTACGTTGATCACCGCGGTCATTTTGTTCTGGAAAGCAAGCGGTCCGGTCAAAGGGTTTGCCATCTCGCTTACGCTCGGAATTCTGGCGTCGCTTTTCACCGCGCTCATCGTTGGGCGCAACATCTTCGAATTCTTCGTTGATACCGGTCGCGTGAAAAAGATTTCGATGATGCACCTTATTTCGTCGCAAAATATTAACTTCCTGGGCAAAGGGTTTCTCGCCTGCATGTGCTCGCTCGCGCTCCTCGTTGCTGGTGCGACGTCGTTTTATCTTCGCGGTGAAAAGAACTTCGGCGTCGATTTCCGCGGCGGCGATTTGATTACCCTAAGCTCGCCGCAAGCGATCGATGTCGGCAAAGTGCGAGCGGCGTTGCAACCAATCAATCTGGCGGATGCAACAATTCAGGAATCGAACCAGAGCGGAAAATACTACATCACCATCCGCACGCCATTGCACACCAGCGACGCGGTCGAAAAACAAATCATGACCGCGATGCCGGAGGCCCAATTCAAAGTCGAAGGCGCGGAACGAGTCGGCGCACTCGTCGGTGGCGAGCTGGCGCGCAGCTCCCTCGTTGCGCTCGGGCTCGGTATTCTCGGCATCTTGATTTTTGTGACCCTTCGCTTCGAACTTTCCTTCGCGGTGGGCGCGATTGTCGCGCTGCTGCACGACGTCTTGATCACGGTTGGCGTGTTTTCGCTGCTTCACCGGGAACTGACGCTCACCATGGTTGGCGCTGTGCTTACCATCGCCGGCTATTCAATTAATGATACGATCGTTGTGTACGATCGGATCCGCGAAGGTTTGGCGAGCGGGCGCAAAGGTTCGATCGAACAGATCATGAACGAAAGTATCAATCAGACGCTGAGCCGAACTATCCTTACCAGCACCGTCACTTTGATCCCGATTCTGTGTCTCTTCCTTTTCGGCGGTGCGGTCCTGCGTGATTTCTCGCTGGCGATTATCATCGGCGTAGCTGTCGGGACCTACTCTTCCATCTTCATTGCCTCACCGATTGTGCTGTGGTGGACCCGTGCCCGCGGCGGGGGCAAAACCAGCCTGCAACGCGAAATCACTTCCAAGCAAACCAAGCCAGCAACCGCGAGCTAGCCTCGAGGTAAGGTTTTACCCGGGATTGCGTGGATGACGCAGATTTAGCATCTGAATTTTCTTCGTCGGCGGCCTGAGAGGCCCTTCCCAGACCATTTGACGCGGCGTGGACGGCCGGAGTAAATTACGTTTGCCCAGGGTTGAAATGGGCGAATTTTTTCGGAATCGAGGTGAATTGATGCCAGAAGTCATTGTTCGAAAAGGCGAACCAGTGGATCGCGCGCTCAAACGGCTGAAAAGCAAGCTGGACGCGGAAGGCATCCTCGATGAAGTGCGGCGCTTGCGCGCGTTTGAGACACCAAATCAGAAGAGCCGGCGCAAAGCCAAAGCCAACGCCAAGCGAGGCCGAACAAAGTTTCGGTTCAATCCGAACGGGTAACGGGCTCGAGCCCTGTGTGGCGCACAGGCCTCAGGCCTGTGTTCCAAATTGATTTCGAAAACGCGGCGGAGAGCCGCGTTTTTCGTTTTATGACCGGGGGCCTTCAGGATTCGCATTCGCAGACGATCCGGAAACCCAGATCGTTGCAGGAGAAATTCGGGAGGTTGGCGCTGCGAGTGGTCGTGCGCAAACTGGCGAAGCGCGATTTCCAACTGCCGCCGCGATAAACGCGTTTGGTTCCGCTCGGGGGCCCGTGCGGATCAGTCTTCGGCGTCGGTTTGTATTGCTCAAAGAAATTGCTGCACCATTCCCAGATATTTCCCGACATATCCTCAATCCCGAACGGACTGGCCCCACGCGGAAATGATCCGACCGGCGCACTCTCCGCATAACCATCGTCGATCTGACGATCACTCCAGGCGAAGGAGGTGTTTTTATCGGCAAAATTGGCGAGATCGCCACGCTTATCGAAATTGCCCCATGGATATCTGCGTCCATCGGTCCCCTTGGCGGCGTATTCCCATTCCGCTTCCGTCGGCAGCCGATATTTTTTGCGCTCACGGATGCTAAGCCATTGGCAAAACTTCATCGCGTCCAGACTGCTGATATAAACAACGGGATGACGATCTCCGGTTGCAGGCGCGCGTTTACTTTTGTGAAGTGGATCGAAAGCTTCGTAATGCGCGTTGGTGATCGGAAAGCGCGACATGTAAAAACGGGTGACAGTAACGCGGAAATGCGGTGTTTCGTTTGGAGGTGCATCTGGAAACGGATTACCCATGATGAATTCTCCTGATGGAATAAGAAACATCTGTCCGCCAAGTGAATTGCTGTAATTGGGATATCGTTTCCGTTCCTGTTGGGGCGAAAGGACCGCGCGCTTGGGAGTAGCGGCCGGGACCGGCTCTTCCACCACCTTGACCTTGGGCGACCCCTTAACCGCACTCGTTCCATTCCGACCAACCGGGGTTGGGGGTTTTGCCTTAGCCTTGGTGATATCGGCGATTTGTTTCCGGTCGATTTCTTCAAGGTATTCATCCACCATGTCCTCGGCATCCCCCGGATCGAGCCCGGAGTTTTCCGCGATGTTGATCAAGGCGTCGCGTTGATCGTCAGTCATCGATTCGCCATCCAAACCGCTAAGCTGCAATACCCGTAGGAATTCCGATTTGGTGTCCCCCGGTGCGACTGCCACCGTGGTTTCCACCTTTACTTCCGGCTCGGGAACGATCCGAGTTGTACCCGTTTCCTTTAATTTCGCTTCGATGAATTCGAGGACTTTTTCTTCCGAGAGACCGTGCTCCGCACCAAAACGCTGGAGAGCTTTCTCCTCTTCCGGCCGAAGCCCGCCATCCGCGATGGAGAAGGCTAGAACCTTGTTAAATTCCGCGATCGCCTGTTGCTCTGCCTCGGCGGCCAGAACGGCATCAGCTTTTTTTCGCCGCTCGGGATCAAGCAGTTCCATGCGCGCTTCCGTCAAATAGCGCGAAGATTCGTCCAGCCCGGCGCGCAAAAGCTGGGCAACGGGATTGCTCGGCTGATTTTTTAGCGGCAGTTTTTTCTGCCACCACCGCAAAAGCTCGCGGCAATGTTCTTCGATCAGCTCGTTAGTCGGATTCTCCTCGGCGTCGAGACAAAGACGCTCGTAGGGATTGGTCGATTTATACTTATTCCAACCATCCCACTTTTGGGGATCGTCGGGAAGGGGGGTTGGAAAAACAACTTCGCATTTCACGCCATCATGCAACCCGCAAAGATCCCAGATTCGCCGCTGCCTGTGCCACCTCGTTTGGCGCCAGACCGGTGTTTCGTTCGATGGAAACCTTGGCGCGGTTACCACTGGCCTCGACCGAAACTTCCAGAACTTGGTTAGCGTTATATTCGTAAGTCAACTCAACTGGCGAACCCTTTGGCAAGAATGCCGGAAGTTCCACGTCACAAATCCCGAGCGGCGTACATTCGCCCGGCAACGTGCTTTCGCCTTCCACCACCCGGACAACGGCACGCTGCATATTGGACATGGCGGTGCCGAACGAATTTCGCGCACGCGCTGGAATCGCCGTCATTTTGCGGATCATTGGGAAAACGTATTCCTCGAGGTGCACTTCATCCCACAGCACAACGCCAAGGGTGTGGGAAGTGATATTGGTTACCTGGATCAGACCGCCTTCGCGCCCGACAAATTGGTCGCGGGTGTCGGTCGGCAGCACCTGTTCGCCCGAGACTTTCTCTTCTTCAAGCAAGGAAAGAATCGCCTGGATCGAGGCGCCCTTCGCTACGGCCTCGTCGGGATTCACGTCGTCAATCACCGGCGCTTTGGTCAACTGGGAGACCAGGGAGCGGACCATCGGCATGCGGCTCATGCCGCCGACGAGCAAAATCTTGTCGATGTCGTCCCAGGTCATGTTTGCTTCCTGCATCACCATCTCGCAAATGGTCTTGCATTTTTCGACCAGATGCTGGCTGCGGCGCTCGAATTCATTACGTGTGATTTCGAGCTTGACGCTTTTGCCATTGTGATGGTGCACAACTGCGGTTTGCATGCGGCTGGAAAGCTGGATCTTGGCCGATAACGCCCGCGTGTGCAGGTCCTGGTAACTTTGCAGATCAAGCAGCGGATTTTCTCCATGCTGACGATCAAATTCTTCTGCCATGTGATTGACGATGGTGTCGTCCCAATCCTTGCCGCCCAGCCGGTGATCGCCATTGGTCGCGATCATGTTGATGTGCTGGCCCTGAATGCGCATGATCGTGACGTCGAACGTTCCGCCGCCAAGGTCGAAGACGAAGACGGTTTGATCCTCGTTCAGTTTATCAAGACCATAGGCGAGCGCAGCGGCGGTAGGCTCGTTAATGATCTGCAAAACATTGAATCCGGCGAGCTGGCCGGCGGTGATGGTCGCAGTTCGTTCCGCGTCGTTGAAATACGCCGGAACCGTGATGACCGCGTCGGTGATTTGTTGCTTGAGATACTTCTCCGTGTCGAGTTTGAGCTTCTTTAAAATCAGCGCGCTCAACTCCTCGGCCGAGTAAACTTTGCCGCCAAATTCACGATGAAATTGCTCCTTCGGTTTACCTATCTCGCGTTTGACGAAATCCACGATCTTCTCCGGCTCGGCCACAGCATTATTCTTCGCCGTCGTGCCAACGATCACGTTCGAGCCGTCAAACAAGATCACCGAGGGAGTGATCCGTTCGCTTTCCGCGTTCGGGATAATTTGAGGCTTACCGTAAGGGTCGATATGGGCTACAGCACAGAAAGTTGTGCCCAGATCAATGCCGACTGCTTTGCGTTCGTTCATTTTTGGAGAAGTCAATGGGGCCGACTCGCCCCGACCTTGAAAGTGCAACTTCCGTGCCGCGCCGCCCTCGGAATTATCAGCGTCTTTCTTGGGCGCTAGCGGAGCCAGTGAAATAGAGACGCGATCAGTGCTCATTTGCAACGTAACGCGATAACCTCTTCCGGTCGCAAGACGTTTCCGCGCCAAATGAAGCCAGGCTTGATCCGTGTCACAATTCGTCCGTTATCTTCGGCGCGCTCAGTCGATTCGTAATTAGCGACACGATGTATCGCCAGATCGACGAATTCCTTCGGTTCAACCTCGGTCACTTCCAGACGGTGAAACACCTCCAGCAAACCATGGATTGCGTTTCCCAAATTATCCTGCCAACGCGCTAACCGTTCCGATTTCCGTCCCTCGGACGCGGTCTTGAGCTGGGTCGCCAGAGTTGTGAGATCGTCGTATACCCCGAGCAGGTCGCGAACGAACGGCTTTTGCAATGATTCGTAGAGGAAATTATCGCGATATTTCAACAGCTCCTCGTGCAAAGAATCGAACAGCCGATGATTCACCGATTCGCTCGCGCGGATGGCGTCGATGCCGTCTTCGATTTTCTGAAACTGGGCCGCGGATTCGGTGGCATGTGCAGGCAGAATGATCGAGGCGATTTGCTCGACTCGGCGGGTTAGAGTTGATTCCAAGCTTTGCACGTTCTCATTGACGGCGCGGAATTCGCGCAGAAGCGAAGCGAAGTCATTGGTCCGCGTTTCTTCACGCGCTAACGTTGCCTCCGCGCTCAGTTCCTGCATCGTGCTGGCGAAGTCGTCGGGCATAAATCAGACGCCGTAAAATTTCTGAATCGCCTCGACTAATCCCGCGATATCGTGCTGCTTCGCCTCCACGTCGACACTGAGCCCGCGCTCACGCGCCGTTGCCGACGTGATTGGGCCGATGCTGGCCACTTTCATTCCAGCCGGCCAAGGCAGCTTCAGATCGAGAAAATTTTCCACTGTCGATGAGCTGGTGAAGGTGATGAGATCGGCTCCTTCAGCCGAAAGACGGTGGCGCGCTCCGGTCGCGTCACGCGTTTCCGGAACGGTTCGATACGCAAACGCTTCGTCCACAATCGCACCCATGCCGCTCAGTTTTTTAGGGAGCAAGTCCCGCGCCTTCTCTGCCCGGGCAATCAGAATCCTCAGGTTTTCAACCCCACCCTCCTTCTCAAATTCCTTTACCACCGCTTCAGCCACAAACTCTTTCGGCTGCAAATCGACGTGAAGATGGAAATCCCTCACTCGTTGCGCCGTGGCCGGCCCGATGGCCGCAATCTTTGCAGGGCCGATCTCTCGCGCGTCATCATAGAGTTTGAAAAAAATCTCGAAAAAGGCGTCCACACCGTTCGGGCTGGTGAAAACAATCCAGTCATAGGAATGCGCATCCTGCACCAATTCGGCGAACTCGCGAAGATCGCTGGGTGGTTCGATCCGGATGGTTGGTAACTGGATGACATCCGCTCCCAGCGCGCGCAATTGTGAACTCAACCCGCTTGCCTGTTTGCGGGTGCGCGTGACCACGATTCGCTTACCGAAAAGCGGACGATTTTCGAACCAGTTTAAATCTTTTCGCAAGGAAACAACATCGCCGAAAATCGCGACGGCCGGCGCTTCGAAGCCCGCTGCACTCGCGCGCTCTGCGATATTTTCCAGAGTCCCAACAATGGTTTTTTGCTGTCCCACCGTGCCGAGACGGACGAGCGCCACCGGTAGGTTCGTTCGGCTACCGTGCGACTGCATTTCGCCGGTGATCGCAGCCAGTCGATCCATCCCCATTAACATCACTTGGGTGCCGCCCAGTTTCGCCAGTGCATCGAAGTCAATCGCGCTTTCGCCCTTCGTCGGGTCCTCATGGCCGGTGAAAAAAGTGACGTGCGAATTCTGGTCGCGATGAGTTACGGGGATTCCGGCATACGCGGGCGCCGCGATGGCCGACGTAATTCCAGGGACAACTTCGAAATCAATTCCAGCCGCGGCTAGCGCTTCCGCTTCTTCGCCCCCGCGTCCGAAAACAAATGGATCGCCTCCCTTCAGCCGCACGACATTTTTTCCGAGACGCGATTTTTCGATTAGGAGCGCGTTGATTTCATCCTGCGAAAACGTTTTCTCGCCAGCACGCTTTCCAGCGAAAATGATTTCGGCGTCAACCGGGGCCCAGTCCAGCATTTCCGGATTGACCAGCGCGTCGTAAACAATTACGTCCGCGCGTTCGAGCAACTCTTTCGCACGCAGCGTCACCAGTCCCAGATCGCCCGGGCCCGCTCCGACCAGAAAACATTTTCCTTCCTGACTCCTACTTTTGCTCACGCTCGAGCTTTCTAAAAACTTCGCCCGCCAGTTTCTCCGGATCGCTTCCTCGCCCGCTCGCCGTCTTTGGCGCCAGTGCATCGCCAAATAGTTGGACGCGCAATGCCATTTCGCCCGTCATAAATCGAGCGTGCACGCCCACCGGCAAATCGCAATCTCCCTGCAATAACCGCAAAAACTCCCGCTCCGCTCGCAAACAAAGATGCGTTTCCATGTCATCAATCGACGACATGATTTCGCGCGCGACCCAATCGGCTGCGCGTGTTTGCAAAGCGATGATGCCCTGACCGCCAGCCGACAAAAAATTTTCTGGCGGCAGTATTTCGGCAAAAACCTTCTGGCCTTCAAATTCAAACTCCGGCGGCAGGAATCCGAGGCGCTCCAGGCCGGCGCGCGCCAGAATAATCGCGTCCCAATCGCTTTCGATGAATTTGCGCAAACGGGTTGGCACGTTTCCGCGTAGCCCTAGGACGCGTGCGGCTGGATTACTCCAACGCGTTTGCCTTTGTCGCCGCACACTTCCCGTCGCAATCGTTGCGACCGGCGCATGTGCTGTGCTTTTCCTCAGCAACAAATCTTCCACTGCGCCACGAGGCAAAACCGCGGTGATCGTAAGTGCGTTATCCATTTCGCTGGGCAAATCCTTCGCGCTGTGCACCGCGACATCAATGCGCTTTTCCATCAGCGCCCGCTCCAGCTCAGCCGTGAAAATTCCTTTGCGCCCTTTCGTTCGATCCAATTCGCTCAGGGTGACGTGCTCATGATCGCCTCTCGTGCGAATGATTTCGGTCGCTACCTTGACCATGGGCCGGGTCCGAGCCAGCGCTTCCTCGACCATTCGGGTTTGCGCCAATGCCAATTCACTTCCGCGAGTGCCGAGAACTATTTCCTGTTGCGGTGTTTCCTGAACGCCAGACCCTGGTGACTCTTCGACGCTCACGAAGCGTCGCTACAGTTCAGAGGCCCGCAATTCTCCGCTGACACGCGTCGGGCACTCTTTTGTTGGTCGCGTCCCGGACTGAGACAATCCCAAATGTTTTTGAAAATCCGCGACGTGTTCGTCGATGATCGCTTCGGCGGCGGCGATTTGCTGCCGGCGAAGCTCGTGTGATTCGCTGGCAATCTCTTGCAAGGAATCAATGTCGTAGAGATAAACACCGTCGAATTCGTTCACTTCGGGAGAAACGTCCCGCGGGACGGCAATATCGATGATAAAAAGTGGGCGATCGGCTCGGTCGCGCAAAAGCGGAACAAGCAACGGCGGAGTCAGGAGGTGCGTTTCGGCCGCAGTCGATGAAATTAGAATATCGATTTCGCGACACTGTTCGAGCCAGGTCGCAAACGGCACCGCAATTCCTTCCAACTCGTTTGCCAGCTCTTCCGCGCGTGCCGGTGTCCGATTGCTTACGCGTAGATCTGAAACCCCGCGAGAAGCGAGCGCACGCAAAGTTTTGGCGCTCGTTTCCCCAGCCCCCAACACCAAAACTTTTCGCCCTCGCAAATCACCAAAAATCTTCTCCGCCAAATCGACTGCCACCGAACCCACCGAAACCGGCCCACGCGTAATCTGCGTCTTTGAGCGCACTTGTTTTGCCGCCCGAAAAGCACGCTGACACAGTCGATGCAGCAACGGCCCGGCATTTCCACTCGCACGCGCCTCAGCATAAGCGCGTTTGGCTTGGCCGAGGATTTCGGTTTCGCCCACCACCATGGAATCAAGTCCCGCCGCGACACGAAAAAGATGCCGCGCGCATTCCGCATTTTCCTTGCGATAAAATGCCTCCAAATCGTTTTCTGAGCTCGGTTCGTCATTGATGCGCAAAGATTCTGCGATTTCTTCGTTCGCGATATTTGCACCCGCTGCGGCGTAAATTTCCACCCGATTACAAGTCGTGAGCAACAGCACTTCGCTGCAGCCGAGGTCACGCAGCACCGCTGGCGATCGGGCATGACCAGCAAAGCGCTCACGTGCTTCGATCGGCGCGGTGTGATGGTTAAGACCAAAGCAAAAAAAGTTCATGCGCGATGACCGACAAACTCGATGCTCCACAAAAGTGACAACGCGACGGCGAATGCGACCACACATAGCGTGGCAATCCGCCGCGGCGCCATCCAGCGTAAATACCGGCCCTGCAAAATCGCGCCGTACAAAATCCAAATGGCAATCGCCAAAGCGATCTTAGTCCACGGCAGTGGCTCGTTCACAAAAAATCCGCTGATTAGCCCCGCGCTATAGAGAATGAAGCCGAACCAAAGCAACCGCGTCATTGCCGAAAAGAGATTAGGCAACGGAGGCAAATGATAGAAGATTGACCGCAACTGGTGGGTCTTGAGCTGCCGTTCCTGCACCAGATACATGGCGCCCGCGACGCAAGCGAGTGCGAACGCCCCGTAGGCGATGATCGAAATAGAAGCATGAAATTCCAACCAAGGATTTGGAGCGATCGGGAAAGCGCGCGGGGTATCTATCGGTAAGAGCAAAGCGACGAGTTGCAGTAGAACAACGAGCGGGGCCGTAAACGCGCCCATAAGGGAGAGGCGGTAGGTCGTTCCAATCAACAGGTAGATAAGGGCGATTGACCAGGCCAGAAAGACGAGCACTTCAAATAAATTCGTAATCGGACAACTCCCCAGAGCGTGTCCGCGAACGGAAAGAAATGCAGTCTGCAAAACGAAACCAAGCGCGATTGTTAGGAAAACAAATCGGCTCCGTCGAAAGATGCGGGCACGAAACGAAATAACGGTTCTGATTACCGCCGCCAGATAGCAAACCGTCGCGAAAATCAGGAGCTGTCGATCCATCGTGCAGCAGAGTAAAGCGGGCGCTCCGCTTCGCAACCAACTGCACGGCGTTTGACCTTTCTGTGCGAGGCGCTAGCATCGGCCCCGGCGATGGCTGAAGAGACGCTTTCTAAACTACACGCAGCCGTGCGCGACGTGCCCGATTTTCCAAAAACCGGAATTATTTTCAAGGATATCACCCCAATTCTGAAAGATGGCGCGTTATTCCGCGCCTCGGTTGATATTTTTCTGCACCAATTGCGCAACAAGCGAATCGATAAAATCGTTGGCATCGACGCGCGTGGGTTTCTTTTTGGTTCTGCCGTTGCCTACGAGCTTGGCATCGGCTTCGTGCCGTTGCGCAAAAAGGGACGGCTCCCCTATCGGACGGAAAGCGCGAGGTATTCGCTCGAGTACGGCGAAGCCGAAATGGAGTTGCACATCGACGCGATCGAGCACGGCGAAAAAGTTGTATTGATCGACGATTTGCTCGCCACCGGTGGCACCAGCGCCTCCGCTGCGACCCTGATCAAAAAAGTTGGCGGCGATTTAATCGAAGCGATCTTTCTGATCGAGCTGGAGTTCCTGCACGGGCGCGAGAAGCTCGCTCCAACACCGGTGACATCGTTTCTGAAATATTGAACTGGTCATCCCGAACGAAGTCGAGGGATCCCACCGCGTCACCTTTAAGCTACCGCCTCGTCATCCCGAGCCGCAGAGACGGCGAGGGACCTCACAGTTGGTCACACTCTATCCAAACTTGTGTAAGCAATCATCAATTGAGAGGTCCCTCACATTCATTCGGGATGACAGCCACATTGATCGTCGCAGCTACGATCGGCCACCACTACTTCCACTCTAATCGCTTGTAGTTCGAGCTGGTCGTGGATCGCTTGCAACAATGCCAACGCCTCTTTGCCCGGCATGTACTCGCAGCGCAATTGGATCCGCGCGATCCGACCGGCAAGTTCCGGATGCGCTTCTGTCATTTCACCGTCGAGAATAAATGACGCGTAAGCATTGAATTTTTCCTGCATTTCGTGGAGCTGCTGATGACTGCCATCCCACGGCCTGGGTTCGTTCATCACCAGCAACACTTCGCCGGTTTTTTGATCGACGCCGAACAAGTCGATAACCGCGGGATTGGCAACGCCGGTTGATGTCTCTCTCATGGGCTCGTCGATTCTATTAAATAACGGCGACGGGGCAACGGTGCCGTGTTGAAATGAGGCGAACCTAGATTGGTGCCGGATCACCATGCTCCAGGAACACAGACGTCCAAAGTGTTTCGTTCAGCGGAGTTCTGCTCCGCTGAAACTGCGCTGCACGAACAGCGAGGAGAATCCCCGCTGGGCGCACAGGCCTCAGGCCCGTGTTCCATTCGCCTTGGTGGCGAGGTTTGAACGCCACTGATTTCGCACGATAATCGGGCGTGGCAAAAAAGGCGAAATCAGCGCGTTTAACTCTGCTCGGGCGGAGCGAGGCACGCATTCCCGCCTCACCCGTGGAGGCGACGCTGGAAACGTTTCCGAACCCGGCACGACGCAATTACCGAATTCATTTTGAAACGTCAGATTTTACTTCCCTTTGTCCGGTAACCGGACAGGCAGATTTTGCCAAAATCGAGATCGATTACATCCCGGGGAAACTTTGCGTAGAAAGCAAATCGCTAAAATTTTACCTGGCCTCATTTCGCAATGAACGCGGGTTCAACGAGGCGGTGGCGAACCGCATTCTTGATGACCTCGTTCGCGCCTGCCAACCACGTGAAGCAAACATCACCGCCTCCTTCTCCGCGCGTGGCGGGATCGCGCTGACGGTGCGGGCGAGTTTTCCTGATCGCTCGGTAGGGGAAGACTCTGCCGGGCCAGCGAAGAGCGACGGCTCCGCAGCGCGTCGACCTACCGGCAGGAGATGAAACCCGCAGTTGTTTTGCTGAGCGGCGGTGTCGACTCGGCGACGACGCTGGCGATCGCGAAAGAGGAAGGCTATCAAGTTTTCGCGCTTTCCTTTCGCTACGGACAGCGTCACGAGATTGAGATCGACTCTGCCGAACAAGTCGCCAAATCTTTGGGCGTCAGCGAGCATCGAGTGATCGAGATCGATTTGCGCGGGTTTGGCGGTTCGGCCCTAACCGACGCGACCGAAGTTCCGAAAAATCGCGGCGCAGACGAGATGGCAGGCGGAATTCCCGTTACCTACGTACCGGCGCGAAACACAATCTTCCTTAGCTACGCTTTGGCCTGGGCTGAGGTAATAGGTGCGCATGACATTTTCATCGGGGTGAACGCGCTGGATTATAGCGGATACCCTGATTGCCGGCCGGAATTCATCGCTCAATTTGAAAAATTGGCGCGGGTGGCGACGAAAGCGGGAGTAAACGGCGTCCACTATCGGATTCATGCGCCGTTAATTGAGATGACGAAGGCACAAATCATTCGGAAAGCGGTCGAACTTGGCGTCCAATTCTCGTTAACCCATAGTTGTTACGACCCGACGCCAGACGGCAGAGCCTGTGGCGAGTGCGATTCCTGTTTGTTACGCGCGAAAGGTTTTCGCGAAGCCGGAATTCCCGATCCGACGCGCTACATATCTCTTGAGCGCGGCCAGGTGGATCGACCGCTCCGCGGGCGATGTTAAAATGATTGCGGCGGCTTCCGCCGCCATGCTCTAGCATCGAGCAGAGGACTGCTCGATCCACCTTCGCGGCGTAGTTTCAGTCGCGCAATCCCGGAATGTGTGCGTAGCCGACGAATCGCGGGTGCACCTTACTATCTTCAGCCTCATCTTTGTCCGCGCGCGGCATTTTGAAATCGAACACGCTCACGCCGAATCGCTGCTGACTCTGATAAGTCCGGCCGTCACTCGCACCGACCATGACGCGGGCACCAGTCTTCTTCTCGCGTCCAAGATAGATCATGGCGTGCGTGATCGGCGGATCGCGCTGAATCGCATAAGTACCGGTCCAGAAGAGCAAGTCGCCCGGTTTTAGATTATCGAATTCAAAGGAATCCTCTTTCCGACTCACCACCGGCTCGAATTTCCCAGCTCGTCGCACCCAGATGTATTGCTCGCTGGAGTCGCGCGGCACGCCGTCCACGCCGTTTTGTTTGAGCACGAAATAGACAAAGCCTGAGCAATCCATCCCGCCGTTATCTGGATCGGCTGAGCCGTACTTGTAATCCAGATTGCGTGTCGTGAGTTCGAGCGCCGAATTGAGAAGTTGCTGCACTTTTGGCGGATAATTCTCGAAACCAGTGATCGCTTCCGGTGACAACGTCGCGTTCGGCGCGCCACGCTTTCCTTTTTCAGGAGTTGCCGTGGCGGTTGACGAAAGAGAAGGGGTCGGTGTTGGCGATGGAGGTGGCGTTTCGCTCGGCTCCGGCTTTGGCGAAGATTTCTTTTTTGCCTTCGACGACGGAGACGCGCTTGGCGATGGAGAGACGGATTTCTTTTTGGGCGACGAAGTCGGCGAAGGCGACGCCGATTCTTTTTTTGCGGTCGTAGATTTTTTCCGTTTGTGTGGAGTAGGAGTTGGCGTCGGCGTGGAAAAAATCTTTTTGATTTTTTCACCGACGGATTCTTCCGCGGCTAATGGCGGTGAAATTGTGGCCGATAGGACTAGAACCGACGCCAGAAACGTCGAGAGCTTAAGGATAGTGGGCCGGGATCCATCGACTCCGCTGCGCTTCATTGGAGGTAACATTCAAGCGTCGATTTCCTTCAGCACTGCTTTATTGATCCGGATTCCGGCATCGAGGTTTTCCAGCGGAAAATTCTCGTTCGGCGAGTGCGCGCGGCAGTCAGGCAAAGCGAGTCCGAGGAGGAGCGTTTCCGCACCAAGAATGTTACGGAAATCCGACACGATCGGAATGCTCCCGCCTTCGCGAATCAGGACCGGATCGCGTTCGAACGCTTTCTTGAGCGCCCGCTGCGCTGCCTCACCATATTTCGAATGCGGATCGGTCAGATACCAGGGACCCGCGTGTCCAGCAGCCATGTCGAGTTTCACCCCGGGCGGGCAATTTTTTTGCAGATGTTCCTGCACCAACGCGATGATCTTGTCGCCGTCTTGGTTCGGGACGAGACGGAAAGTGAGCTTGGCCATCGCCTCGCGTCCAATTACCGTCTTGGTCCCCTGCCCCTGGTAACCGCCGCCAAATCCATTGATCTCCGCTGTCGGGCGCGCCCAAATCCGCTCCATCGTTGAAAAACCTTTCTCGCCAAATAATTCCGGGACGCCGGTCTCTTTCAGGATTTCTTCATCGATGTTCACTGGAATTTTGCGCCACATTTCACGCTCCCAATCTTCCAACGGCAACACGTCATCATAAAAACCCGGGATGGCAATGTGCCCATTCGCGTCATGCAAAGTGGCGAGCAAGCGAGCCATGGCCGTGAGCGGATTCGCGACCGCGCCGCCATAAATTCCCGAGTGTAAATCCATTTTGGGGCCGGTGATTTTCAATTCCAACGCTGCCACACCGCGTAACCCGTAGCTCATCGTCGGAACACCACGCGAAATCATCCCGGTATCGGAAACGACCACGACCTCCGGCTTCAACGCAGCCCGGTTCTGTGAAAGAAAGTTGCCGAGGTTGCCGCTGCCAATCTCTTCCTCTCCTTCGATGACAAAATGCAAATTGACCGGGAGATCACCGGTCGCCTCGATTTGCTCCTGCACTCCGAGAATGTGTGAAAGGATCTGACCCTTGTTGTCGGTCGCGCCGCGGGCGAAGACGTAACCATTTTTCAAAACCGGTTCGAATGGCGGTGAATCCCAGAGCCGCACTGGATCGGGCGGCTGGACGTCGTAATGACCGTAGATCAAAACGGTGCGGCGGCCTGCTTTTTGTTTGTTGTGCGCCCAAACCACCGGATGCCCAGGGGTGGGACAAAGTTTGGCGGACAAACCGATCTTGGTCAGTTTTTCCACCAGCCAATGCCCGCACTCAGTTACCTTTTCCGTGTATTGATCGTCGGTCGAAATGCTGGGAAAGCGGAGGAACTGATAAAAATCTTCGAGATGACTTGCGCGCATGGGTGGACGGTAGCGACGCAAAAGCGTTTGTCATCCCAAGGGGCGTCCCCTCCCCTCGCCGTAGCTTTATGCGAAGGTGCGAGAGACTCCCGCGGCAAAACCTTTAAAAGTAACGGGCGGGATCCCTATCCGGAAAGACTCACAGTTGATCGCACTTTATCGAACCTGTGTGTGCACTGACTATTGAGAAGTCCTTCGCATTCGCCCGGGATGACAGCAGTGCTAGCATGAACACATGGTCGTATCGCTCCGTTCCGCTGTCGTTTGCCTCCTCGTGATTGCATGCTTCGGGATTTCGTTCGGCCAAATCGATCGCATCACCGGAAAATCCTTTGCCACGCGCTCGGAAGTCCTGGCCCGGCACGGAATGGTTTGCACGAGCGTGCCCGCAGCCACGCAAGTCGGGCTCGACATCTTGAAGCGCGGCGGTAACGCGGTCGATGCTGCGATCGCGGCCAACGCCACCCTTGGCTTGATGGAACCGGTTTCAAACGGTATCGGCGGCGACCTTTTTGCCATCGTTTACAGCGCGAAAGAAAACAAACTTTACGGCATCAATGGCAGCGGCCGCTCTCCGCTCGGTTTGAGCTATGAACAAATGAAAGCGGAGCTCGACAAGTTGCATCGCAAAACGATTCCGCCGCGCGGCATGCTACCGATCAGTGTGCCCGGAACAGTGGATGCATGGAACGAATTGCATAAGAAATTCGGCAAACTCAAGCTCAGTGACGACCTCGCGCCGGCCGTGAAATATGCCGAAGAAGGCTTTCCGGTGACCGAGCTGATTGCCTTTTACTGGCACTTTGGACCGGAAGTTTACAAAGACCTGCCCGGCCGTTTTCTCGAAACTTATACCCTCGATGGTAAGGGGCGGACGCCGGCAAAAGGAGACATCTTCAAAAATCCCGCGCTGGCAAAAACATTGCGATTGATCGGAGAAAAGGGTCGTGATGCTTTTTACAAGGGCGAAGTCGCCGACAAGATCGACAAGTTCATGCGGGAAAATGGAGGCTTTCTGCGCAAAGCAGATTTTGAAAAACACACTTCGACCTGGGTCGATCCGGTCTCGACGAACTACCGCGGCTACGATGTGTTTGAGCTACCGCCGAATGGACAGGGCATCGCCACCCTCCAGATCCTAAACATTTTGGAAGGTTTTGATCTCAAATCGATGGGGCGCAATTCGGCGGAAACGCTGCACGCCATGATCGAAGCGAAAAAGATTGCATGGGTGGATCGCGCCAAATTTTATGCCGACCCCGAGTTCGCGAAAATTCCGCTGGCCGGTTTGCTTTCGAAGGAATACGCAGGCGAACGGCGAAAGTTGATCGATCCCGGGCACGCGGCGAAGGCTGTAGAGGCAGGCGTACCGCCTGCCAACGGGGCCGAGTCGCAGGCGACACGGGAGCCGCTACAAGATTCTGCCGCGACGCCAAAACGCTCCCCGGTCGACGACGGCGACACCATTTACATGTGCACGGCGGATGACGAGGGTAATATGGTGTCGCTCATTCAGAGTAACTATCGTGGCATGGGCAGCGGAATCGTTGTACCGGGACTCGGCTTCATGTTTCAAGATCGTGGCGAGCTTTTCTCGATGGAGCCCGGCCATGCCAACGTCTACGCGCCAGGCAAACGTCCGTTTCACACCATCATTCCGGGATTCGTGATGAAGGATGGAAAACCGTGGGAAGCGTTCGGGGTGATGGGAGGCGGGATGCAACCGCAGGGACACGTTCAGGTCCTGACCAATCAGATCGATTTTGGTTTGAATGCGCAGGAAGCGGGCGACGCTTCACGCTGGCAGCATGAGGGAGATAATGAACCGACCGGCGAAAAAATGGAAAAAGGTGGCTACGTTGAAGTCGAGAGCGGAATCCCATATGAGATCGTCCGCGAACTGGAAAAACGCGGTCACGAGGTGCGCTTTGACGTAGGTGGCTACGGTGGCTACCAAGCCATCAAAGTAGAGCTGCATGATGGCCAGCGCGTTTACGTCGGGGCAAGCGAATCGCGCAAGGATGGTCAGGCCGCAGGTTATTGAACCTCGGAACGAATCGCGTCGGCATCCTAAAACCCTGAAAGCTTTGTCGCGTGGCATATCTTCTGCGCGCAGACGATTCGATGTCTTCCGGTCGCATCACGGACCAATCTCATACCGGCCCTGCGCCCCCAGACCCTTTTTCCACCATCCGATTACTTGGCTGCATCGCGGTCACCGCGGCGATTTACTTCGTAACAGGCAAGTTAGCGCTTTTTCTCGCCATACCTCCCGGGTATGCGACCGCGGTCTGGCCAGCGGCCGGCCTCGCACTCGGCTGCCTCCTTCTGTTTGGCAATAACGCCTGGCCGGGCGTTATCATCGGATCTTTTCTCGTCAATTTTTGGACGTCCCTCGATACCGCAACATTTAGCGCGATCATACGATCGGTTGCGGTCCCGGCCTTTATCGGCGCAGGCGCAGCCCTGCAAGCCCTAACGGGGGCATTCCTGGTGCGCCGTTTCGTCGGTCTGCCAACAGCACTGGCCACTGAGAAGGAGGTCTTCTGTTTTTCGCTGGTGGCGTCGGCGAGCTGCCTCATCACCCCGACGATCGCGGTAATGACCCTTTGGTTAGCGCGCCTTGTCCCTTCCGCCGATTTCTTAACAAACTGGGTCACGTGGTACGTGGGCGATTCAATCGGAACGCTGATCTTCGCCCCGCTGGTTTTGATCTGGACCTTTCGCACCGCGGACTGGCGCCGTAAGCTTTCCATTACCGTACCGATGGCCTTCACCCTTGCCGTGGTGGTGGCTCTGTTTTTCCAGACCAACCGATGGGAACAAGGGCGGATCAAGATGGAGTTCGAGCAGCGGATCGGGAATCTCACCCAAAAACTCCAAGGCGATTTTGATGGTTATCTCGATGTCCTGCGCACGATACAGAACTTTTTTGCAAGCTCACCCTCAGTGAGCCAGGGCAGTTTCCACTCGTTTGTGGCGAGAGACATCTCCGATCATCCCGGAATCCAATGGCTTTCTTGGAATGCACGGGTTCCCCGGTCTAAAGTATCGGCCTTTGTCGAGGCGGCCCGCCGCGATGGATTGGCAACGTTTCAGCTGAACGAGCGCGATGCACAACAAAAACTGATTCCGGTAACCGCGCGTAATGAATACGTTGTCATCCGTTACATCGAACCCCTGCTTGGAAACGAAAGATCTCTTGGATTCGATATCGCGTCCGATCCGGTTCGGCGCGAAGCATTCGAGTGGGCCAGAGATAAGGGAGAAGCCCGCGCCACTAAACAAACTCAACTCATTCAGGACAAGGACACGGCTCCTGGCTTCGTGGTCTATCTGCCAATCTACACCAACGGCTTTTCTCACGGTACGGTTGAAGAGCGGCAGCATCGGTTAGAAGGTTACGTCGCCGCCGTTTTTCGAATCGCGGATATGATAGCTCAATCACTCAAAGGGGTCGATCAAAAGGGCCTCCAACTGCGATTTCTCGATCAGAGTGCGGGCTCGACAACGCAGACTCTTTTCCAGAATTCAACCGAACGCGCGAAGCCGCCGGTCTGGCAAATGGAAACGAACATAGAAATGGCTGGAAGGAAATGGTCATTGGAATCTTCCCTCTCGCCTGAGTATTTGCGGGCCTATCACTCCTGGCAGTCTTGGAGCGTGCTCGCCGTCGGCCTTCTCTTCACCGGACTACTCGGCGCTTTTCTCCTGGTTGTCACGGGACATCGCCAACGCGACGAAGTTTTGGTCGCGGAACGGACGCATGAGCTGGTCGCAGCTAACGCAATGCTACATCGCGAGATCGCTGAACGCTCCGTAGCAGAGAATGGACTGCGTGTTTCGGAAGCGAAACTTCGTTCTGTCACCCACTCTATCGGCGACGCGATTGTCTCGGCAGATGACAGTGGAAACATCGTTTTTTGGAATCCTGGAGCCGAAGCGATTTTTGGCTATAATGAAAGCGAGGCAATCGGCAAGCCACTCAACACCATTATCCCGCAGCGCTACCACGGCCTCCACCGCGATACCATGGCACGCCTCAAAGCCGGAGGGGAAACCCGCGTAGTCGGTAAATCAGTTGAGCTCGAGGGCCTGAGAAAGGATGGGGCCGAATTTCCGATCGAACTCACTCTTTCCTCATGGAAAACGAACCAGGGCCAATTTTACACCGGAATCTTGCGCGACATCACCAGACGCAAACAAGCGGAAGACGCCCTCAAATCCAGCGAGTCGAGTTTAGCGGAAGCACAGAGAGTTGCGCATGTCGGAAGCTGGGAATGGGATATAGTCACCAAACAAGCGTTCTGCTCGGAGGAGCAGCACCGGTTATTTGGGTTCGCGCCGGACGAATTCCTGCCCAGTTACGATCGTTTCCTGGCCTCCGTTCACCAGGCGGACCGCAAGCGGGTGCGGAAATGGTTGAAGGAATTGGTCCGGGGCAATCCGTCCACCGGAATCGAGGCCCGGATTATTTTGCCGAGCGGCGACATTCGGCTGCTGCATAGCTTGGCCCGGATCGTCGTTGACAATGCCGGAGAAGTAGTCCGGATTGTTGGAACGTCTCAGGACATTACCGAGCGCAGCAAGGCCGATCAAAAATTCAAATCACTGCTCGAATCCGCTCCCGATGCCATTGTCATCGTCAACGGCGAGGGAACGATCGTGCTGGTGAATTCGCAGGCAGAAAAAATCTTCGGTTATCAGCGCGAGGAATTGCTTGGAAGAGAGATTGAAATTCTTGTGCCTGAACGTTTCCGTGGGAAGCATCCCGGTAATCCGCGGGGCCTTTTCAAGGATCCACGCAGCCGCCCGCTGGGTGCCGGGTTGGAGTTGGCGGGGGCGCGCAAGGATGGGAAGGAGTTCCCGATTGAGATCAGCCTTAGCCCCCTCGAAACGGATGAGGGGATTCTGGCGATGGCAGCAATTCGCGATACCACTGATCGCAAACGCGCTGAGCGGGAGTTGCATACCGCCAAGGAAGAGGCAGAGCGAGCAAACAAGGCCAAAAGCGAATTTCTTTCCCGCATGAGCCACGAATTGCGGACGCCCCTAAATGCAATTCTTGGATTTGGTCAGCTCATTGAAAAACAGAGTCCGACCGGGACTCTTCGCACTCGGGCCGGCTATATCACCGGTGCCGGGCGTCACCTCCTAAATTTGATCAATGAAATCCTGGATATCAGCCGAATCGAAGCGGGGGCAATGCAGTTGTTCTTGGAGCCAGTTAATCTCGCTGATGTTTTGCATGAAGCGCTCGATATCATGCGACCAATGGCGGCGGAGCGCGCCATCGAATTTACGGCACCTGTCCGAACCGACCGGCCGGTTTATGTTTTAGCCGACCTTCAGCGTTTCAAACAGGTTTTGCTCAACTTATTCTCGAACGCGGTAAAGTACAGTCCAAAAAAGGGCAAGGTTTCAATCTCTTATCGATCTTCCGGCGAGGGCGCGATGCGGATTGTGGTTAGCGACATGGGTTCTGGTATCGCCAGTGAGAAATTGTCACGGCTATTTACGCCCTTTGACCGCCTGGGAGCAGAACAATCTGCGGTAGAGGGAACTGGCCTTGGCCTTGCTCTCTCTGCCCGTATCATACATGCGATGGGGGGCGGTATTGGTGCCAGCAGCGCAATTGGACGCGGCAGCACTTTTTGGGTCGATCTTCCTCGAGCCGAACCGCCTTCAACCGCAGAGCCGGAACACAGTGAGGATGAACCCGCGCTGGACCAGAACCTCGCTGCCGGCAAGCGCACCATCCTTTACATCGAGGACAATCTTTCCAATCTCAATCTCGTTCAGGAAATTCTTCGCCAGCAACCGCAGATCGAGCTGCTGAGCGCAATGCAGGGCCGGCTCGGTTTGGATCTGGCACGCAAACATTCACCCGATCTCATTCTTCTGGACATACATCTGCCTGATTTGAACGGATGGGACGTCTTTTCGCAATTGCAGGCCGAGGAAACGACACGAAACATCCCGGTTATTGTCATTAGTGCGGACGCGACCGCGCGGCAGATTCAACAGTTCATGACAGCCGGCGCCCGCGATTACCTGACCAAACCACTCGACGTCACAAAATTTTCCCGAGTCATCGAAGAATCGGCATGGCCGTCGACCGATTCAAAGACGCTGATTCAGAAACCGAATGGAATAGAGAAAGTAACTGCGGAAACGATATAAAGGAAACGAAGCAATTGCACATGGACACTACCAACTGGAAAAGCGAACTCGCCGCCTACGCGAAAATGAAGATCCTCATCGTTGACGACGAGCCTGCTAACGTCGCTCTCCTGGAAGATATGCTTGGGGAACAAGGCTACACCCACCTTAAGTCAACAACTGATTCCCGCCACGTGTTGGAACTTTGCCACGAGTTCGATCCGGACCTAATTCTGCTCGATTTGTTCATGCCACATCTTGATGGCTTCGCTGTTCTGGAATCCCTGCGTGCCGACCGAAGCGAGGTTTACGTGCCAATCATCGTCCTCACGGCGGACGTCAACGAGGACACTAAACGCCGAGCGCTGCATTGTGGTGCAACCGATTTTCTAAACAAGCCTCTGGACCACATCGAAGTGCTCCTGCGCATTCGGAATCTGCTTGAGACCCGCCGCATTCATCAGCTGCTCGATAACCGGCGCGCCGCTCTCGAAGATTCGGTGCACGCGCGCACTTCAGAACTTCAGGCCGCCCGAGCCGCGTTGGAGAAAGTCAAGATCACAGCTGAGTAGCGGCACCGCGACCGTGGCTGTGTCGGCCGGCGGGCATCTCGCCAGTCATCTGGATTCGTTTGCCACGATTGTCGGTCTTGTCTCGCGCGCTTGAATGGCGCACCATGCCCGGCCATGGCTGACGAGACACCGTCGATCCAACGAGCGGAGCAGGTCGATCATCAACTCGTCCGCGGGATCGGAATTCCTGCGCTCACGGCGAACATTGTCAGCTCGACCATCGGTGCTGGAATTTTCGTGATTCCCGCGACGGTTGCGGCAGGACTCGGGCCGGCTGCGCCGCTAGCATTTATTTGCTGCGCAATCGCAATGGTTTTGTTCGTCACCTGTTTCGCCATCGCGGGGAGCCGTGTCTCGCTCACGGGCGGACTCTACGCCTACGTCGAGGTCGCGTTCGGCAAATACGTCGGGTTTCTCGCCGGCATACTTTATTTTCTGACTGCGCTCGGCGCGGTGGCCGGCGTGGTAAATGTACTCGCAAATTCGATCGCCCTCGTCATTCCATTTCTGGGCGGACCGCTGATGCGCATCGTTGTAATGCTTACGGTTTATGGCGTCTTAGTGTTCATCAACATTCGCGGGGTGCGCGAAGGCGCGGGCGCAGTCACGACGATCACGGTCGCGAAACTTCTCCCGTTACTTCTGTTCATTGGCGTCGGAATCTTTTTCATTAATCCGCAAAATCTCAGCTGGCCCGGTTGGCCCGGCAGTAAAGCGTTAGGCGACAGTGTAATCTTGTTGATCTTCGCCTTTGTAGGAATCGAAGTAGCGTTGATTCCGAGCGGCGAAGTGAAAAATCCAGCGCGCACCGTTCCGCGCTCGGCGTATCTCGCGCTCGTAATCACCACCATCATCTACATTCTCATCCAGCTCGTGGCGCAGGGAACGCTCGGTGTCGATCTTGCCAATCACAAAGACGCGCCGCTCGCCGAAGCGGCCGCAAGATTTCTGGGCAACATTGGCCGCACCATTCTGCTCGCCGGTGCGACCATCTCCGCGTTCGGCTTCGTCACCAGTGACATCCTCAGTTCGCCGCGCATGATCTTCGCGTTTGGCCGCGACGGCGCGTTGCCAAAGTGGTTCGCGCACGTTCATCCGCGCTATCGCTCGCCCGACGTCGCTATCATCACGTACGCCGTGCTCGCCTTCGCCCTGTCCATCACCGGCACGTTCGAGAAACTGGCCGTGCTTTCCAACGTCGCCGTTCTCCTAATGTATCTGCTCTGCTGCGCCGCGTGCTGGTTTTTGGTGCAACGCGACGTTCGCGCCGACGGCGCACAGCCCTTCAACTTTCCTGGAATGAAAATCGTGCCCGCACTCGCGATTGTCGCCATCATCTGGATTCTCAGGCACGCAACCGTATGGGAATTTGAAGTAAATGGAATTGTGCTCGCGGTGGCGTCGGTTTTTTATTTCCTGCGAGCCAAGCTGCGGTCGACCTGAGACCCGTCCCGGAATTAGGGTTGCAAACAGGCTGCTTCGCTTCGAACGGGCCGGTAGGGCCTTCCACCCCAAAATATGGTAGTTGGGCAGCAGCCCTCCACGCCGAATTGTGTAGATTTGCCTTGCGAGCCCGTTCTTGCGATTATATTCACCACAAGAGGCGCCTTAGCGCCGCTCGCCATTTTAATGCATCTTCAATCGCTCGAGCTCTTCGGCTTCAAGTCGTTCGCCGATAAAACAATCTTTAATTTTCACGAAGGCGTGACTGCCATTGTCGGCCCCAACGGCTGCGGGAAATCCAATGTTTGCGACGCCGTCCGCTGGGTTTTAGGCGAACAATCCGCCAAATCGCTTCGGGGCGGCGAGATGGCCGACGTCATTTTCAACGGCGCCGAGTCGCGCAAGCCGCTCGGTTTTGCCGAAGTTTCGCTGAACTTCACCGAGTGCGGGGAGGAGCTCGGAGTCGAGTGGCACGAGGTGCGGGTAACGCGACGAATTTATCGCGATGGCAATTCCGAATATTTCTTAAACAAAACCGGATGCCGCTTAAAGGACATCCACAGCTTGTTCGCTGACACCGGCGTCGGGCGCGCTGCCTACTCCATCATGGAGCAAGGCAAGATCGACCTGATCCTGAGTTCGCGTCCGGAAGATCGACGCAGCGTTTTCGAAGAAGCAGCCGGAATCACCAAATACAAAACACAAAAGAAAGAAGCGCTCCGCAAGTTGGAGGCGACGGAAGCAAATCTGTTGCGCATCGGCGATATCATTAAGGAAGTGAAGCGCCAGATTGGTTCGCTGCAACGGCAGGCCGGCAAGGCGCGGCGATATCAGGCGCTGCATGCGGACCTGCAAGTGCTCGATACTCATTTCTCACACCGCAAACTGCGGAGCCTCGAGCAGGAACTCAGCGAATGCACCGCCGAGATCGCGCGGATTTCGGAAGCCGAGCAAACGACGCGGGATCAGATTAATGATGGCGAAGCCCGCTTGGCCGCTGCGCGCCGCGGACTCGACGCCGCGGACGAAAAGATCACGGGCGCGCGGGCCAAGGTGCAGCAGCTCGAAAATGAGATCGCATCCCTTCGGCACCGGATCGAGTTCAACGAAAAACATGCCGTGGAGTTGCAGCAATGGATCGATCGCAGCCGCCGCGAGATCGAATCGGCGGAAATAAAATTGCATGAACAAAACGCGGAGATCGAATCCGCCAACGCACTAGTGGAGGAGACGGCCCGATTGCTTGGGCAAAAGAACCAACAACTCGAGCACTTGACGACGGACGCCAGCCAGCGGCGCGAAGTTTTTCACGCCTCGGATCAGAAGCTTCGCGACGTCCAAATGAGTTTGTCGAAAGATGAAGTGCGACTCGCCGCCATCGTGGAGGATTTGCGCGAATTACGCGAACGGCGCGATGCGACCAACCGCGATGCGAAAGCGCGACGTACCAGGATC
>Ga0137412_10000696_pt1 | contig 24658 bp, 20 predicted proteins | sample CZODoug2_1_16fun_FD_122160 | JGI IMG/M metagenome (GOLD analysis project Ga0137412, IMG submission 122160) | Vadose zone soil fungal communities from Angelo Coast Range Reserve, California, USA - CZODoug2_1_16fungal (Hybrid Assembly) | ecosystem: Environmental > Terrestrial > Soil > Vadose zone... | reverse complement strand
CATGCCGTAGAGGTCGGCGCCTGCTTTGGTGGTGTAGCCCTGAAAATTGCGATGGAGCGTGCGGTTCTGCTGCGAGACGGAGAGCTCGTCGCCGGGCTTGGCGAAATGGTCCATGCCGATGTAGAGATAGCCGGCTTCGATGAACTTGAGCAGGCCGGCGCGGAAAATGTCGAATTTTTGCATGCCTTCCGGGAGGTGGGCGGCAAAGGAGCCTTGCTGCTTCTTCAGCCAGGGGACGTGGGCGTAGCTGAAGAGGGCGATGCGATCCGGGGCGAGGCCGATGATTTGATCGACGGTGTGAGCGAAAGTGTCGGCGGTTTGGTAGGGCAGGCCGTAAATCAAATCGACGTTGATACTGTCAAAGCCTAGTTCGCGAGCGGCGAAGAGGAGGTCGCGCGTCATTTCGTAAGGCTGAATGCGATGAATCGCTTCTTGTACCTCGGCCTGGAAGTCCTGGATGCCCATGCTGAGACGGTTGAAGCCCAGCTTGCGGAGAGTTTCGAGATGCTCGCGGGAAGTCACGCGGGGGTCGACTTCGATGCCGATCTCACTTTCGGGATCGAACTGGAAATGTTCCTTCGTGAAGGCGAAGAGATCCTCGATTTGCTCGGGCGTGAGGTAGGTGGGTGTGCCGCCGCCCCAGTGGAATTGGACGACAGGACGATTTTTCGAAACGCTGCGGCTGATGCGCTTCATTTCCTGCTTGAGCACGTCAAGATAGGGTGGGGCGACACTTTTGTTTTTTTGGATGACGACGTTGCACGCGCAGAAAAGGCAGAGGCTTTCGCAGAAGGGAATGTGCATGTAGAGGGAGACGGGGGTGCGGGCGGCTTCGGCTTCGGCGTGAACTTTTTCGAGATCGGCAGGGCCGAAGGTGTCGTTCCAAACGGGGGCCGTGGGATAGCTGGTGTAACGCGGGCCGGGGCGATTGTACTTGGCGAGAAATTCCTGGCCAACATGAAGCTCGCCGCGCATTTGGTCCAGACTTGGGTGTGCGAGTGCCATGCTAAAGGTCTCCTACCGCACCTGGGCTGCGGGCCGAGCGTGTTGAATTAAGGCGCGCTGACCTGTTTCGATGAAGAGCTGAGCGTTTTCGACAGGCGTGTGCTGCAAAATGCCGTGGCCGAGGTTGAGGATATGCCCGTGGCCACCGAGGGAATTAATCGTGGCCAGGGTCACATCGCGAATTTTCTCGGCCGGGGCAAACAGGACAGCTGGATCGACATTGCCCTGCAAGGCGATTTTTGGACCAATGGCCTTTCGAATCTCGGCCAGATCGACGCGCCAATCGACGCTGAGGACATTTGCTCCGGAGCGCGCCACTGCCGCCAGCAAATGTTGCGATGCTTTGGTGTAATAAATCACGGGGACCGAACCGCCGAGGCCGGAGATGATTTCCTGGACCGCAGGGAGGGCGAACTGTTCGTAGTCGTGCAAATTCAATTCGCCGCACCAGGTATCGAACAATTGAACGGCGGCGGCTCCGGCGGCAATTTGCGCTTTGAGGTAGGGAATCGTTGCCTGAGCAATGCGATGAAGCAGCAAGTGGAAGGTTTTGGGCTCGCGGTAGAGAAAACTTTTGACGGTGGCGAAACCTTCCTTGGCTTTGCCTTCCACCATGTAGGTGGCGAGAGTCCACGGGGCACCAGCAAAGCCCAACACGGGAACGTCGGGACCGACGGATTTCACGATCCGACGGATAGTTTCGGGCAGGAAGCCGGTTTCCCCTTCCGGATCGAAGATCTTAAGGCGGTCGACATCGGTCTTGGAGCGAACCGGATTCGGCAAGTTGGGGCCGGCGTCGCCGAGCTCCAGGTGCAAGCCCATGGCTTCAGCGGGAATCAAGATGTCCGAGAAAACGATGACGGCATCCACGCCGAGCCTGCGGAAGGGCTGGATGGAGACTTCGACGGCCAGCTGGGGGGTCTTGCAAACCTCAAGGAATGCGTGCTTTGCGCGGATTTCCCGGTATTCAGGGAGATAGCGGCCGGCCTGGCGCATCATCCACACAGGAACGCGGGGAAGAACCTCCCCGCGGCAGGCGCGGAGGAATAGGTCTTTCCGATTGATTGCTGGAATCTCTTGGGGCATGTCCCGCCTGAAAGAATCAAGGATAGCAAATCTGAGCCGGACTTGCTGAACCGACCACTTGGTGGCCGCGAACGGTGCGAGCACCTGCCAGTGTGGGCTATACTCGAAATGTTTAAGAGCCAGAAGGGTTCTGCTAAGCAGGGCCGTGGATAGTACCGTGCATGCAGTTCTGAGCCGGGGGCTCAAGTGCAAAGCATGAATCATGTATTCCCAGTATTGACGGCGTTAGCCTATCTCTTGAGTTTTGGCCTGTATGTGCGCTTTCTCGCTGCTGGTAACAAATTCACCGGGAGAGTGGGGACAGTGCTGCTAGGAGTGGGGCTGATTGCGCACTATTTTGCGCTGTTGGAGCGGTCGCGCGGATTACACACCGTTCCTTACCATGATTTGTATGGCTCGATGTCGCTGTTCGGCTGGCTGCTAGCGCTGACTTATCTGGGTTTGGAGCTTTATCACCGGCAGCGATCGGTGGGCGCGTTTGTGCTCCCGTTTATTTTGGTGTTTTTTCTGGCGGCGCATCTTGCGCCAGCGGACCGGCTATCTCCTCCCGCAGTGCATGGAGTCGTTTTTGCGTTCCACGTGACGCTGAGCATCCTGGCTTACGCGGCGTTCGCGCTTTCCTTCGTCCTCAGCATCATTTTTCTGGGGGAGGAGCGGCTGCTGCGCAACCATAAACTTGGCGAGGTGGTGTGGCGGTTGCCGCCACTAGAACTACTCGATCAGATGAGCCGCTCAAGCGTGCTGGTGGGGCTGATTTCGATCGCCGTTGGAACAGCACTGGGCTACGTGTCAGTCGATCGACTGCCGGGGCAGAATTCCTTTTACGATCCCAAGTACATCATCACGCTGCTGGTATTGGCGTTGTACGCGCTTTACTTCCGCCTGGCGGGGACAGCAGCGTGGCGCGGGGCGCGCGCTTCAAAATTGTGCATCTTCAATTTTGTGATCGTGGTGCTGAGCTTTACGGTCGTCAATCTGTATCTTTCGCACAGCCACCGCTATTTTTAGGAGCGCTTGAAGCGCGGCATGGAAATTGTTCTCGTCGGACTCAATCACCGCACGGCGCCAGTTGAGGTGCGCGAACGGGTGTCGTTCAGCGAGGAGCAAGCCCAGCGCGCGGCTGAGGAACTGCGCGCGCGGGGAATCCTCGAAGAGACGCTGGTGCTCTCCACGTGCAATCGCAGCGAAGTATATGGCGTGCCGCCGGAATCTTCGCATGAATGCGCGCCGGGACTCTCCAGTTTTCTGAGCGAATTTCATTCGGTGCGCCACGAAGTCTTGAGCGTTTCGCTTTATCACCATTACGATCGCGAGGCCGTACGGCATCTTTTTCAAGTTGCGGCCGGGCTGGATTCGATGCTGTTGGGCGAGGCGGAAATCCTGGGGCAGGTGCGGGAGGCGTATCGTTTCGCGCACGAACATGGCGCGACCGGGCCGGTGCTGAACCGGCTGTTTCAGGGCGCATTGGAAGTGGGAAAGCGCGTGCGGACCGAGACGGAGCTGGGCACGCGGCCGATGTCTGCTGCGGCTGCCGGAGTGAAGCTTGCGGAACGGATCTTTGGGAAACTGAGCGAACGCAAGGCGCTGGTGCTGGGCGCGGGGGAGATGAGCGAGCAAGTTCTCTCGCATCTGCGGGATCGCGGAATCGCGCAGTTGCAGGTGATGAACCGCTCGCGCGAAAAAGCAGAGGAACTCGCCAAGCAATTTGGCGGGAAGGTGGTCGGATGGGGGGAGTGGGATAGCGCGCTGCAAACGCCAGACGTCGTGGTGGGATCGGTGAGCGCGGAAGAACCGGTTTTGCGGCGGGACATCGTGGAGCGAGCGATGGCGGCGCGGGGAAACCGCGCGCTGTTCCTGATGGACCTGGGTGTGCCGAGAAATATAGACGCCAAGGTGGCGGAGCTTTACAACGTCTACGTTTACAATACGGATGATTTGACGGAGATCGTGCAGCAGAATCGCAACGCACGGGAGAGCGAGATTCCACACGCACAAGGAATTGTCGAGGAGCATGTGAGTAAGTTCCTGTCCTGGCAGGCGAGCGTGGAATTGGTGGGGCTGGTGGACGCGCTGCGCACGAAGCTACGCGAGGAGCGCGCCACCTTCATCCGTTCGCGTATGGAGCCGATGAAGCATCTTTCGGAAACGGATCGCGCTCAGGTGGAAAAATTGATGGATGAGATGCTGGAGAAGGTGCTGCTGGAGCCAGCACAACGTTTGCGGGGTGAGAAGGAATTGCGGCGGAAAATTCAAAACGTGGAAGCATTGCGCGATCTTTTTCTTTTGAATCGGGAGAAGCCGTGAGAATCCTGAGGATCGGCACGCGCGGCAGCATGCTTGCGAAATGGCAGGCGCAGTCGATTCGAAAGCAGCTGTTTGCGGCCACTGGGATGGAAGCCGAAATTGTCATTATCAAGACCAGCGGCGACAAGATGCAGCAAGCGCCGCTGAGCCAGATTGGCGGTAAGGGAATTTTCATCAAGGAACTGGAGGAAGCGCTGCTGGAGGAATCCATCGACCTGGCGGTGCACAGCGTGAAGGATATTCCGACAGACATTCATTCACGGCTGATGTTTCCCGCGGTGTGCAAGCGCGATGATGTGCGCGATTGCCTGGTGGGCTCCACGCTCGCGAATCTGCGGCAGGGGGCGCGCGTGGGAACGAGCAGCCTGCGGCGGCAAGCGCAACTAAAGCACCTGCGGCCGGACCTCGACCTGCGCGACCTGCGCGGGAATGTGGATACGCGATTGAGAAAAGTGGAGAGCGGCGAGTATGAAGCGATCATGGTTTCCAAAGCGGGGCTCGATCGACTCGGGTTAAGCAAGCGGATTGCGGAAGTGTTGTCTCCGGATGTGTGTATGCCCGCGGTGGGGCAGGGCGCGATCGCGGTGCAGTGCCGGCTGAAGGATACGGAAGCCGGGGATCTCTTGGCGCCATTGGACGATGCGGAGACGCGCACGGCCATCATCGCGGAACGGGCGCTGCTGGCGGCATTGCAGGGTGGATGCCAGGTTCCGCTGGGAGCGTGGGCGCGCGTGGAGCGCGGAGAACTCTGGATGGAGGCATGTGTTTGTTCCGTGGATGGATTGCAATACGTGAAGCAGCGCGCGACGGCACCGCCGGATCAGGCGACGCAGCTCGGAGAGCACCTGGCGCGGTTGCTGATTGAAGCGGGGGCGCAGTCGATTCTGGAAGAAGTGAGCCGGCAGCGTGGGTGAAGCGACGCCAAAGAGCTTGGCAGGGAAGCGCATTGTCATTACGCGTTCGGCGGCCCAGAGCGAGGCGATTGCACGGGGACTAAAGGATCGAGGAGCGATTCCCGTGGTGCTGCCTCTGGTGGCGTTCGCGGAGCCCGAAGACTTCGCGCCGCTTGATGCGGCGATCGCAGATATTGAGCGATTTGACTGGATGATTTTGACCAGCGCCCAAGCAGTGCGTTCCCTGGTCAAGCGATGTGGGGATCTGAAGCGAGAAATTACTCGCGCTGATAGCAAACTGAAAATTGCCTGCGTCGGGCCTGTAACGGCCGAAGCTGCGCGACACGCGGGATTTTCTGTTGAGTATGTCGCCGAGACGCACAGCGGTGCGGGGCTTGCGGAAGAATTGGGAAGCATGCTGGCCGGAGCAAAAGTCTTATTGCCGCGAAGCGATCGCGCCAATCCAGATTTGCCGGCGGCGTTGAAGCGGCATGGCGCGGAGGTTAGCGAAGTGATTGCTTACCGCACGCTACTGCCAGACGCTATCGATAAAAAAAAACTGAGCCAGATCGCTGATGGGGCAGCGGATGCGGTTCTGTTTTTCAGTCCTTCGGCGGTGCAGCATTTTGCAGAATTGTGCGGAGGCGAGCAATTGGGTGCCCTACAAGATAGACTGGCGATCACGGCGGTTGGGCCGGTAACCGCGAATGCACTGCGCCAGGCAGGAGTTTCGCGCGCGGTGGTGTCCGCGGATACGACGGCTTCGGCGGTGCTGGAAGCGCTGGAAATACATTTCGCGGGAGCGGGAAAAGTGGCTCCGGCAGGAGTGAAACAAAAATGAGTTTTCCCACCCATCGGCCACGGCGTTTACGGCGAAGCGAGGCGCTGAGAGGCCTGGTTCGAGAGACGCGGCTGACCACGGCAGGTCTGATCTATCCGATGTTCGTGTGCCCGGGGACGAAAGTGCGGCAGGAAGTCAGTTCCATGCCGGGCGTCCATCAGCAGTCGGTCGATCAAATTGTGGAAGAGTGCCGCGAGGTGGAATCGCTCGGGATTCCGGGAATTATTCTTTTCGGTTTGCCGGAAAGCAAGGACCCGCGCGGAGCCAGTTCGCTCAGTGCGCAAGGTGTGGTGCAGCGGGCGATTGAAGGGATTCGCAAAGCGAAACTGAAACTTCTGGTGATTACCGACGTGTGCCTTTGCGAATACACGGATCACGGCCACTGCGGGGTCATCGAGAACGGCGAAGTGGCCAACGATGCCACGCTGGCGATTCTTGCGGAGCAGGCACTCTCGCACGCGCGTGCCGGAGCCGATATTGTTGCGCCTTCCGACATGATGGATGGGCGAGTGGGAGCCATTCGCGAAACGCTGGACGAGCACAAGTTTGAGAACATTGCCATTTTTTCTTATGCCGCGAAATATTGTTCGGGCTTTTACGGGCCCTTCCGGGAAGCGGCGCAGTCCGCGCCTCAGTTTGGGGACCGGCGCAGCTATCAGATGGATCCAGCCAACGTGCGGGAAGCGCTGAAGGAAGTAGAGCTCGATCTCGAAGAAGGCGCGGATATGGTGATGGTGAAGCCGGCGCTGGCGTACCTGGATGTAATCCGGAGAGTGCGAGAGGCGTTTGATGTGCCGGTGGGTGCTTACAACGTCAGCGGAGAGTACGCGATGGTGAAAGCCGCGGCGAAGAACGGCTGGTTGGATGAAAAGCGAGTGGTGCTGGAGATTCTGACGGGCATCCAGCGGGCGGGGGCGGAAATTATTCTTACCTACCACGCCAAGGATGTCGTCCACTGGTTGAAGGCGTACTAGTCTAAATTAGACTAGTTGGTATGGCCGTCCAAAGTAAGGTTACATGAGCAGAGCGCAACCCCGATTGAAGCGCGAGCGTAAGCGTTCGCGCGAGATTTTCGAGCGCGCCGAGAAGGTGCTGGTTGGCGGCGTGAACAGTCCGGTGCGGGCGTTCCGTTCCGTGGGCGGGGAGCCGCTGATTATCGAGCGCGGCAACGGGCAATATCTCTACGACGCGGACGGGAACGAGTTGCTCGACTATGTGTGCTCGTGGGGCGCGATGATCCTGGGGCATGCGAATCCGGCCATCAGCGAGGCGATTGCGGACCAGGCGAGACGCGGCACAAGTTTTGGAGTCACGACCGAATTAGAGTTGGAGCTCGCGACGATGATTACGCGGGCGATTCCTTTTATTGAGAAGATTCGGTTCGTATCGAGCGGCACGGAAGCGACAATGAGCGCGGTGCGGCTGGCGCGAGGAGTGACGAAACGCGACTTCATCTTGAAATTCGAGGGTTGCTATCACGGGCATGCGGACAGCTTTTTGTCGCAGGCGGGATCCGGTCTAGCTACTTTAGGAATTGCCGAATGCCCGGGCGTGCCTGCAGCGCTGGCGGCGTTGACGCTGAACGTGCCGTACAACGATCTCCACGCGGTCGAACGGGTATTTCAACAGCATAAAGATAAAATAGCGGCGATCATTGTCGAGCCCATCGCTGCGAACATGGGAGTTGTGACGCCCGAGACAGGCTTTTTGAAGGGCTTGCGGGAAGTCAGCAAGAAAAATGGCGCGCTGTTGATTGTGGACGAGGTAATCACAGGATTTCGTTTGCGGAATGGCTCGGTGCAGGAACTTTTAGGCGTCGAGGCGGATCTTACGACACTCGGGAAGATCATTGGCGGGGGAGTTCCCGTGGCCGCTTATGGCGGGCGCGCGGAGCTGATGGACCAGGTGGCGCCGCTCGGTCCGGTGTATCAGGCGGGCACGCTGGCGGGGAACCCGCTGGCGATGAGCGCGGGAATTGCGGCGTTACAACAACTGAGTGAGCCTGGGTTATACGAAAAGATGATGGAGCTGGCGCAGCGGCTAGTTCTTGGGTTGCGCGCGGAACTGGCGGATGCAGGAGTATCTGCGCAGATCAATGCCATCGGCTCGCTCGCCACAGTTTTCTTCACGCCGGAACCGGTAAAAAATTATGCCGGCGCCAAACGTGCCGACACCAAGCGATATGCGAGATTTTTTCGCGAGATGCTGGATCGAGGCGTATTTTTGGCGCCGTCGCAGTTTGAGGCGGCTTTTGTTTCGTCGGCGCATACAGCCCAGGATATTGACCGCACGCTGGCGGCTGCAGGCGAGTCACTTCAGGTGATTTCGTCTGATTCTTCTGTCTAAATGTGCGAAGGGAGAATTAAGCAATGGGCGAAGGTTTCGAACTTCCTGAGAGCCATCACGAGGATCATCCGCTGGTCCTTCCCGTGTCGATTACGATCTCGATCATGGCAGTGTTCGTGGCTGGTGCGTCGCTGCTCGGCCACCGGGCACACACTGAGGGATTGCGCCTGGAAACGCAGGCAGCGAGCCGCTGGACGCAGTACCAGGCGAAGAGCATCCGGCTTCACGAAACTCAAGAGACTTCCGACGTGGTAAACCTGGTGGCGCCGCTGAACAAGGACTTGGGAGAAAAACTCAAAGAAAAGTATACGAAGGAAGTGGAGCATTACGAAAGCGACAAAGGCGACGTCAGCAAAGAGGCGAAGAACCTGGAAGATGAACGAGATTCGACGGTTCGCCAAGCCGACCGATTCGATGGCGGAGAAGCGCTTTTGGAAATTGGGCTGGTGATTTGCTCAATCACGCTGCTGACCAAGAAAAAATTCTTCTGGATCGGTGGCGTGCTCATTGGAGCTACGGGAATCGCGCTGGCAGCGACAGGTTTCTTTCTGCACTGAATCAAGCGCGTGCAGGAGGCTGCGAGCCCCGCAGGATGGCAATTTCCTGCGTGAGGCGTTCCAGCTTGGCAAGCAATTCCTGGTGGCGAACGTCTTCGGTGGCCGGCTTCTTTGCCACAAAAGTAAGCGTGCCACCGGGCTCGAGTACACACTGATCAACTTCCGAGAGCGACTCGAAGCCTTGCTTGCGCGCCGCGGCTTCGAGCTGAGCCATGGTGATGAGCTCCTTCTTCAAACGCTGGGTGCGGACTTTCCCACCTTCCACTAAAACGTCAGCTCGGCCTTCGACAAACTGGTCGATCTTCCTGTGGTCGTAGAGGAAGCGAACGACAAGATAGTTGGTGACCAGCAGGGAAGTAGCGCCGATGATTCCGCCGAGGACGCTGTTGTCTTCGCCAATGATGGCGTTCTGCACGGTATTCGAGAGCGTCAGCAAGACAACCAGGTCGAATGGATTGAGCTGAACAAGCTCGCGTTTTCCGGAAAGCCTGAGGCTGACCACCAGAAATGCATAGACGATAATCGGCCGGAGGATTTTCTCGGCCAGGGGAAGTCCCGTGACGAACATGTCTTTCCAAATATCGTGCATAGCTGGAGCGCCTCCTCGGAGTGCCCGCAAGGATGACGGCAACGGCGGGGCGTACTCGTTGATAAAGAACGGGGGGAGCGTAACACGCTCGGAATGGGAGTAAAAGACGGCCTTTTCAATGGTGGTCCTGACCTTTGGTACAGTCATATATTCGCGACGTTTTCTTATTCCCGTGCATACAGCAGCGTGCCGTTTTCGTATGATTAAAACGATTAGTTTTCTGCCGGTTTGACTAGCCGTCGCAGCAAGTAACAGACAAATCCTAACGGAGGACGCAAGACCCGCTCTTGCCCGCGATGCACTATTGCGCAGGCTAGTATCGCGAGCAGCCAGGCGATGAATCAACGTGCCCCCTTTGCGCAAGGCACCATCCTTGGAAAGGAACGACTGTCCACACTGCTGGACTCCGTTCAAGAACTGCTCGCTATTCTCACTCCAGAGGGAATTATTCAATTTGCCAGCGCGGGTTTTACACGACTCCTTGGCTACAGCACAGAAGATCTTGCTGGCGAATCGATTCTCGCGGTTATTCACCCGGACGACGCCGGGGGAGCGCGCGAATGCCTTCGCGAGCTTTCCATCTGCCACCGAGGGAAATTAGGGAGACGCTGCCGCCTGCGAAGCAAAGACGGGAGCTGGCGCTGGTTCGACACGGAGGCCCGCGATCACTCGGACTTACCTGGAGTTGAAGGCATTGTCGTCAGTTTTCGAGATGTCACCGATCTCCATCGCATGGAGGAGGAGCGCCAGGTTATCTCCGAAATTGTGCACGCCCTCAACCAGACGGCCAACCTGGATGAACTGTTAAGAGGCATCCACCTGGCGCTGAAGAAAGTCGTCTACGCCGAAAACTGCTTCGTGGCTCTCCATGATCAGGTGACCGACACCTTTACATTTCCGTTCTTCGCGGACCAGGTCGACATGGCGCCAGCACCGCAGAAAGTGGGCCGCAGCTGCACCGCGTTTGTGTTTCGTACAGGTTCGCCGATGTTGATACCGCAGCACGAGTTTGACCGGCTAGCAACGGAAGGGGAAGTCGAGCTGGTGGGTTCGCAGTCGCCTTCCTGGCTGGGCGTTCCGCTCAAAACGCCGACCGCCACGATTGGCGTCCTCGTCGTCCAGCACTACCAAGCTGAAAATGCCTACGACATTCGCGATCTGGAGTTTCTAAGCTCCGTCGGGGGCCACATTGCGCTGGCGATCGAGCGGCGGCGCTCCGAAGACGCTCTCCGCAAGAACGAGGAGATGTTCCGGTTGCTTTTCACCTACAATCCGCTCCCGACGTGGGTGATGGACAGGGAATCACTGGGATTCCTGGAAGTGAACGAAGCGGCCGTGCTGCAGTATGGATATTCGCAGAATGAATTCAAGCGCATGAGCGTACTGGAGCTGCGCCCCGAGGAGGAACGGGCAAAATATCTCGATCAACTGAGCCGGATTCCTGACGAGGGGCTGTATCACGGGCATTGGAAGCACCGCAAGAAAGATGGGAAGGTCATCCAAGTGGAGACCATTTCTCACCAATTGGAATATGCCGGGAGGCGAGTCCGGCTGGTGGTGGCGCGGGATATCAGTGAACGGCACCTGCTGGAGCAGCAGTTGCGACAATCGCAAAAAATGGAAGCGGTGGGCCGCCTGGCGGGTGGCGTTGCCCACGATTTCAACAATCTTTTGATGGTGATCAAGGGGCACACGGAGCTGCTCCTCAACGTCCTGCCAAATGAAGAAAAATACTCGAGAAAGATTGAGCAGATCGACCGCGCCGCGGATCGCGCGTCTACCCTAACGCGCCAACTCCTGGCATTCAGCCGGCTGCAAGTGTTGCAGCCGCAGGTGATCAATCTGAACGGCGTGGTAGAGGAAATGGGAAAGCTGCTGCCCAGGTTGATCGGCGAAGACATCGAACTGGTGATCCGCGGTTCGGAAGACCTTGGGGCGATACGAGCGGATGCCAGCCAAATGGAACAAGTCATTATGAATCTGGCGGTCAACGCGCGCGACGCCATGCCGGAAGGCGGGCGGTTACTGATAGAGACCTCGAATGCCGAACTGGACAGCAATTACACCGCGGTCCATCCGATTGTGCGGCAGGGCTGCTACATCCTCCTGGCGGTTTCGGATACCGGCACGGGAATGAGTGCCGAAACGCAGGCACGCATTTTTGAGCCCTTCTTCACGACCAAACCGCAAGGCAAGGGCACGGGCTTGGGCCTGTCAACGGTGTATGGGGTAGTGAAACAAAGCGGCGGATTTATCTGGGTCTACAGTGAAGTCGGGAGAGGGACTTCGTTCAAGATTTATCTCCCGCGGGTGGATCAACCCATCGAGCGCGCCGGAGCAGTGCGAGTGGCGACGGAGGCGCCGCGGGGAACGGAGACGATCGTGCTTGCTGAGGACGAGAAGGACGTTCGCGAAGTGGCCCGCGAGTTTCTGGAATCAGGTGGCTACACGGTGATTGAGGCTCGCGACGGGACGGAAGCGTTGAAGCGAGTCGAGAAACACGATGGCGCTATTCACTTGCTGGTCACCGATATGGTCATGCCGGGCATGACTGGGCAGGAACTTTCCGCGAAACTGCTGCAGCACCGCCCGGAAATACGGGTTCTCTACATGTCGGGATACAGCGAAAAGGCCGCGACCGATTCCACGTTCGGCGGCTCCGCGATTCGATTGCTTACCAAACCCTTCAGCCGCTGGGCGCTTCTTCGCGCGGTGCACGAAATCCTGAAACAATCCTGAAGTTAGCGGGAGTCCTTCTGACAAGACGGAGCAGCGACGAATTCTAATGCAACTTCGGATGTTTCTTATGCCAGTCGGTATGGGATTGAAATGTTCGCCCCGCCTGGATGACGGCGAAATCGTCACCGGCTCTGCCCACAAATTGCAATCCGACAGGGAGATTCTTCTCTGTGAAACCACAAGGAACTGACATCGCCGGCAGCCCGCAAATATTGCCAATGCCACCGAGTGGGTCGGGAAAGACGAGACCGGTCTCGAGATTCAAAGGCAGCGGCGTCGCTGGAACGGGCTGGGCAGCCGTTGCAAGCACGTCAAACATCTCGAATAAGGAATCCATTTTTTTCTGAATGATTTCCCTGACCTTAAGGGCCTGGATATAGTCAGCGGCGGAATACTGCTCGTTGACATAGCCGGCGATTTGTCCGAGCGGGTCAGTCAATTCGCTTACTCGAACGGAGCGAATCAGGGAACGGAAGGAAGCGGCACATTCCACGGCAACGATGATGCCGCCTGCTTCCTCCCAGGGACCAACCGGCAAGGCGACATCTCTCACGCTCGAAAAGTTTTTCTTCAAGACCCTGGCCGCGGCTTCGATGGGTTTCGCAACGCCCGGTTCGAGCGATTTCCATGCATTGGTGAGCCAGCCAATTCTTAGCGGGCGGGAACGCAATTCCATAGACGGGGAGTAAGTGAAAGCGCCTTTATCGATGGGAACCGTTCCGCGATCCTTCGGGTCGTGGCCGGCGATGGCGGCGAAGATGCGCGCGCAGTCCTCGGCGCTCCGGGCCATCGGGCCGATCTTATCCATGGAGGGCGCGAGCGCCATCGCACCGTAGCGGCTGACGCGGCCGTACGTGGGCCGTAGGCCACTCACACCGCAGTAAGCCGAGGGACAGATGATGGAGCCCCACGTTTCCGTACCGATCGCAAACGCAGCCAGCCCAGCAGCCACGATGGCACCCGACCCGGAGGATGAGCCGCAAGTCCAGCAAGTCGTGTCCCAGGGATTCTTGGCTTCCCCCTGCAGAGATGCGGAAGCGAAACGGTAGCCCATCCCGCCCGCGAGCTCGATCATGGATGCTTTGCCGAGCATCACGGCTCCAACGCGGTTCAGATGCTCGATCACCGTCGCGTTGTAATCGAATACCTGATTGGCAAAAGGCTTCGCGCCCCAAGTGGTCGGCAATCCCTTTACCGCCAGGAGGTCTTTGGCGGCGTAGGGAATACCGTGCAGTGGGCCGCGATAGTGGCCGCGCTGGATTTCTTTTTCCGCAGCCTTGGCTTGTTCGAGGGCAATTTCGGGCGTCAATAATGCGTAGGCGTTGAAGCGCGGTCCGAATTTTTGGCTGCGGTCGAGGTAAACCTGCGTAAGAGCGACGGGCGAGAGTTTCTTGGATTCGATGCGTTTTGCGAGTTCGCTTACAGAAAGATAGAAAATCTCTTCGCCTGGCATTCGGGAGGCTCCTCAGGAATTCTTCGGCGCGGTTGCCGGTTTTGGTGCCGCCGGCATCGGCGAGGGCTTTCTTTCTCTCTCGATGAGTGGCTTCAGATACAGGCCCGGGCCATCCCCGTTTTCGGTTGCAAACGCGCGAAGGCGCTCCAGCGGGGGCTGCGCTTCCGTGGCTAGCCGGCGAATATCGGCTTTCTGGGCGTCAGAGAGCCGGCTGCCGTATTGGGCGAAAATGGACTGAATCCGCGCGTCGACTTCGGCTTGGCTTTCCGGTGATAGCTTTGGCGCATTCGCGGGCAACTGCGCAGGGATCGGCAAAGCGGCAGATTCCGCGGTGAGAAGATTCGAGGGCGTAAGCGTGGCGGCCGCGGAAACAAAGGCAGCGCGCCGCGCAAACTCACGGCGGGAAATTGGCGAATCATTCTGACTGCTCATCGTGGGCCCCCTCGTTCAATCCCAGACGTGAAAACGATTCGTGAAAGGCGCAAATCGAGGCTACTGAATCCGAGTTCGAGCGTCAACTGGCCATAGGGCGCGTTCGCAGTTCAGGCGCAGTTGCGTGGACGCGAGGGCTCAGGAGGTCTAGGGTTCGAATCGGAAGTGGATAGTAATCGTGACGTGCGCTGGAACAGGCTGGCCGTTCCTGGTGGCGGGTTCGTATTGGTATTCCTTCAACGATTCCACAGCGGCAGGGCGCAATGACGGAGGTCCTGAAAGTACGCTGATGAAATTCACCTCGCCAGCCGTGCCGACGACCGCGTCGATCACGACGTTGCCAGTTTCAAAGTCTCGGAGCGCTTCCAAGGAAGCTACTGCGCGCACCGATTTGATCAGCTTGGGAGGTACGATTTCGCTCTCCGCGGGCGGTGCAACAGAGTTAAGAGAGGGCTTTGCGGTTCTAGGCTCCGGCGATCGTTTCGCCGCGACGGCGCCCGATGGAGATGGTTTCCTGACAGCCGGCTGTGCTTCCGAACCAGTCGAACCGACGGGTCGCTCGGAGGGTTCGCTCGCATTCGTCGGTTCCGGCGGAACTGTGCTAGCCGCCAGCGCACTTCGCGAGGGCAGCCCCGCTGAGGTCACAGGCGCGTCGCTCGCCACTCTGGTATTGCTGAAATCCGCGCGCTGATTCGCTGCCTCCGGGCTTCCTGGCGCCAGCGAATTGTTTGTGTTCGCAACGTTCGCGGACCGGCTGCTCGGTGTTTTTCTTGCTCCGGACTGCCACGGGAGCCAGTGCTTGAACCACGCGGCCCCGACCACGGTGACTACCAGCGCCGCGGTAAGCAGCGCGAGACGCAGAACTCCGCCGCGAAAATTAGGGGTGAAACTCCCTCTCGCCCGCAGCGACCGCTTGCGCTTGGGCAGGGACATACTAAAATCCAGCGAAGGCTGGGGTAGTTGCATCTGGTCTTCGGCTGGCCATTGCGCCAGACCAGGATTTTGTTCTACGGGAACGGCATCGTCCGTCGAGCCACCGCTGGCATTGTTGGACAAGATGGTTGCGCCAGATTCTGCACCGGATGCAGACTCTGCCGGCGAAGCCGCAGAAGACTCCGCAAACGGTGCCGGGACTGATTGGGCAACGGGAGGCGGTAGCGAGGCTGGTGCCGAGAGCTGAACGCTCTCCGCGGGAGCGTGCGCCAAAACAGGTTGGCCACGCAGAGCAGCCACATCACGCTTGAAGGCCTCTAATTCCTCGATAGTCGGCGTGGCAGGCAGTTCTCCGGGCTCATCCGCGGTGGCTTCCGCGGCGGTCACCATCTCAGCTGTTTTCGCATCCAGTGCATTTTTGGGGAACAAAGCGGATGCTGCGGAGAATTCCATGCCCCAAAAGCGCGGAGCGGCTTCGGCGAATTCCAGCTCCACAAAACATATCGTCGGCCGGTAGGCGCGCTTGCGTTTCACCTGCGCGACGACTTCGCGCTTGGATTCGACGTTCGCCAGGAACAGCAATTGCCCCGGCGACACGGCCGCCGCAAGCTGGATCACCCCGCCTGTTTCGCAGACCAGGACGGAACTAGTTTCTTCAGTGAATAGCTGTCGGTCAACCGCGTTCTTGTCGCAGGGCGCGCCAGTGGCGGTCACACGTACTTCGTGCGCAACCATGTTCGCTTTATGAAGTGGTTTAGGTGCTGGTGCGGGAGATCCGACTTCTTCCAATTCGACCGGAGTCTCCTTGAACGGCGCCTCCGAGGGCTCTGCCGCCGGAGAAGTCAAGAGCTTCATGTCCTCTGCGGAAGACAAATCGGTCAATCCTTTTCCGCGGTCGTGAGAAACCCCGGGTGAATTTTATGCTGGGTAGGAGCGTCCAGGTTGCGAACGACCCCGCCCTTCCATTTTCTATGCGCGGATAGCTGGCCAGCTATGGTACCAACGTACTCGGTGCCCAATTGAACACAGAGCGCTGCCGCGAGAATCTTCAGATATTAAGTTCCTGTGTCCAAAATCGCAAATTGGCCGACCAACACCGAATCTCACAGCTAGAGTAGCAGGCGGGCTCTCGAGCTGCTAGCTCACTTCCGTGAGCGAGCGAATTTGTGTTTCCAAAGCCTGATTATATTGTCGTTCAATCTGGAGTTCCGTTTGCAACTTTTTCACCAGCAAATCCAGGTGGGCAATCTCTACGCGAAGGCGTTGGACGTCGGCCGACGTAGGTGCTGGCCGAGCAGGAGGAGCGCCTGCCGATTGATGAGGATCCTGCTGAGGCTGCCGCGGAATGAACGCTTCGGCGAGTGCGCGTGGCCAGGCCGATTCGGGAGCAGCCGGAGCCGACGGCGGAGGCCCAACCTGGCGAGGCGCGGCTGGCGCGGGAGACGGCGAAAAGAGATTACTCAGGGCATTCGAAGGGGTTGGACGCTCGACCACCGGCGCGGGCGTCGCGTTCTTCGGCTCTAGAAGGCTTTTCACGCGGCCAATTAATTCCTGGGGCTGAAACGGCTTGCGAATCAATTCATCCGCTTTTACCGAGACCGCTTTGTCGGCGACGCTTTTGTTGACTACGCCGGACATCAGCACGACCGGTGTGTCGCTGTATTCGGGATTCTGCTTGATTTGGCTGCAGACGGAATAGCCGTCCTGATCGGGCATGATCACGTCGGTGATCACCACGTCGGGACGGTTTTGTTCGAACTGCGCGAGCGCCGAAGCCGCATCGGCACAAGTGATCACGTTGATGTTCTCGCGACGAAAGGCGATCTTGATGACTTCGCGCATCGTGGCGCTGTCATCGATAAAGTAGACAGTAGGTGTCCGCTTGGCCGGAGCTTCACCTAGCGGTGGGAGAGTCATCGCTTCGCTCATAGCGCTTCCTTGTCCGCCATGTCGCGCGTTCCTTCGTCAAATTCGCGCATGGCATCCAGCATAAGATCGGTGGCCGAGCGCAGCACGGTACGCTGCGTCGACGTGGTCCCGTAAGTAAATTTGTAAACGCCTTCGTTGCTGTTACCGAGGCTTTTTAAGATGTGAATGACCGCTTCGTCGCCAAATAAATTGCCGCACTCCGCGTGCGTGATGACCCCGGCGTCGAAGAACAGCACCCCGTCGGTTTCGCCGGCGTTGATGTGCAACGCGCCGGTCTGGTGCGCGTGCCCCAGCATCTGCATGACACCCGTGAGGTCGTGGTGAGTCAAGTTGCCGCTGAGGCTGGTGTCAGACTGGTCCAGCATCTGCGTGGGCTGAAAACCTTCCGCTTTGCTGACGATGATCTGTTTTATGTGCGCGGCGATCACCGCGGGCTGGCGGTTGCGGTCAATGTAGTCGTCGCAGCCGGCCTGAAACGCTTCCATCAAGGCGCGCTGGCTTCCATCGCCAAGAGCGATGATGGGCAAATTGGAATTTTTTGGGTCCGCGTGAATGATGCGCGCGATTTCCAGAGCGCCCATCTCTCGCATATTGGTGGCGCAGAGGATGGCGGACGGAGCGTCGTACTCGAGCGTGGTGAGCGCAAAAGCCGCCTGGGTGCTGGACACCACTTCGAAGCCCTCGCGCTTCAGCGCATCGCCGAGGCGCTTTGCAAAATAGACATTGCTGTCGATGAGCAGAACTCTGACGGGACGCCCGGAGGGGATCACGGCCGCGCCTCCGTTGTTTGCAGCGCCGCGACTTGTGCGATTGTTTGTTCCGGGCCGGGCGTGAGCATATCCAGATTCAAGACTTCGATTACGTCACCGTCATGCGAAAGCCAGCCCGCGACGTGTGGCGCGTCGGATTCGGATGCCGCCATCATTTCCGAATTGATGAGTTCGCACTCGCCCGTGACGGGCACCGCTATCCACTCTTTCAGCGTTCCGTACTTGCGCACGGCGATCAGGTAAAAGCGGCGCGAAGTCAGGCGCTTTCCGAGGAGCACTTCTGAAACGTCGCACACTGGCACAATGCGGCCGCGCCGCAGGATTACGCCTTCCAATTTCGAGGTGCGGTGCGGAAAGCGAAAAACCCGGCTCGGGGCAACGAGCTCAGCAATCTGATTCGCCGAAACGGCGAAGCGCCTTTCGCCCAGCCGCAACAGGACGAACGCTTGCAACTCGAGTTCGGCGGCTACCGTCATTGCGCCGGTTTCATCTCCTCAAGAGCTGAAGCGGAATTGTCCGATTGAAGGAGCGCTGCATCCAACAAGGCCAGCTCTTCGGATGACAAAAACCCTTCCGGTTTCACCACCGGCACGACGGTTTGGTCGAGGGCGGTCAGCCCCCGATACCACTGCCGTTCCTCGTGACAGAAGGAAAGTGGCAGCGCTTGCAAGCGGGTCATGGTAGTCATTTTGTCGATTCCATCGATCAAGAGGGCCGTGCGCGTCTTGCGTAGCACAAAAAGCAATGCACCTCCGGCCGCATGCAAGCCAAAATGCATGGCGCCGTTGACGATGAACAGAGAACGATCTCCTCGCCGCACCACATGCCGCACTTTTCGAATCCCTGGCGCGCTGATTTCGACGGCGGCGCCGGACATGCTATCGGCGCTGCGCACTTCCTGCACGGAAGCGGAAGAGACGGCGAACAATTGTCCACTGACTCGGAACAGGATGATCTGTTCGGTCTTGGCGGAACTCGGCTTTACCGGGGCCGCGAGTCGCATCAGCGAACTCCCGCGGGTGCTGTGCGGCAAATTCCCAGGACGCGCTTTTCGATGGCGGCGTAGATATCGTCGATGCCGAGCACCTGATCGACGGCGCCTGCTTTGATGGCTTCGGCGGGCATTCCAAAAATAACGGACGTCGCTTCATCCTGCGCGAGAACCAGGCCGCCTGCGTTCTTGATGGCCAAGGCGCCGCTGGCTCCGTCGTTGCCCATACCAGTTAGTACGCCTGCAATGCTTAGCGGACCGGCGAAGGCGGCGACGGATTCCATGGTGACGTCTATGTTCGGCAAGTAACCGCTGATGCGGCCGGAGGTGCCGTCGAGCTGGATTCTGCCCGTCGGCGTGATGCGAAGATGCTGGCCGCCGGGACAAATGTAAAGCGTGCCTGGTTGAAGAGACTCATTGGCCTCTGCTTCCTTCACGCGGATTTCGGTGAACTCGGCGAGTTGGGCCGCATATTGCGTTGTGAATGCGGCCGGCATGTGCTGCACAAGAATCACAGCGGCAGGGAAGTCCGCCGTGAAGCCTGGAGCGATGCGCATCACGGTAGCGGGGCCTCCCGTGGAGGCTGCGAGGACCACTACAGGGAAGCGCTGATCAAGGCCGGAAGATGGCGCAGGGCGGGCGCTAAGGGGCGCTGGCGCCAGAGTCTTGGAACCGCTTGAGTTCTGAATCGTGGACGCCAGTCGTGACGCTGTCCGTACGACGCGCACTTTGGCGGCCATGCGCATCTTGCGCAGCAGGTCTTCTTTCACGCTCTGCATGTCAAGATCGATGGCGCTGGAGGGCTTGGCCACAAATTCAATCGCGCCCAGTTCCAGCGCTCGGAGTGTGCTTGCAGCGCCTTCGCGTGATTCAGAACTTACGATGACGATGGGACGCGGATTCGTGGTCATAATTTCCGCGGTAGCCTGGAGCCCGTCGACGTGGGGCATGTTAATGTCCATGGAAATCACATCGGGCTTCAGTGATTCCGCCATGGCGACGGCCTCGCGGCCGTCCTTCGCGTGGCCCACGACCTGCAGTTGATCGTCAGCGTTGAAAATACCCTCGAGGACTTTCCTCATGAATGCGGAATCATCGACAACGAGCACGCGAAACTTTTTGTTGGGGGTCGCCATTGTTCGTTTACGCTACCGGGGCAACCGGACGCGGCGCCTCCGTCCCTATGAGTTGTTCCACCGCGGCGATCAGCTGATCTTCCTGCACCGGCTTGGTGAGGAATGCCGTGGCGCCTTCCTTCATCGCGCGATCGCGATGCTTGGCGCCGGCGCGAGACGTAACGACCATCACCGGGATTCGGCGAGTCGAAGGGCTTTGGCGCAGTTGCACCATCAATTCATAACCGGTCATGCGCGGCATTTCGAGGTCGGTGATGACCAAGTGGCAGCCGTGCTGGGTTATGAGTTCGGCGGCTTCCAGTCCATCCGCGGCCAGTTTCACGCGGTAGCCGTTCTTCTCCAGCATGCGGCCGACGAATTTGCGCACGCTGATGGAGTCGTCCGCGACCACGATGACGCGTTCTTGCTCGACACGGTCGATGGCTTCGGAAGGAATGCTTCCACGGGCAATCGCCGTCGAGCCTGGCGCAAAGATTCGCGCGGCGCTGGCGCTGGCCTGCAGAGGCCGGCGCTCGCTGGGCTCGGTGGCGACCATGCGGTTCAAGTCGATCAGCAGGATGAGGCTGCCATCGGGGGCGATGGTGGTGCCAGGGAAGAGCTTCACGCGGCGCAAGTATTCGCCCAAATTCTTGATAACGATTTCGTCTTTGCCGAGAACTTCCTCAACGACCAGGCCGATCTTCCGGCTTCCGGCGTTGGCAACGACCATGCGGAAATAGCCATTGATGGGCTCGAGCGGCGGCAAGCCGAGATAGGTGTCGAGGCGAACGACTTCGGTGACTACGTCGCGCACCTTGGTCAGAAGTTTTCCACCGACATCTTCGATTTCATCCGCGCGCAGGCGGCGGATTTCCTCGACGACTGCCAATGGCAATGCGAAATTCGTGGTGCCACAGCGCACGAAGAGCGCCGGGGAAATGATCAGAGTGAGAGGCACCTTGAGCGTGAACTTCGTGCCTTTACCGCTGGTGCTTTCAATTTCGATTTCGCCGTTGAGTGCGTTCAAGTTTGCGCGCACCACATCGAGCCCGACTCCGCGCCCCGCCAGTTCCGTTTTCGACGATGCCGTCGAGAAACCGGGGTGGAACAGTATTTCACGCAGATCGCGTTCCGTTAGCCGATCAGCCGTTTCTTCGGAGACCAGGCCTCGTTCGATTGCGCTCTGCTTCACGCGCTCGTAATTAATTCCACCGCCGTCATCCTCGACTTCGATGTAAATGTGGTTGCCGCGGTGGTAAGCGCGCAGCGTGATATTGCCCGCGGGCGATTTGCCTGCGGCCACGCGGTCAGTACCTTGCTCGATGCCGTGAGCCACAGAGTTGCGTACCAGGTGGACAAGCGGGTCGGAAATCTGCTGAATAATATTGTTGTCGAGTTCCGTTTCGCTCCCTGAGAGATCCATCTCGACATGCTTGCCGGTCGAGTTCGCGGCATCGCGGACAGCCCGCGATAAACGCGAATAGAGCGTGCCAATCGGAACCATTCGCGCGGCAGTAATCTCATCTTGCAGGTGATGCGCCAGCTTCGTAAATTCGTCGATATCGCCTTCGACGCGCCCGATGAACCCTTCCAGTTGCGAAAGCACTTCGTTGACGTCCGCTGAAATTTCCGCCATCGACCGCGACAAAATATTGAAATCGTCGTAGCGGTCCATTTCCAGTTCGCTGAATTCCGACCAGAACGATGTGTCTCCCGCAGCTGCGCTCGTTAGCATCTTGGGCGTTTGCGCTGGACTCCATGGCCCCTTTGGCGCGCGGCTGTTGCTGATGCGGTTAAATTCGTATTTTTCCTGAAATTCGCTAACTTTTCCTTGCAGCCGTTCTTTGGAGAAGCTCAGGGTGTCCACAAGCTTTTCGAGTTCAGCTACTCTGCCCACCATGCGCGTGCGGTTGATGACCAGCTCTCCGACCGTGTTCATCATGCGGTCGAGCCGTGCGAGCGCGATACGAACTGATTTGACAGTCGAAGTACCGCCTGCTGCTTGTTTTGCGGTTTTTTTGGAAGGTGCTGAAGATTGCGACGCGGCTTCAACTTCATTCTTAAGTGCCGCCTGGCCAGGAATGGCCGCCCCCGAGGAGGCTTCCGCTTCTTCGGGGTCGAGAGGAGCGAACTCTGCGACTCGGCCCAGCAGGGAATCGACACCAGTTCGCATTTCGACTTCGTCGGCCCATTGCCGGTGGAGTGTCTTCTTTAAGACGTCCACGGACTCGAGACACAAATCCACCACACCCGGCGAGGGTTCAATCTCTCCGTCGCGCAAACGGCCGATCAGGTCTTCGATACGATGCGCAATGGCGCCCAGTCTTTTCAAACCAACTTGTGCCGCGGAGCCTTTTACCGTATGAATGGCGCGAAACAGTTTGTTGATTTCTTCTGGGTTGTTGTTGCCTTCCAGCGAAATAAGACAATCGCTGACTACTTGGAGATGCTCTTCCGCTTCTGGCTGGAAAAACTCCAGGATCTCGTCCGGAACCTCGTCGTCCGTCGGCAGCGCATCGAAGTAAGAGCCTGTCGCCGCAGCGACAATCGATTCGCGCGACTCCTCCCGGGCGAATCGCTCCTGCAAATCAGGCTGGGAAAGGTTCAGCGGTGGGGTTTCCGCTGGGAACGCAAACCGATAGCGCTCTTTGAAAACGGCAATATCATCGATACTCTCTTTGCCTGTGTCGCTGATCTCCAGAAGGTCCGTTTCCAGCAGTGAAATTCCATCGGAAAGAAATTCCGTCAGCGGTCCATGCAGGTCACTGCCAAGAGGCGCATTCAGCGCATATTGAAAAACGTGCGCAAGCTTTCCGGCAACTTCGGAGAATCGCGGGAACCCGTAACTCGCCGAAGTCCCGCTCAGCGTGTGCGCCGAAATGTATAGCCGTTCTAGGTCTTCCCGGCGCGGCTCCACGTCTTGAAGCACGCTCACGTATTCCCGCAAATACTGCAGGTTCTCCGAGGCTTCCTGGAGGAAAACTTCGACGGCTTCGCGGTCCAACGTGCTCACGCCCGCCCCTCCGCCACGAGTTCCGGCTTCTGCAATTCGTCCGCAGTGGGTTTCCGGTAGAGAATGCAATCGTTCAAAACGATGGCCTGGAATTTCACCGGCATCTTGGAGATGGACTCCGAGTGTCCAAGAAACAAATAGCCGCCCGGTTCCAGGGTGTCGTAGAACCGCTGCACCAGGGTGCGTCGCCGCTCTTCCGAGAAATAAATCAGCACGTTCATGCAAAAAATCATGTCCATGCGGCCGACGTACACCGCCGAAGCCAGGTTCATCTGCGTGAACGAAATCATTTTGCGCAGGCGCGGTTTTATCTGATACCCGCCGCTGACTTCCGTAAAGTGGTTTGCCAGCTGCTTTTCGCTCACGCTTCCGATACTTCGGCCTTTGTAAACGCCGCGCTCGGCGTGCTTCAGAGCGTGCCGCCCGACATCCGTCGCAAGTATTTCCACGTTCCAGGAATCCGCAAATGAAAGCGAATCCGCGATCGTGATGCCGATGGAGTAAGGCTCTTCACCTGTGGAACAACCGGCGCTCCAAATTCGCAGCGTGCGGGGGTTCTTCCAGAACTTTTTTGTATGTAGCTCCGGCAGCACCCGCTTCTCGAACGCTTCATACACACCGGGGTAGCGGAAGAAGCTCGTCTCCTGCGTCAGCAACCGCTCGAGCAAGCTTTCGTATTCGACGTTGGATTTGCGCATGGCGCGCAGCAGTTCCGTGCCGCGCTCCATTTCTTTTGCGCGCAGGTGCTCGCGCACACGCGTAGAGAAGAAGCGCTCTCGCGATTCATCGAAGCAAATTCCCGTTCGCTCTTCGATCAACATGCGAATCTCGCTCAGCTCGTGTTCGCTCAATACCTGCCCATGTCCCTGGCGTTCGCTCATCGTGCTCCCGTAATCTGGGCCTGGCTCTCACTCCCGCCCTTCGGCGGGGAAGAGTTTCACTTCCTAACGGAGAGCGCCTGCCGGGACGGGCCGCTCGGAAACTTCATTTGCCGCTGACCCCGCCTTGGATGACGCGCGGAATTGCGCCAGCGCTTCGTTCAGTTGATCCGATAACTTGACGAGCTGGCTGACCGTTGCCACTGTACCGCGCGTTCCTTGCGAGGTCTGCCGCGTAATGCTTGAAATGATCTGCATAGCGTGCGCTACGCCTTCTGTGCCGCGCACCTGCTGTTTTGAAGCCAGCGAAATTTCCTGTACTAGCTCGGCCGACTGGCGCACCACGTTGGAAATAGCGTCTAGCGCGCGGCCTGCCTGATCGGCAAGCGTTGCGCCGCTCTCGACTTCCTTCGTGCCTTCTTCCATGACGACGACCGCTTCGTTCGTCTCCGCCTGAATTGCCTTGATCAGCGCCGCGATATCTTTCGTTGCGCTGCGACTGTGTTCGGCCAGTTTGCGAACTTCGTCAGCGACGACCGCGAACCCTCGTCCGGCCTCTCCAGCGCGCGCCGCCTCGATGGCCGCGTTCAACGCCAGCAAGTTGGTCTGTTCCGTGATGTCGTTAATCACGTTGATGATTTCCGAAATTTCCAGCGAACGGTCGCCCAGTGACTTGATCTTCTTCGAAGTCGCCTGCACCGATGCGCGAATACGCTGCATGCCCTCGAGCGTGTCGCGGACGGCGCGGTTGCCCTGTTCGGCGGCATCCAGCGCACGGCGGGCT
>Ga0137412_10000695_pt1 | contig 24675 bp, 25 predicted proteins | sample CZODoug2_1_16fun_FD_122160 | JGI IMG/M metagenome (GOLD analysis project Ga0137412, IMG submission 122160) | Vadose zone soil fungal communities from Angelo Coast Range Reserve, California, USA - CZODoug2_1_16fungal (Hybrid Assembly) | ecosystem: Environmental > Terrestrial > Soil > Vadose zone... | reverse complement strand
TCATACGCCTCTGGCTTCAAGGCACCCGGAGTCATTGGTTCGACCCCGACGAGCACCATTCTGGCACTGCCTTGGGCATCCGGTTCGTTTTTGAATACGGGCTTTTGCAAGCCTTGCAGGGTCTGGAGCACATGCGGCATCGCAACGCTGGGAAGGTACAGATTGTTCACGCCCCAGGGGCGCGTCTTGTCGACGTAAAAGCCCTTGAAAAGCGAGTAAATATAATCCGTACCGCGGGCTCTTGCCATCAGCGACAGATCGGGCGGCTGCTTGCCGAACCACCCTTCGGAATCCTTCGGCATCGCCGAATTGACGCTATCGAACGCCTTATCCGAAGTGAACATCAGATTGGCCGCGAGTTCCGACTCGGGAATCTGGAGATCCGCCGCCAGCCGGTTGTATCGCAAGTATTTGAGCGAGTGGCAGCCGGAGCAGTAATTCATGAAATTACGCGCGCCGCGTTGCAGGGACTCGGTGTTCTTGATGTCCGTACCGGATTCGAGGAGAGGAATTCCCCCTTCTTCGGCCATGGCAGCGCCCGCGCCGAGAAGCCCTACCGTTATCAATAACCAGCTTTTAAGCATGTCCCGTGACCCTTTCCGGCACCGGCTTCACGCTGTCGAATTTCGTGTACCAGGGCATCAGCAAAAAGAAAGCAAAATACAAAACCGTGCAGACCTTGGCCAAGGTCGGGTAGATGCCCGCCGGAGGCTTCAAACCGCAGACGGCCAAGGCGATGAACGACAAGACGAAGATCGTCAGCATCACCTTGTAGATCGGACCTCGGTAGCGGATCGAGCGCACCGGCGAACGATCCAGCCAGGGCACGAAGAACAGCACGACGATGGACGCACCCATCACCAGCACGCCCCAGACCTGCGTTCCCGCGAACGACGGCACGGCGCGCAACATGGCGTAAAACGGCGTGAAATACCATACCGGCGCGATGTGCGGCGGCGTCTGCAGCGCATTCGCGGGTTCGAAATTCGGCGACTCCAGGAACAGACCGCCGAAGGTCGGCGCAAAGAAAATCACGCCGCAAAACAGCAGCAGGAATCCCGCGACTCCCATCAAGTCCTTCACCGTGTAGTAGGGATGAAACGGAATGCCGTCGAGGGGGTGGCCCTCCGCGTCCTCGTGATCATGGATCTCGATGCCGTCGGGATTGTTGGAGCCGACCTCATGCAGCGCCATCAAGTGCGCTATCACCAGGAAAATGAGCGCCAGCGGCAACGCGGCCACGTGCAGGGCGAAGAATCGGTTCAGCGTGGCATCGGCGATGTAGTAGTCGCCGCGGATCCATTCGACCAGGGCGCCGCCGATATAGGGCAGGCTGCCGAACAAGGACACGATCACCTGCGCGCCCCAATAGCTCATGTTGCCCCAGGGCAGCACATAGCCCATGAAACCCTCGGCCATCAGCAGCAGGAAAATCAGACAACCGAAGATCCACACGAGCTCGCGCGGCTTGCGGTGCGAACCGTAGAGCAGCGCGCGGAACATGTGCAGATAGATCACGATGAAAAACGCCGACGCACCGGTCGAGTGCATGTAGCGGATCAGCCAGCCCCAATCGACGTCCCGCATGATGTATTCGACCGAGGAGAACGCTTCGGCGGAGGACGGCTTGTAATTCATCGTCAGGAAGATCCCCGTCACCAGCTGGTTCACGAGGATGAGCAGGGCGAGCGAGCCGAAGTAGTACCAGAAGTTGAAATTCTTCGGCGCGTAGTACTCGGCGACCTGCTCCTTCCACAATTTGGTCAGCGGAAAACGCTGGTCGATCCAGCCGATCAAACTTCCGCCTTTGCTGCTGCCGGCGGACTCGGGTGCTGCTGCCACGCTTGAACCTCTCGTTGCTAAACTTTCTTGGGGGCGTCGTCGACGCCTATGGTGATTCGCGCATCGTTCGCGAAGGCATAGGGCGGCACGGTCAGATTCTTGGGCGCCGGCATGCTCTTGAAGACTCGGCCCGAAATGTCGTATTTCGAGCCGTGGCACGGGCAGTAGAAGCCGCCGGGCCAATTCGCGCCCAAGTCGGCGCCGGCCACTTGAAATGAATTGTTCGCTTCGAAGGCGCCCAACGGCGAGCAGCCGAGGTGCGTGCATACCGCCAAGCCCACCCAGTACTCGGGGTTGCGCGCCCGCGCGGCGCCGCTGGATTTTATATAGTCGGGCTGAATCGAATCGTCGGACGCAGGGTCGGCCAGCATCGCATCGTGGTTGCCCAACTGGTCGATGACGCTCTTGACTCGCCGCACGACGAACACGGCCTGGCCGCGCCAGACCACTTTCAACATCTGTCCGGCCTCGAGCTTGGATGCATCCACTTCCACGGGAGCGCCGAGCGCCTTGGCCCGCGCACTGGGCTGCCACGACGCCAGGAAGGGAACCGCTGCAAATGCGACTCCGATCACCCCGGTGCCCACGGTGGCCGCCGTCAACAATCGGCGCCGGCTATGGTCAACCAGATCACTCATTCGAACGTTCCTAGGAAATGTTGACAAATCTTCACGCAAACCCCTCTGGCCGTAGTGTTTCCCAAAGAATATTGGGAGCGCATTATACACAGATAAGTGGATTTCCCTTAAGGCTCGAGGAGCGATATTAATTGCAGCACGCTCGCGTCCTCGTGAGTTTTTTGATCAGAGCCGTGGTGGTCGGTCTGGCGGCCGCATTTCTCGTGGTCTGGTGGAAGCCCGCGCTCTTGGGAAAAAGCGCCGTCCCGCCGCAGAGCGCGCCCGCCGGCCCCGCCCGCCCTGCGGTGATCATGCGGAGCTTTGCCGATGCGGTCGCGCGGGCGGCTCCTGCCGTCGTGAACATCTACACCGCGCGCGTGGTCACGGAGCGCACCCAGGCGCCCACGCTCAATCAACTATTCGGCGATTTCTGGCCGAGCTATCGGCAGCGCGTCGAGCGCAGTCTGGGGTCCGGCGTCATCGTCGACGGCGCCGGAACCATCGTCACCAACCAGCACGTCATCGCCGGCGCGGATTCCATTCGTGTGCAGATTGCCGATGGCCGCATCGCCGATGCGACCATCGTCGGACAAGACCCGGACACGGATATCGCCATTCTGCACCTGGACCTGGCCAAGCTGCCCGTCATGCCCGTGGGCCGCTCGGACACGTTGCGGGTGGGCGATATCGTGCTCGCAATCGGCAATCCCTACGGCTTGAGTCAGACCGTCACTCAAGGCATCGTGAGCGCCACCGGCCGCGGTCAACTCGGGCTCGCGACTTTTGAGAATTTCATTCAAACCGATGCCGCGATCAACCTCGGCAATTCCGGCGGCGCGCTCATCGACGCGCAGGGAGACCTGGTCGGCATCAACACCGCCGTGCTGAACCGCGCCTACGGCGGACCCGAAGGGATCGGGTTCGCCATTCCTGTCAATCTCGTGCGCGGCGTCATGGAACAAATCCTGACGCAGGGTCACGTAGTGCGCGGCTGGCTGGGATTCGTGCCGCAGGACTTGACCGATGAGCAGGCGGCACAGCTCGGCATCGCGGCGGGAGGCGGCGTCACGGTGGTGAACATTCTGGTGAAAAGTCCGGCCTTCGAGTCCGGCGTGCGGCCCGGCGACTTGATCACCGGTTTGCAGGGCGAACCGGTACGCAATTCGCAGGACCTCATCAGCCGGGTGGCGGCGTTGCCGCCGGGCGCCCTCGTGGACCTCGAGGGTCGCCACGGCCGCGATCCCTACAAGGTCAAACTCAAGGTCCTGGAGCGCCCCACGCGCCAAGTCCAGCCGCAATAACCCTCACGCCGGCGTGCGCCGGATCTTCGCTCCCAATTGCTGCAGCTTCTCCTCGATCGCCTCATACCCGCGATCGATGTGATAAATGCGCTCGATCTCGGTTCGGCCGTCCGCCACGAGCGCAGCCAGCACCAGGCTGGCGGAGGCTCGTAGGTCGGTGGCCATCACCGGCGCCGCCGTGAGCCGGTCGACTCCCTTGATGATCGCGGTGTTGCCCTCGAGCCGGATCTCCGCGCCCATGCGCCGCATTTCCAGCATGTGCATGAAGCGGTTCTCGAAAATCGTCTCGATGATGGTGCCGACACCCTTGGCGACGGTGTTGAGTGCGGCAAACTGCGCCTGCATATCGGTCGGGAACGCCGGATACGGCGCCGTGCGAATGTCGACCGCATCCGGCCGTCGGCCGCGCATGTCGACCTCGACCCAGGTATCGCCGACGCCGATCTTGGCGCCCGCTTCCTGCAGCTTGCCGATGACCGCGTCCAAATGATCCGGACGGGTATTCTTGACCCGGATATGGCCTCCCGTGATGGCACCCGCGACCAGGTAGGTACCGCTCTCGATACGGTCCGGCAGCACTTCGTAGGCCGTGCCGTTGAGGCGCTCCACGCCATGGATCACGATTCTGTCGGTGCCGGCGCCGCTGATCTTGGCGCCCATCGCGATCAGAAAATGAGCCAGATCGACCACTTCGGGCTCGCGCGCGGCATTCTCCAGGATGGTCTCGCCGTCCGCCAAGGTCGCGGCCATCATGAGGTTCTCCGTGCCGGTGACCGTGACGGTTTCGAGCACCAGGCGCGTCCCCTTGAGGCGGCCCGCGCGAGCCTTGATGTAGCCGTTCTCGATATGAATATCCGCGCCCATGGCCTGCAGCCCGGCCACGTGGATGTTGACCGGACGTGCGCCGATGGCGCAGCCGCCGGGCAGCGACACGTCCGCGGACCCGAAGCGCGCCAGCAACGGCCCCAAAACCAGAATCGACGCGCGCATGGTTTTCACCAGCTGGTAGGGCGCGAAATACTCCTTGATGGTCGACGCATCGACCTCGATGCGCATCTTCTCGTCGATGGTCACGGACACGCCCATGCGCCCGAGCAGTTCGATCATGGTGGTCACGTCCTGCAGGTGCGGAACGTTCGACACCGTCACCGGGCCGTCCGCCAGCAAGCACCCGGCCAGGATGGGCAGGGTGGCATTCTTGGCACCCGAGATCCGGATCTCCCCTTCGAGCGGGATGCCGCCCTGAATTTGTAATTTATCCACGTCCCTTACCCGGGTCCGTGGCCGGCGAATTCTTCGGGTGTGAACACCTGCAAGGCCAGCGCGTGAATCTCGTTGCCCACCGCCTTTCCCAGGGTGGCGTACACCAATTGGTGGCGCTGCACGGAGCGCTTGCCCGCGAACGCCGCCGCGATCACCACGGCCTCGAAGTGCACGTTGTCCTCGCTCTTGACCAGCGCCTTGGCTCCGGCCAAGCCGCCTTCGATGATTTGCGCCACCTGTTCTGGATTCATGCCCGCTCCTGCAAATAAACCTAAGCTTACGCCATAAGGTTAGCGGGGTTCTGCAACCGCGGTATCATTCATGCATGAATCCCGTGTTCACCGACGAAGGCCTCGTCGATCTCGGACGCCAGGCGCTCGCCGTCGAGATCGACGGTTTGCGCGCCCAAGTACCGCGCCTGGGGCCCAATTTTGCGCGCGCCTGCCGCATTTGTCTCGACTGCCGCGGACGCGTCGTGGTCACCGGCATGGGCAAGTCCGGCCACATCGGGGGCAAGATCGCCGCCACGCTGGCGAGTACCGGCACACCGGCATTCTTCGTGCATCCCGGCGAGGCGAGCCACGGCGACGTGGGCATGATCACCCGCGACGACGCGGTGCTCGCGCTGTCCAATTCGGGGGAAACCGATGAGATCCTGACCATCGTGCCGGTCATCGCGCGCCTCGGGGTCCCATTGATCGCCTTCACGGGCAATTCGAATTCGGCGCTGGCGAGGATCGCCACCGTGCATCTGGACATCGGAGTGCCGGCCGAGGCCTGCCCGCTCAACCTGACCCCCACCGCCAGCACCACGGCGGCACTGGCCGTGGGTGATGCCCTGGCCGTGGCGCTGTTGAAGGCGCGCGGCTTCACCGAGGAAGACTTTGCGCGCTCGCATCCCGCCGGCAGCTTGGGCAGGCGCTTGCTGCTGCACGTGCAAGACGTGATGCGCACCGGCAAGGATGTTCCCACGGTGCGGGCCGGCACGCCGCTGGCGGAGGGTCTGATGGAAGTGACCCGCAAGGGGCTCGGCATGACGGCCATCGTCGATGAAACCAATCGCGTGCTCGGGGTATTCACCGACGGCGATCTGCGGCGCGCGCTCGACGCGTCCACGGACTTGCGCACCGCCCGCATGGATCAAGTCATGAGCCGCCACGCCAAGACCGTGCGCCCGACCACGCTGGCCGCGGAGGCGGTGCATCTCATGGAAACCCATCGCATCACTTCGCTGGTCGTGGTCGATGCGGACGAGAAGATCGTGGGTGCGCTCAACGTGCACGACCTGTTTCGCGCGGGTGTGGTTTGAAGGCGCGCAAGGCCACGCCGCTGGCACGGATCGAACTCCTGATCCTGGACGTCGACGGCGTGCTCACCGACGGGCGTCTGTATTTCGCCGCGCGCGGCGAGACGCTCAAGGTATTCCACGTCCGCGACGGCCACGGGATCAAGCTCCTCATGGCCGCCGGCGTCGCGGTCGCGGCATTCAGCGGTCGGCGCTCCGGGGCGGTCGCCGCACGCCTGCGTGAACTGCGTGTGCCGCATGTCGTCCAAGGCTGCAATGATAAAGTGGCGGCGCTGCAGCGCCTCACCAAGCGCTTGGATGTGGACCCCTTGAACTGCGCCTGCATCTGCGACGACACCCCCGATCTCCCCTTGATGTCGGCGGTTGGCATGGCGGGCGCGGTCGCGGACGCACACCCCGTGGTGCTGTCCGCGGCGCATTGGATCGCACGGGCCGACGGCGGCCAGGGCGCGGTGCGCGAGCTGTGCGACGCCATGCTCCGGGCTCGCGCGGGGCAGCACTAATGCTCTTCAGGGCATTCACCCTGCTCGCCGTCCTGGGATTGTGCGTCAGCACCTGGATCTTGAGTTCGTCGGCGCGCCGGCCGCAAACGCAAACCAGCGCCCAACAAGCGGACTTGCCGGGCTACTATTTAAAAAACACCGTGCTCACCGATTATGATCTCGACGGGAACCCCAGTATCCGCATCGAAGCCGAACGCATTGATCAGATTGCGCACAGCAGTGAGGTGGCGCTACACAACGTCCGCGTCGCCTACCAGGTCCCGAACGGACAATCTTGGGTGATGGTGGGCGATGTCGCGCACGTCCAACCGGGCGGCAAGGTGGTGGACGTGTCGGGCAATGTGCGGCTGCAGGGCGAGCCTACCGGGAGCGAAAGCATGGCCGTGGTGCACACCGATACCATGAGCTACAACGTGCCTGACGCCGTGGTGAGCACCAAGAGCGACGTGCGGATCGATTTCGCGAAACATACGCTGACCGCGCACGGGCTCTCCGCCAATTTGAAAGAGCATACGATGCGCCTAGAATCGAAAGTGAATGGCCGCTTCCACCCTTAAAGCCTTCGCTCTGTTCGCACTCACACTGCCGGCCACCCAAGCCATCGCCGTACAAGCGGAGCAGCAGGCGATCTCGCTCGATGCGCAGTCATCCGAATTGGATTACAAGAACAATAATCTGATTTTTCGCAAGGTACGCATCTCGCAAGGGAATATGTCCGTCGCCGCCGATCAAGCGCAGGCCACCGGCCTTGACTTCGAGAACAGCCGCTGGGTGTTCCGCGGCAATGTAAAAATTACCATGGAACAAGGACTGCTCACGTCGGACGAGGCCGAAGTCACCTTTGCCAAGAAACTCCTCTCGAAGGCGGTGGTCAACGGCAACCCGGCCGCCTTCGAGCAGCGGATCGCAAAAACCGGGAAATTGGCCCAGGGGCGCGCCGAATCCATCGATTACGACGTGGCCAAAGGCGTGGTGCATCTATCCAAGAGCGCCTGGTTGAGCGACGGCCAGAACGAGATTCGCGGCGAGTCGCTGAAGTACAACGTGCTCGCCCAGAATATCGTCGCGGAAGGCTCGGAACAGGGTTCCCAGCGCGTGCATATCATCATCACGCCGCCGGCCAACCCCAAACCATGAGCGTATTGCGGGCCCTGAACCTCGCCAAGAGTTACAAGTCACGGCAGGTAGTGCGGGATTTGTCGCTCGAGGTCGAGAGCGGCGAAGTCGTGGGCCTGTTGGGCCCCAACGGTGCCGGCAAGACCACGGCCTTCTACATGATCGTCGGCCTCACCCGCTGCGAGCACGGCGAAATCTATTTGGACAACCGTGACATCACCCGTATAGCCCTGCACCGGCGGGCGCAGCTGGGCTTGGGTTATCTCCCGCAGGAACCCTCGGTGTTCCGCCGCCTCTCGGTGGCGGATAACATCATGGCGATTCTGGAAACGCGGCCGGGGCTCGACGAAGGGGGGCGCGCGGCGCGCCTCAAGGAGCTCTTGGGAGAGCTGCATATCGGCCATGTCCGCGACAGCCTCGGGATGAGTCTTTCGGGCGGCGAGCGCCGCCGGGTGGAGATCGCCCGCGCTTTGGCGGCAGACCCAAGGTTCATCTTGCTGGACGAACCATTCGCCGGTGTCGACCCTCTGTCCGTCGTCGATATTCAGCGAATAATCAAGCACTTGTCCGACAAGGGCATTGGCGTGCTCATAACCGATCATAATGTCAGGGAAACCTTGGGGATTTGCGGCCGAGCGTACATCGTCAGTCAGGGGACGGTGCTCGCCTCCGGATCTGCGGATCAGATTCTTGCCAATCCGCAGGTTCGTGAGGTGTACTTGGGCCAGGATTTCAAACTGTAGGCGCGGATCTGAAAGAACTATGTTGAAGCCCAGTCTGCAGCTTCGCATCGGCCAGCAGCTCACCATGACGCCGCAATTGCAGCAGGCCATCAGGCTGCTGCAGCTGCCCTCGCTGGATCTGCAGGCGCATGTCCGCGAGACGCTCGAGACCAATGTGATGCTCGAGGCCGAAGAAGAGGCTCCGGAGTCTCTGGGCGAAGCGGTGCTGCGCGAAGACCCGCGCGAACGCGAAGACCTGCCCGTCGAGGAGAAATACGCCGAACTGGACGGCAACAACACTCCCGCCGAGCAGCGCGAAGAACCCGAGGTGGAGATTGCGGACGAGGCCTGGGGAGAGCAGACCAGCGGCCCGTCGGATACCCCCTGGTCCGGCGATGATGACCGCAGCAGCGATTTCAGCGACCAGCATGGTCAAACCCTGCAGGAACAGCTCATCGAACAGCTGGAACTCGCCAAGCTGTCCGCCGTCGACATGGCCATCGCGCGCGTCATCACGGATGCAATCACCGACGACGGCTACCTAAAAGACGAGCTTGAGGATATTCGCCTGAGCCTGCTGCCGGAGATCGAGGCCACCACGGCGGACGTCGAGCGCGTCCTGAGCGCGGTTCAATCGCTGGAACCGGCCGGCGTCGGCGCCCGCAACTTGGGCGAGTGCATTGCCTTGCAGCTGCGGCAACTTCATGCGGACACGCCGGCGCGGGACATCGCGGTTCGCGTCGCGCTGGAACACCTGGACCTGGTCGCCGGCCAGCAATTGGTCCTGCTGCGCAGGCAGCTGCGCTGCAGCGAGAGCGACTTGGAGATGGCGTTGGCGCTGGTGCGCTCCTGCCATCCGCGGCCGGGCGCCGCGGTCAACCCGGCGCAGGCGGAATACGTGATCCCGGACGTGTTCGTGCGCCGCACCGAGCACGGCTGGATCGTCGAGATCAATCAAGCGACGGTGCCGCGGGTCCGGGTCAACAATACTTACGCGAACTTGATCTCGCGCTCTCCCGACCACGCCATGTTGCGCACTCAATTGCAGGAGGCGCGCTGGCTGATGCGCAGCCTCGAGATTCGCAACGAGACCCTGATCAAGGTGGCGCGCTGCATCGTGCAGCGGCAGACGAGTTTTTTCGAATTGGGCGAGGAAGCGATGGAACCGCTCATCCTCAAGGACGTCGCCGAGGCCGTGGAAATGCACGAATCGACGATTTCGCGCGTCACCACCGCCAAATACATGCACACGCCGCGCGGCGTTTTCGAGTTCCGCTACTTCTTTTCCAGCCATGTCGAGGCGGCCGATGGCACGGAAATGTCTTCCACCGCCATTCGCGCCAAGATCAAGAAATTGATTTCGCAGGAGAATCCGGAGAATCCGTGGAGCGACAGCAAGCTCGCGGAAATTCTGTCGCAGGAGGGCATACCGGTGGCCAGGCGCACCGTTGCCAAATATCGCGAGGGTATGCAAATCGCGCCGTCCAACGAACGGAAGCGAGCGGCTGCCCGCGCGTCGTAAATGTAACTCTGTCGTAAATGTAACTCTGTCGTAAATGTAACTCTTAGGAGGAAGCACATGCAGCTCGATCTCAGCGGTCATCATGTGGAAGTCACCGATTCACTACGCGCTTACGTCATCAAGAAATTCGAGCGCATATCACGGCACTTCGAACAGCTCATCGACGTTCACTGCGTCCTCACCGTCGAAAAATTCGGCCACAAGGCCGAAGCCACCCTCATGCTGAGGGGAAATAAGATCTACGCCGATGCCACCGAACACAACATGTACGCCTCCATCGATGCGCTGGCCGACAAGCTCGATCGCTGCGTCAAGAAACACAAGGAAAAAGCCGCGGATCACCACGCGGGGGACGTGATCAAGGCCCGTTCGTCGGTTTGACATCGGGCGACCGCGTGTCGATGCGACTCATCATCGTGAGCGGACTGTCGGGCTCGGGCAAGAGCGTCGCGCTGCACATGCTGGAGGACATCGACTTCTACTGTGTCGACAACATCCCTGCGGCGCTGCTCAAAGCCTTCATCTCCCACACCGTCCGCGGCATGGGAGATACCTATCCCAGAACCGCGGTCGGTCTGGATGCACGCAACCGTCCCAACGAAATCGAGACCATTCCGGCTCTCGTGGGCGAACTGCGGCGCAGCGGGATCAGCTGCGAGGTTCTCTACCTGCACGCCAGCGACGAGGTGCTGCTCAAGCGCTATGCCGAAACACGGCGCAAGCACCCGCTGGTGACCGGCGACGTCAGCTTACGCGAGGCCATCGCCTCTGAGCGCAGGCTCCTGGAACCGATCACCACCGCGGCGGATTTGGTCGTGGACACGTCCAACATGGGGGTCCATGCGCTGCGCGAACTGATTCGCGAGCGCATCGACCGGCGCCGGGAGGGGCGGCTCTCCATCATGTTCGAGTCGTTCGGCTACAAGTACGGCATTCCGGGCGATGCGGATTTCGTCTTCGATGTGCGCAGCCTGCCGAATCCCTATTGGGAACATGCGCTGCGCCCTCTCAATGGCCGCGACGAGCCGGTGATCGAGTATCTGTCGGGATACGCCAGCGTACGCGGCATGATCGCGGAGTTGATCGAGTTCTTGGAGCGGCGCGTCGGCGAATTCGCGCAGGCGAATCGCAGCTACCTGACCATCGCGGTCGGATGCACCGGCGGCCAGCACCGCTCGGTGTACATCGCCGAGCAGCTCGCCGCGCATTTTCGAAAGAGCTACCCGCAGGTCCTGACTCGGCACGATTCCCTGCAAAAACCGTGAAGTGCCGCTTCTAGCGGGGCATCGCCTGCTCCTGGTCGGGCGCCGTCTGTTCCTAGCGCGGCGTCGCCTGCTCCGAGCGGGGCGCCGCACGGAATTGACGGGCATTCTCCAGCGACAGGAACGCGCGTATTTCGTCGGCGCGCGCCCGCGCATCCTGGTACCCGAGGGCGATCAATTCGCGCGTGAAGCCGCGCTCAAACAAGAGGTAGCTCAGCAGCATCGTGCCGGCGGCGTTGCTGGCGCCCATGATGCGCATCAGCGCGCGCAGGCTCCGCGGCAGCTCGCGCGCGTGCCGTCGCGCGATTTCGTTGACATCGCGGGACGGCGTCAGCACCAGAAACTCGATGCGGTGCGCATCGTTGCTCTCGTTGTAGCGGCTGATGCGCTCCAGATCCGCGTTCAGCTGATCCATGAACAGCGAGTCCAACATGAAGCCGAACATCTGCCCGAAACTGGGTTCGGCCGGATGTTTGCTCGCGGTCGCGACCGTGGGTGCGGGGTCATTGACGCCGATGATGAACAGCCGGTTGGCGCCCAGATGGATCGCGGGACTCAGCGGGGACGTTTGGCGCATGGCCCCGTCGCCGAAATACTGCTCGTCCAGCAGGACGGGGCGAAACAAGAAGGGGATCGAGAGGCTCGCCATCAAGTGGTCGAGCGTTAGCTGCACCCGCGCGCCCTTGCGGAACACCCGCGCCCAGGGCTCCACCGCGGACGCCGCCGCGTAGAACGTCACCGAATCCGCGTCGGCGTAGCACGTGGCGCAGATGCCGATGCCCTGCAGATGCTTCTTGTACAGGCTTCGCGGTATGCCGTCGAAATGCAATTGCGCGCGCAGCAGACTCCACAGCGGCGAGTTGTCGAAGAAGGAGTGCGGCGGATGCACCAGCCAGCCGCCGGTGATGAATGCCAGCATCCAGTGCATGGCGGACCGGAGCATGCTCACGGCATCGGCCTTGAACACGTGGTGCACGCGAAAATCGCGCCACACCCGCTCGATGGCGTAGACCGAGTGCCGGAAGTGCGCGGCATCCGAGGCGAGAGCGATCGCGCTGACGGCGCCGGCGGAGGTTCCGGTGATGATCGGAAACGGACACGCGGAGCCGCGCCGCAGCAGCTCCGCGACACCTTTCAGCACGCCGACCTGGTAAGCGGAGCGCGCGCCGCCGCCGGTCAGGACCAGGCCCAGGTGCGGTGTCACGATCGGCGCAATGCTAGTATGCCATTGCCCGGTGGAGCTTTCGGGACCTGTATTACTCGGAGTCATTGATGGCCAAGCTGCATAGCGGTAGATCGCGGATTGGGTCGTTCATGGCATTGTACTGCGCTTGCCTCGCCGCGGTCTCTTCCGCGTGGGCCGCGACCCCGGAGGTGGGTTCACCCGCGCCCGCGTTTCGCCTGCAGGACCAGGCCGGCGCGTGGCATGAACTCAAGGACTACCGCGGCAAGTGGGTGGTGCTGTATTTCTATCCGAAGGACGATACGCCGGGCTGCACCACGCAGGCCTGCGAATTCCGCGACAACATTTTCGCGTTCAATAAATTGGGCGCCGCGATCCTCGGCATCAGCGTCGATGATGTCGCTTCTCACAAGCAATTTGCGGAAGAGCATAGCCTGCCCTTCACCCTGCTGGCGGACAGCACCAAGGAAACCGCCCAGTCCTACGGCGTGCTGCGCAGCGTGCTCGGCCTGATGGAAATCGCAAGCCGCGAGACCTTCATCATCAACCCTGAAGGGCGCGTCGCGAAGCACTATGCGTCGGTGGATCCCAAAGGGCATTCGCTCATGGTGCTCGCGGACTTGAAGGCCCTGCAGGGCAAGACCGGCGGCAGTTAGCGCGAGCGCCAGCTGCGTGGCCGCCCGCCGCGTCAGCTCTGCGTGGCGCCCGCCCCCGCCCCGCCCGCCGCGTCAGCTCAGCGCGCCAATCGCATCGTCCAGCCCCGCCAAGGTGAGCGGATACATCCTCCCCTCCAAGATTTCCCGCGTCATCTCGATCGATGAGGTATGCCGCCAGCGCGACTGCGGCTGCGGGTTGATCCAGGCGTATTTGGGATAGTGCTTGATCAAGCGCTGCAGCCACACGCTGCCCGGTTCCGCATTCCAATGCTCGACGCTGCCGCCGGGTTGGGTGATCTCGTACGGGCTCATGGTGGCATCGCCCACCAAAATGAGTTTGTAGTCGGTACCGTAAGTGCGCATGACTTCGACAGTCCCCATATGTTCATTGAACCGCCGTCGATTGTCCCGCCACAGCGCCTCATACGTGAAATTGTGGAAATAATAGTGCTCGAGATGCTTGAACTCGCTGCGCGCCGCGGAGAACAGCTCCTCGCAAGTCTTGACGTGATCGTCCATCGATCCGCCGATATCCAGCAGCAACAGAACCTTCACCACATTGTGCCGCTCCGCCTGCATCTTGATGTCCAGCCATCCGCCCGCACGCGCGGTGGCGTCGATGGTGTCCGCCAGCGCCAGTTCATCGGGCGCGCCGCGCCGCGCGAAGCGCCGCAGACGGCGTAGCGCCATCTTGATGTTGCGCGTGCCGAGTTCGACCTTGTCGTCCAAATTGGCGAATTCACGCTTGTCCCAGACTTTCACGGCGCTGCGGTTCCGGCCGCCATCCTGGCCCACGCGCACGCCCTCCGGATTGAAGCCATAGGCTCCGAACGGCGACGTCCCCGCCGTGCCGATCCATTTGTTGCCGCCCTGATGCCGCTGTTTCTGCTCCTCGAGGCGCTTCTTCAGCGTCTCCATCAATTTCTCCCAGCCGCCCAGCGCGTCGATCTCCGCCTTCTCGGCGTCGGTGAACTTAGCGATAGCCATCTTGGCGAGCCAATCCTCGGGCAATTCGCGCTGCAGAAGGGCGAACAAGTCCTCGGCGCCTTTGAAATGGGCGGCGAACGCCTTGTCGTATCGATCGTAGTAGCGCTCGTCCTTCACCAGACAGGTGCGCGCCAGGTAGTAGAAGCGCTCGGCATTCAGGCCCCCCAAGCCCGCTTTCAGCGCTTCGAGCAAGGTCAGGAGTTCGGTGATGGAGACCGGGACGCCGGCACGGCGCAGCAGAAAAAAGAATCTAACGAGCATTCCGGCGGTGTAAAAACAGCAATTGCTCGAACAGCTGCACGTCCTGCTCGTTCTTGAGCAGTGCGCCATAGAGAGGCGGGATCAGTTTCTTCGCATCGTCGCTGCGCAGCGCCTCGGGCGGAATGTCCTCGGTCACCAGGAGCTTGATCCAATCCAGGAGCTCGGAGGTGGTCGGCTTCTTCTTCAAGCCCGGCGTGTCGCGAATCTTGAAGAACGTCGTCAGTGCCTCGTGCAGCAGGTCGCGCTTCAAGTCCGGAAAATGCACATCGACGATTTGCGTCATCGTGGCCGTATCCGGAAAGCGGATGTAATGGAAGAAGCAGCGCCTCAGGAAGGCGTCCGGCAGCTCTTTTTCGTTGTTGCTGGTGATGACGATGACCGGGCGGTGCTTGGCGCGCACGGTTTCGCGAGTCTCGTACACGTAGAATTCCATGCGGTCGAGCTCGCGCAGCAGATCGTTCGGAAACTCGATATCCGCCTTGTCGATCTCGTCGATGAGCAGCACCGGCTGCACGTCGCAGTCGAACGCCTCCCAGAGATCGCCCCGCACGATGTAATTGTGAATGTCCTTGACCCGCGGATCGCCGAGCTGCGAATCGCGCAGGCGCGAGACGGCATCGTATTCGTACAGCCCCTGCTGCGCCTTGGTGGTGGACTTGATGTGCCACTCGTAGAACGGCTTGTCCAGCGACCGGGCGATCTCGTTGGCGAGCAACGTCTTGCCGGTGCCGGGCTCGCCCTTGATCAGCAGCGGGCGCGACAGCACCATGGCGGCGTTCACCGCGGCCATCAATTCGGGCGTGGCAATATAGCGATCGGTGCCGCGAAATTCCGGGACCATGGCTACTTTCGCGCGACGCGCAGAATCTGCATGGAATTCGTGCCGCCCGACACCCCGCTCAATTCGCCCTTGGTCAAAATGATGGAATCGCCCTCTTCCACCAGCTTGTGATCGAGCAGCGAACGGAATATCGAGAAGTAGAAGGCTTCTCCCTTGTCCGTGACGTCGTAGGCCACCGGGTATACGCCGCGATACAGCGTCACCCGGCTACGCGTGGCTTCGTGCCGGGTGAAGGCATAGATCGGAATGTCCGAGCGCACCCGCGACATCCACAGCGACGTCGATCCTGACTCGGTGAGCGCGACGATGGCCTTCACATGCAGGTGATTCGCGGTGTACATGACCGCGGAGGCGATCGCCTCGTCGGTGTGCTCGTAATAGCCGCTCTTGCGCTGCCGGATCCGCACATGCTGAACCTGGTATTTTTCGGCGCCGACGATGATCTGCGCCATCGCCTCGACCACCTTCGTCGGATGCTTGCCCGAGGCGGTTTCAGCGGACAGCATGACGGCGTCGGTTCCGTCCATCACCGCATTCGCCACGTCCGAAACCTCGGCCCGGGTCGGGATGGTATTGGTGATCATCGATTCCATCATCTGCGTCGCCATGATGACGACGCGATTTTGATGGCGGGCTTCCAGAATGATCTGCTTCTGCAGGCCCGCGAGCTCGGCATAGCCCATTTCGACGCCGAGATCGCCGCGCGCCACCATCACCCCGTCGCTCGCCCGCACCACCGCCGCCAGATTCTTGATGGCTTCGGCGCGTTCGATCTTCGCCACCAGCAGCCCATGGCCGCCCGCATCGCGCAGGAGTTTGCGCGCTTCATCCATGTCCGCGGCATCGCGCGGAAAGGATACGCCGAGATAATCCACCTGGAGCGTCGCGGCCGTGCGGATATCCTCGCGATCCTTGTCGGTGAGGGCGCCGGCGGACAGGCCGCCGCCCTGACGGTTGATGCCCTTGTTGTTGCCGAGCTCGCCGCCGACCAGGATTCGCGTGCGAATGCGCGGACCATCGATCGAGAGCACCTGCAAGCTGATCTGCCCGTCGTTGAGCAGCAGCACATCGCCGGCGAACACATCCGTCGGTAATTTCTTGTACGCGATACCCACGCTCGCCTCGGTGCCCGCATCGACGGGCAGCGAGGCGTCCAGCGTGAACTCGGCGCCGTCGGCCAGCTGCACCTTGCCGGCCTTGAAGCGGTCGATGCGGATCTTCGGCCCCTGTAGATCGCCGAGCACGCCCACATAGCGGCCCGCCTGCCGGGCGGCCGCGCGCACGAGCTCGACCCGGCGCGCATGATCCGCGACCGCGCCATGCGAGAAATTCAGACGCACCACGTCCACGCCGGCGCGCACGATCTCGGACAACACCGCCGGGTCGTCGGTGGCGGGGCCCAGGGTCGCAACTATCTTGGTGCGCCGTAGCTGAGAATTCATGCGGCGCGCTTCTCCAGAATCTCCACTGCGGGGAGTTTTTTGCCTTCGACAAACTCGAGGAATGCGCCGCCGCCCGTCGAGATATAGGAAATACTATCCTCGATCCCGTATTTCTCGATGGCCGCGAGCGTGTCGCCGCCGCCGGCCAGCGAAAACGCCTTGCTGCGGGCAATGGCCTTCGCGAGGGTGCGGGTGCCTTCGCCGAACTGCTCGAATTCGAACACCCCCACCGGGCCGTTCCAGAGAATCGTACCGGCGGACGCGATGAGCGCGCTCATCGCCTCGGCCGAATCCGGTCCGATATCGAGGATCATCTCCTCATCCGACACCGCCCCGACCGACTTCACATCGGCCTCCGCTCTAGCGGAGAACTCGGTGGCGACGACCACGTCGGTGGGCATCGGTATGACGATGCCGCGCTTGGCCGACTGCTCGAGCAAGCGTCTGCAAATGTCCAGCATGGCGGGCTCGCACAAGGACTTGCCAACATTGAAGCCCAGGGCCGCCAAAAAAGTATTGGTAATGCCGCCGCCCACGATCAGCTGATCGACCTTGCCCAGCAAGGACTCGAGCACCGTGAGCTTGGTCGACACCTTGGAGCCGGCAACGATGGCGAGCAGCGGCCGCGCGGGCTTCTCGAGCGCCGTCTCGAGCGCCGACAATTCGCTCACCAAGAGCGGGCCCGCGCACGCCACCGGCGCGTACTTCGCCACCCCGTGAGTGCTCGCTTCGGCGCGATGCGCCGTACCGAAGGCATCCATGACATAGACGTCGCACAGCGCGGCCATCTTCTGCGCCAGATCGTCCGCGTCCTTCTTTTCGCCCTTGTTGAAGCGCACGTTCTCCAGCAGCAGGACCTCGCCGGGGTGAACCTCGACGCCGCCCAGCCAATCCTTCTTGAGCGGCACCGGCAGCCCCAGCAGCTGCGCCAGGCGTTTGGCCACGGGGGCGAGCGAAAACTCCTCCGCGTACTTGCCTTCCTCGGGCCTGCCCAGATGCGACATCACCAGCACGCGGGCCCGCGCCGTCAGCGCCGCCTGAATGGTCGGCAGCGCCGCGCGAATTCGCGCATCGCTGGTCACCACTCCATCCTGAATCGGCACGTTCAAATCTTCACGGATCAGCACGCGTTTGCCGCTGAGATCCAGACTCGACATTTTTATAATTTTCAAGGGTGCCCCTGGCCGGCCCGCTTCATGTGGCTTTCGACCAAGCCAGGGTGGTATCGAGCATGCGGTTCGAAAATCCCCATTCATTGTCGTACCACGCACACACCTTCACCAGGTTCCCCTCGATAACCTTGGTCATAGTGGCATCGTAAGTCGATGAAGCCGGATCGTGATTGAAATCCACCGACACCAGCGGTGCGTCGCTGTAGGCAAGAATGCCCTGAAGTTTGCCGCCGGCCGCCGCCTTGATGGCACCGTGAATCTCCTCGACCGTGGTCTTACGAGCCGCCGTGAAAGTAAAATCGACCAACGAGACGTTGATCGTCGGTACCCGTATCGAAAAGCCGTCCACCTTGCCTTTGAGCTCCGGCAGCACCAGCCCGACCGCGGCGGCGGCGCCGGTCTTGGTCGGAATCATCGACATGGTCGCCGAACGCGCGCGGCGCAGGTCCGTGTGGTAGACATCCGTCAACACCTGGTCGTTGGTGTAGGAATGAATCGTAGTCATCACGCCGGCCACAATGCCCATTTTCTCGTGCAGCACCGTGACCAGCGGCACCAAGCAATTGGTGGTGCATGACGCATTCGAGATCACGGTGTGGCTCGCCTTGAGCACATGGTGATTGACGCCATACACGATGGTCGCGTCCACGTCATCTCCGCCCGGCGCCGATATCACGACTTTTTTGGCGCCCGCCGCGATGTGCGCGGAGGCTTTGGCCTTGCTCGTGAACAGACCCGTACACTCCAGCACGAAATCCGCGCCGAGTTCGCCCCAGGGCAGCTTGGACGGATCGCGCTGCGCGACCACGCGGATGCGGTCGCCGTTCACCACCATCGAGTCGCCGTCCACGTGAACATCGCCGCGGAAGCGGCCGTGCACCGTATCGAAACGGGTTAGATGGACATTGGTATTGGCGTCCCCCAAGTCGTTGATCGCCACCACCTTGATCTCGCCCGCGTGCTGGCCCTCGTACAACGCGCGCATGATGTTCCGCCCGATGCGCCCGTAGCCGTTGATACCCACCTTTATCGCCATATTATCTCCAGGCGCTGCGCGCCGAATTCAACGGGGTCGAAGCGACCCCGCCCGAAAAAAATTGTTGTGCAAGACGGTCATTATGCACCGGACTTGGCCAGTACCTTGTCTATTGCCTCGCCGACATGCTCCGCGGTGAAGCCATAGGCCTTGAACAGATCCTTCGCCGGCGCGGATGCGCCGAAGTGATTGATGCCGACGATCTCGCCTTGCAGGCCGACGTAGTGCCACCAAGCCCCGGTCACGCCGGCCTCGACCGCCACCCGCCGCGTGACCGACGGCGGCAGCACGCTGCGCTTGTATGCATCGTCTTGGGCGTCGAAAGTATTGGTGCTCGGCATGGAAACCAATCTGATCTTTCTGCCCTTGGCTGCCGACGCCCGCACCGCTTCGGCCGCGATTCCCACTTCCGAACCGGTGGCGATCACGATGGCCTCGGGAGGGCCCTCGGAATCGATCAACACGTAGCCCCCGCGCCTGATCGCCGCGACCTGCGCCGCGTCGCGCGCCTGGTGCACCACCGACTGGCGCGTGAAAATCAAACACGTGGGGCCGTCCCGGTTTTCGATCGCCGCGCCCCAGGCTGCCGCGGTCTCGACCGCATCGCAGGGCCGCCACAGGTCCATGTGCGGAATCAGGCGCAGGCTCGCCAAATGTTCGATCGGCTGGTGCGTCGGTCCATCCTCGCCGAGTCCGATCGAGTCGTGGGTATAGACGAACAGCACCCGCAATCGCATCAGCGCCGCCATGCGCACGGCGTTGCGCGCATAGTCGGAGAACGTCAGGAAGGTGCCGGCGTAGGGAATGAGTCCGCCGTGGCAGACGATGCCGTTCAAGATCGCCGACATGCCGAACTCGCGCACGCCGAAATGCACATAATTACCGCCGGGCGACTCCGGCGTCAGCATCACCGAATCCTTGCGCAGGGTGCCGTTCGACGGCGTGAGATCTGCCGACCCGCCAAGCAGTTCGGGCAGCGACGGACCGAGTGCATTCAAGGTGGCCTGCGACGATTGACGCGTTGCGAGCGCCTTGCCCTCGGCCTGAGTCCGTCCGATGTAGGCATTCACGAGGTCGGTGAAGCCGCCCGGCAGGTCGCCGCCCATGCGCCGCTCCAACTCGGCGGCCAGTGCGGGAAATTCGGCTTGGTAGCCGGCAAAACGCGTACGCCACTCCTGTTCCACGCGCGCGCCCCTGTCGCGCATGTCCCAGGCCGCTCGAATATCGGCGGGTATCTCGAACGGCGGAGCGGTCCACCCCAAGTTGAGTCGGGTGGCGGCGATCTCGTCGTTGCCCATGGCTTCGCCGTGCATGGAAGCCGTGCCCTGTTTATTGGGAGCACCCCAGCCGATGGTGGTCTTGGCGCAAATTAGCGACGGTCGGCCGGTTTCTGCGCGTGCGGCCGCGAGCGCCGCTGCGATGGCGTCGCCGTTCTGCCCGTCCACCTGCCGCTGCACATGCCAGCCATAGGCTTCGAAGCGCTCGGCCGTGTTGTCGCCGAACCAGCCGATTACCTTGCCGTCGATGGAGATGCCGTTGTCGTCGTACACCGCAATCAGCTTGCCGAGCTTCTGCACGCCGGCGAACGACGCGGCCTCATGCGAAATCCCTTCCATCATGCAGCCGTCGCCGAGGAAGACGTACGTGTGATGATCGATGATGTTGTGGCCCGGCCGGTTGAAGGTGGCCGCGAGCGAGCGCTCGGCCAATGCCATGCCGACAGAGTTGGCAAATCCCTGGCCCAGCGGGCCGGTGGTCGTTTCGATCCCGAGATGCACTTCGCGCTCGGGATGACCCGCGGTCTTCGAGCCGAACTGGCGAAAGTTCTTGATCTCGTCGATCGACAGGGGATAGCCCGTCAGGTGGAGCACCGAGTACAGCAGCATGGACGCATGGCCGTTCGACAGCACGAAACGGTCGCGGTCCCACCAGCCGGGGTTTCCGGGATTGAACTTAAGCACGTGCCGCCACAGCACTTCGGCGATGTCCGCCATCCCCATCGGAGCGCCCGGATGACCCGAATTGGCCTTTTGGACGGCGTCCATCGACAAGGCACGAATAGCGTTGGCAAGATCGCGGCGGGTAGGCATGACGAGCTTCTTTGGTTTAACAAGTGTGACGGAAGTGAGGTCGCGTATTGTCCCCGATGCGCCCCCCGCCAGCAATGCCACCGCGTGGAACCGCCCTGCCACGTGGATCTGCCCTGCCACGTGGATCTGCCCTGCCACGTGGAACTGCCCCGCCATGTGGATCTGCCCTGCCGCGTGGAACCGGTCTTATTCCTGTAGGAAGTTCGGAACCTTGTTGTAGGACGTCTCGCAAACCGGGATGCACGTCGCGAATTGACCACGGAACACGTTCACACAAATGCAGTCTGTTTATGTATAACGCCTTTGAACGCCGTCATGACCCAGTTCACCGTCGGCGCGATCCCTCTTTGTTACGATTTCAGGGCCATGCACATTCTACAAATCACCGATCCCCATCTCTACGGCAGCGCGAGCGGCCGACTGCGCGGAGTAGAAACCGATTCCAGTTTGACGGCGGTGCTCGACGATGCGTTTGCGCGCGTTCCGGACTACTCGGCGGTGCTGGTCACCGGCGATCTGGTGCAGGACGATGTCTCCGGCTATCTGCGCTTTCGCCGCTTCTTCGGCGGCCTCACCAAGCCCGTGCTGTGCATTCCCGGCAATCACGACGAACCCGCCGCCATGCGCAAGGAACTCAACGGGGCGCCGTTTCAGATTTGCGGCACGCACGAGGCGGAAGGCTGGCAATTCATCATGCTCGACAGCTACGACCCCGGGCACGTCGGGGGCCGCCTGACGCAGACTGAACTCGCGCGCCTCGACGCGGCGCTCCGCCGGTCGCCGAAGCACGCCATGGTGTGTCTGCACCATCACCCGATCGCCATGGGCAGCCGCTGGTTGGACACGGTGGGTCTCGCCGAGCCCGAGGCGCTGTGGCGCATCATCGATTCGCACGCCCACGTCCGCGCGGTGGTCTGGGGACACGTGCACCAGGCGTACGACGGCCGGCGCGGCGATGTTCGCCTGTTCGCGACTCCCTCCACCGGCGCGCAATTCCTGCCCGGAAGCGATCGCTATGCGGTCGACTCGCGACCGCCCGCCTACCGCTCGTTCGACCTGCACGCCGATGGGCGCATCGACACCGCGGTCCACTGGATCGATTCGCTGCCGCTGCAGCAGACCGCGACCCGCTAAAATTGCGTCGCACTCTCTCCCGTTGGGGCCTGGCGCTTTGCGGCCTGTTGCTTTGCGTCACTGCGCGCGCGGATACCGCGCTGCACTCACTCTGGGAATTGCACGGCAAACACAACACCGTCTATCTGCTCGGCTCGATTCACGTGCTGCGCCCCAGCGACTATCCGCTGGCGCCTGTGGTGCTGCAGGCGTACCGCGACGCCAAGTCGGTGCTCATGGAAGTGAATTTGGAAGAGATCAGTTCGGAACAAGTGCAGGCGGAAATGCTCGGCAGCGCTGTCCTCCCCGAAGGCAAGACCCTGCCTGACGTCCTGGGCAGAGAGCGCTATGGGCGCGCCGACGCATTGGCGCACGAGGTTGGGGTGGAGCTGTCCCTGTTCGACCAATTTGCTCCCTGGTTCGCCGCCGAGGCAATTTCGCAGCTGCAATTGACGCAGCTCGGGTTTCAACCGCAATCCGGCGTCGAAATGTACTTCATGGATCGGGCGCGCAGCGACGGCAAGAGCGTGGCCGGCCTCGAGACCGTCCACGATCAAATCTCACTGTTCCAGAATATGTCCTTGGACATCCAGGCCGAGTATCTGCTGTCGAGCCTCGAGCAGGCGCACGACCTGCCCAAGGAAGTGGATGCCATGGTCCGAGCCTGGCAGCGCGGCGATACGCAGTGGTTCGCCGCTCAGCTGCAGTCCGAACTAGGCAAGGATCCCCGCCTCTATCAGTCCGTCTTGGTGGCGCGCAACCGCAAGTGGGTGCCCAAGATCGAAGCTCTGCTCGACGACGACAGGAACTATCTCGTGATCGTCGGTACCGGCCATCTGGTCGGTCAGGGCAGTGTGATCGACCTCCTCAAAAAAGACGGGATTGGCGCCACCCAACGGTAGTCGCCAATCCCGCGGTGACAACTTTTCCGCCGCCGGCGCGCCTATTCCGCCGCCGGCGCGCCGCCCCGGGCACCGTGCTTGTGCGCCTGCCTTTCTGCCTCGAGTGTGGCGAGCTGCGTCTGCTGCGCCGGCGTCAACACCTTGAACACCTGGGCGCGCACTTCGGCGTGTTGGGTCAGCATCTGCGCCGACAACGAGCCGTGGGTCTGGCTCGCCTGCGAGACGATGCTGGTGTAGGTCGGATCGGTCGGCTTGGTCTGCTGCAGTTTGAGCATGTTGGCATGCATTTGCTCGTGCAGGCCCTCCATCTGCGGATGCGCCGCCGTCATGATGGATTTGATCTGCTGTTTTTGCGACGCATTCAAGTCGAGCTTGCTGAGCAGATGCCACGGCCCACCGTGATGATGCCATCCAGGGTTCCCTGGCGGCGGGGCGCCGGCGGCTGCATCGGCCGCGCTCGCGGCGGACACGCCGGTGGCGGCTGTCAACAGCACTCCGGCCGTCAGCAGAGTGGCCGTCAACAAATTGCGAATCGATTTCATGTTCCGGGACTCCGATGCTCTGAATGGGTCACACGACGCCATCCTATCTCCGGCCTGTGCAAACAATTGTCGCGGGGATCGCAACGTTCTGTTAAGAATTGTGAATTCCAGCGCCGGGGCTATCGATCGGCGCCGACTGTGCGAGAGTATGAGCACGAATGACGCCCTCCAATGCACCACCCCCGGGGGATCCCAGCGCGGCGCGCGAGGCGCGCGTGCTGCTCGTGGACGATGACCGCGAACTATGTCAAATGCTCACCGAATACCTGAACGCCGAGCACTTCGACGTGAAGAGCGTGCACGACGGCGGCGACGCGCTGGTCGAACTCAAGGCCAACGACTTTGAGATTTTGATTCTCGACGTGATGTTGCCGAGCGTCGGCGGCTTCGACGTCTTGCGCAAGTTGGGAGCGTCCTATCAGACGCCGATCCTGATGCTCACGGCGCGCGGCGACGATATCGACCGCATCGTGGGTCTCGAGCTCGGCGCCGACGACTACTTGAGCAAACCCTTCAACCCGCGCGAGCTGGTGGCGCGGATTCGCGCGATTCTGCGCCGCGCCAGCCACCGCCTGGGCAAGGGCAGCGTGCCCGACGAACTCGTCGTCGGTCCGATCATGCTCAATACCGGAACTCATCTGGTGCATGTCGCGGGCAAGCCGGTGCCGCTCACCGGCGCCGAATTCCGTGTGCTCGAATTGCTCATGCGTTCCGCGGGCCAAGTGATTTCGCGCGAAGCGATGCCGCCAACATTATCATTGCGCCGGGCTATCCCCGTGTTCTCGGCCACCTTCGCCAAATCCAACTTTTCCTGAACAAAAGCCGGCGTGCGCATTATCTCGCCATAGACTTTGAAAACGTCGCCGAAATCCTGCTTGAGGCACTCCATGGCGGCGAAGCCCGAATCCTCACCGATGCCGGTTTCAATCGAGGCGGCGCGAGCGGCCAGAAAATCATCGATCTGGTCACCCGTCTGGCGCGCCGTCCCGCCGGTAC
>Ga0137412_10000694_pt1 | contig 24680 bp, 25 predicted proteins | sample CZODoug2_1_16fun_FD_122160 | JGI IMG/M metagenome (GOLD analysis project Ga0137412, IMG submission 122160) | Vadose zone soil fungal communities from Angelo Coast Range Reserve, California, USA - CZODoug2_1_16fungal (Hybrid Assembly) | ecosystem: Environmental > Terrestrial > Soil > Vadose zone... | reverse complement strand
TCGAACGGCGCCTCGTCGAGGTTGGCGCGACCCCGGACCAAGTGCGCGCGGTGCGCGAGGTCGTCGCCGTCGACGAGAGCGAACGGGTCGCGTTCTTCGGCGACTCCCTGCCGCTCGGTCTAAGGCTCGTCGAATGACGCGTCGTTATTCGTGACGGACGGCCGCGGCTCGGTCCAATTGTCCAATTGAAAGCGAGCGACCGGAGAGTGCACGATTCCAGTGACCCTGAGACTTTCGCTCGGAAAACGCGATTTGAGACCCGATTTATCGGCGTTCTGGAAGGCAGAAGATTCGGCAGGCTGGTTATTCGCGTTGCGAATAGCCCTGGGCTTTCAGTTCCTCGGTCAGCTTAGCGACCGATTCGCGGCTGGCATCTTTAGCCGTCTGGATTTGGTCCATCGTGAGCGTGCCTTCGGAAGCCATCTTACGATAAGTTTTCTGACACACTGGAACCACGCGCCGGGCGTCGGTGTCGGCGCCCTCGCGGTTCTCGTTTAGATAAAGCTGCATCCTCACAACGGCGTCCCGGTACATCGCGTCATGGTCGGCTTCGGCAGCCAGTTTCTCGAAGGCGACGGAAGCCAGGCCCTCCGTCAGGCGAATCTGACGCAGGATCTCGATCCCTTGTGGGTCGACCACCAGCTTCTCCTGCGCGTCATCGCGAATGAGCTGGGTGACCTGGAATGCGGACCAGTCGCTGACGACTTGGCATATCAGTGCTTTTTGCGCCTCGCCAGAGATCCCGTTGGACGATGGCTCAGCCCTGTCGTGCCAAGGCTCCTCGGCCGAATTGGCGCCACGCGCCAAAGCGAGCGTCGAGACTACCGCTACCATTAGGCGCCATGTGCGCATCTTGGGTTTCCTTACGGTCGGGTTGATAGCCTGCGAACCTCCGACTCACGGCGCTATAGCCCCACATCGATCATGTCGCCGGTTGCGAAGGTCAGAACGGCCCGGGCGGTCAACACGTCGGCACCGGCCTCGCTGACTGCCATCCGGGCACGGGCGAGCGATGCGACCGCGGATTCGAGCTCGGTCAAAGTTGCGAGACCGTGCCGATAGGAGGCGAGCGTCGAATCGAACGCGTCCTGGGCCGCCGACATCAGAGCCGCCGAAGACTTACGGCGCTCAAGAGATACTCGCAGATCGTTGTAGGCCTTGACGACCTCGTGAACGACCTGATTCTTCGTTCCATCGAGTTGCGCCTTTGCCGCCCGCTCTTTTGAGATCGCTTCCTGCACGCCGCTGCGACGGATCGTGCCGTCGTAAATCGGGACCTCAAACTTAAGGCCAACGCCGTACAGGGGCTGGGTAACCGACGACCAGTCTCCACCGGCCGAGCGCAGCCGGCCGACGTTTTCGCCGACATTGGCGGTCAGCTGTATCTTCGGGAAGTATTCCGACTTGGCGTAGCGGATCGCAGCCTCTCCGGCTTTGACTTTCGCGACCGCCGCGTTGACCTCGGGCCGTGTCGCGATCGCTTGATCGATCAGGCGGTCCAGATCCGCCTCAGACCGCTGCGAGCGCGCGACGGTCGGGATCGAAACGCACAAGTAGGTGTCGGGCCGCACTCCGGTGGCTTCGAGCAGGGCCATTCTGGCATCGTCGACTGCGGCGTCGGTCCCTTCGAGGGTGAGCAGCGCTTCGGCCGTCGCGGCCTTGGCCTGAAGCGTCTCCGGTGCGGTTCCGAGGCCCCGTTCCTGCCGCGCCCGGGCAGCCTCTTGTACCTGCTGGGCGCTTTCCAGCGAAGCCTGGGCGGCGGCCTTGCGGGCGAGCTCGGTCGCGAGGCGGTAGAACTGCTGGGTCACCGAGATCGACACCTTGCGGTGGGTCGCGGTGAAGCCGAAGTTCGCGCCAGCGAGCATCTGATCCGCTTGGTCGATTGCGGCGCTGCGCCCACCGAAGTCGTAGATAAGCCACTTCAACGTCACCGCCGGGATCAAACCCTCGGCATCGGACTTGAAATATCCGCTCGGCATCAGGCTCTTCGGCAACGGAAGCGTCGTGCGCTCATAAAGGCCGGAGGCCTCCGCCGCCAGTATGGGACCGTACCTGCTGCGCGTGACGCCCAGGTTCAGTGCGGCCTCCTCGGCCTGGGTCCACGCGACGCGTGTGTCGGGGTTGCTCTTCATCGCGATCCCGACCAGCTCGGAGAGTGTCTTCGGGGATTCTGAGTCTGGCAGCCCGCTTGCGCCGCTCTTTGTGACAACGGGCGACACTCCACCGCAATACGGCCCTTGCTCCCCTTCGCGCGGGTCGCCTTGCCCCGCCGCTGGATCCGCACGAGCGGGTGCGCAGCGCCCGGAAAGGGTGGCAACACAGAGTAGGCAGCCCGCGACCATCCGGGCCATTGACAGAAGGTTCGGCTTCATCGGGAATCAGTCTATCGAACGTCGAAAGACAAAACGCGCTGCCGCGATCACGATCCGCAGCACTTTCGAAAAACCGCACGAAGTCGAAAGGCGGAGCTTCGAGAAGATGCGAGCATCCTCGGCGGATACCCGTGAAATCACGCCAATGATCTGCTCGAGATCTCCGATTCTCGCCGCGCTGCTGTGCGGCGGCTGCAGCTACGCGCCCAACGTTCCAGTCTTCGGGGCGTTCTTCCCGGCGTGGATGCTTTGCGCGCTGGTCGGAATCGGCTTTGCCGTGATCCTTCGCGTCTTGAGCGCCGCGACGGGCCTGTCGCGCAGGGTCGAGATCCCGGCCGCAACCTACCCGCTGGTGGCGCTGCTGTTCGCGGCGGCGGGGTGGATTCTCTTCTTTCGTGGATGACACCATGCCCGAGCCGACAACCGCCCGATTCGAGCGCAAAGCGGGAAACAATCGCAGAGTCTGGCTGATCGCCGTCGCCATGCTGGCGGTTGGTGCGACTGCCTATGCCATGACCTTCACCGACACCCACCCCCGCACGAACGACGCTTTCGCGCAGGCCGATGCGATCGGCGTCGCATCGCAGGTGGGCGGCCGGATCATCGAGCTCAATGTAAAAGACAACGCCGCCGTGAGGAAGGGGGACGTGCTCTTCACGATCGATCCGCGATCCTATCGCTTCGAAGCGGAGCGCCTGCACGCGCAGTTGGTCACGCTGGAGCGTCAGATCGGTCTGGCACAGCGTCAGGTGGATGCTCAAAAGTATGCCGCGCTGGCATCGGCCGCAAGCGTGACGCGCGCCGAGCAGAGCGCGGCGCAACGAGAGTCGACGCTGTCGCGCGTGGAGCCGCTGCTCAAAGGTGAATTCGTCACCGAGGAGCAGGTCGACCAGGCGCGCACGGCGCGCGACACCGCACGGTCCGAGCTCAAGGCGGCTCTACTGGAGCACAAGCGCGCACAGAGCGCCGTCAGTGGCGTGGACGCGCTCGTTGCACAGAAGAAGGAGCTCGAGGCCTCGATCGCGAACGCTGAGTACCAGCTCGAGCAAACGGTCGTTCGAGCTCCCTTCGATGGACGAGTGGTCGACCTGAACATCTCCGAGGGCGAGTACGCGTCTGTCGGCAGGCCGCTGTTCACGCTGATCGATACCCGCAAGTGGTACGTCGTCGCCAATTTTCGCGAAACCGAGCTGCCCAGCCTCGCACCTGGCACCCGCGTGCGGCTCTATCTGATGATCGATCCGCGCCGAAAGTTCTCGGGCGTGGTCGACTCGGTCGGTTGGGGCGTGCTGCCGGACGAGGGCGGCAGCGCTCAGGGCCTGCCCAAGGTTCCGAAGTCGATCAACTGGGTACACGTGGCGCAGCGGTTCCCGGTTCGGATCCGCGTCACTGACCCGGCGCCGGACCTGTTCCGGATCGGGGCCTCCGCAGTCGCGGTGGTAGCGCCGTGACCGCGCGATGACCGCTGACGCGCTGGCGGTCGAGGAGCCCCCAGGGGCGACCGCTCGCTTCGAACGGTTCTGGACGTGGCTCCTGTCGGAGCTGGCCCCGTTCCCGGGGCGCGGCGCGGCCACGCTGCGGATGGTGATCGCCTGCCTGGCGATCGTAACGATCTCGATGGCGCTCGACGTTCCCCAGGCGTATCTGTCGGCTTTCTTCGTGTTCTTCATGTCCAAGGAAGACCTGGTGACCACGACGATAACCGGAATCGCTCTCGCTCTTGCCCTGGTCGTCGGGTTCGGCATCACGATTTTGGCGTATCTGATCACGGTCGATCACCCGCCACTTCGGCTCGCGCTGATGGCGTTGATCTTTTGCGCGGCGATGTACACGTCGCGCGTCTTTGTGGTGGGACCGGTCGCATTCGGAGTCGGAATCATCGTACTGATCTCCCAGCAGTTCGTCGACCTGTATCAGGACCCGGAGGCGTTGGTTCGCGGCTCGCTGTGGAGTTGGGTTGCGATGACCTTTCCGATCGCGGTGGTGCTGATCGTCAACCACCTCATTCTTCCAGAACGCCCCGTTGCACTGCTTCGGCAGGAAGCCAGGCTCAGATTGGGATTCGTGATCGACGCTCTGGATCGACGGCTGGCAGGATTGTCTGTGGAGGCCACGATGCCGTTCGGTCGCAGGGTCCTTGGCGCGGCGCGCCTCCTTGGACTTCTGAAGCTGTCTGCGAACGGCGACTCGGCGCTCAAGAGCAGGCTTCCAGCCTACCAGGCGCTGATCGGCACTCTGAATCGGATCATCGAAGCCGCCAGCATGCTGGGTGCGATTCGGGGTTCCCTCGACCCACCGCAGGATCGTGCTCGGATGGCCCTGCTGCGGTCCGCGCTTGACGACCTTCGTCGCTCATTGGATGGCGACTTGAGCAGCTACCGCAGTCCTTTGAAACCTGGGGCGAGCGCGAGCAACGGATCCGGGCCGCTTGCGCTGATTTTGGACGAGATAGAACGGCACGTGGCCGAGATAGCCATGCAGCTGAGGCAGTTGCCGACGGCAACGTCGGCGCCGGCTGCGAGCGGCGAATCGAACCCTCCACGGCGCCCTTTCGTGTCGGATGCGCTCACCAACCCTGTGTACCTCCAGTTTGGGCTCAAGGTGACGCTGGCGGCCATGCTGTGTTACATCGCATACACGGCGATGGACTGGCCCGGCATTCATACCTGCACGATCACGTGCGTGGTCGTTGCGCTCAGCAGCGCGGGTGCAACGATCCACAGGGCTTCACTCCGCCTGCTGGGTGCCCTGATTGGCGGAGGGCTCGCGATACTGGCGACGGTTTTCGTCGTTCCGCACCTGGAGTCGATCGGCGAACTGCTGTTGCTGATCCTCCCTGTGGCCGCGTTGAGCGGCTGGATCAGCAGCGGATCGGAGCGGATCTCCTACTGCGGTGTGCAGGTCGCCATGGCATTTTTCTACGGAGTCCTCGAAGGTTACGTGCCGAGCGCAGACGTGACACACGTGCGTGACCGCGTGTTGGGAATCATGCTGGGCATCGCTGTGATGGCGGTCATATTCACTTATATCTGGCCGGAGCGCGCGCAAGAGCAGATGCGGGCGGCGCTGGCAAAGGCGCTCCGGGCAGCGGCGGCGTTGCTCGGCCGCCTCGGCGGCGCGGACCCGGACGCGACGGCGGGATCGATCGAGGCTGAGCGGTCCGCCATCTTCGAAAACCTGGTCCTGGCTCAGCGCATGGCGGAAGTTTCTCTGTTCGAGCCGGCTCGAGGCGGGATTGGCAGGTCCGTCGGGACCGATGCCGAGTTGGTGGCCGCGACCCAGGCGACGGCCCTCAGCTCCCTGCAGGTCGTTCAACTGCGCGCGGCGCATCCTGAGGAGACCGCCGAGATTGCCGACTCGTATCGCGATCTGATCGCCCGGATCAAGTGGGTTCGGTCGATTCTCGAGTGATCGCGCCTGCGCTCGACGGCCGCGGCTTGAGCCCAACGGCGGTCATTCGCACGAAAGTGAACAGCGCGCACGCTTGCGGAAGACCTCGCCAACGCGCCGCGGCAAATTTCCAGAATTGAACTCCACTTGCAGACGTCCTTCCACCGGAGATTCGTATGAACAAATTGAAAGCAACTGCCAACTTAATGGTGCTTGGCGCAGTCGCATTTTCCGGCGGCGCCTTCGCACAGGCCGATGCCACGGCCGGAAGAACGGTGTTTGAGAATCAGTGCTCGTCCTGTCACACAACGGAAGCCGGCAAGAATGCGTTCGGGCCCTCGTTGGCGGGCGTCGTAGGGCGGCATGCCGGAACCGCGACTGGGTACAAGTACACCGACGCGATGGCCAACTCCGGACTCACCTGGGACGAGAAGACCCTCGATTCATTCCTGACCTCGACGACAGCGAAGGTGCCCGGCACCGCGATGGCGGTTGCGCTTCCGAATGCAAGCGACCGCGCAGCCGTCTTCGCTTACCTGAAGACGCTAGGGGTGACCGTCGCTGCGGCGACCGAGGCGCCGGCGGCCGTCGAAATGCCGCCACCTGGCGCCGGCCCGACCCAGGAGGAGCTGACCCACGCAGCCTCCGACGGCAAGAACTGGCTGTATGCGAGCAAGGACTATTCGGGCCAGCGTTTCGTGAACCTTTCCCAAATCAACACCAGGAATGCGCACCAGCTGCGGGCGGTCTGCATGATCCGCTCTGAAACGGCGGCGCCGACGCAGACCAATCCGCTTGTCTACAAAGGCGTCATGTACGCGACCGTGGACACGACGGTGGTGGCGTTCAATGCGACCACCTGCCGCAAGCAGTGGACCTACAAGTGGAACCTGAAGGGGCACGCGATCTCGCCGGCCAATCGAGGCGCCGCCATCAAGGGTGGCGTGCTGGTCCGGGGCACCCCGGATGGCTACCTGATCGCGCTCGACATGGAAAAAGGGCGGCTGCTGTGGTCGCGCCAGATCGCCGATTCACAAGCTGGCCAATATCTGAGCATGCCCCCGATGATCTTCGAGGACATGGTGTTCTATGGTCCGGCCGGTGCCGATTTCGGCCAGAAGAGCTGGGTCGGAGCTTTCAAGCTTGCAACCGGCGAGCCGGTATGGCGCTTCAATCTGATTCCCGATGACAACGAGCCTGGCGCAGACAGCTGGCGAGTCGCCGGATCGCGACAGCACGGCGGAGGCAGCCTGTGGACGCCATTGGCGCTCGACGCCCAGAAGGGGATCCTTTACGTGCCTGTCGGAAATCCCGCTCCCGATTTCAACGGATCAATGCGGACGGGCGACGACCTTTATACGAACTCGGTCGTTACTCTGGATGCACGCACCGGCAAGTTGCTGTGGTACCGGCAGTTCGTCGCGAACGACACCCACGATTCGGACTTGAGCCAGGTCAGCCCGCTTTTCACGGCGAAGATCAACGGCAAGCCACGCGACTTGATGACAGTCGCCGGAAAAGATGGCCTGCTGCGCGTGATGGATCGCGATACGCGTGACGTTCTGTTCGAGCTCCCGATCACGACCCGGGAAAACGCTGATGCAGCGCCCACTGTCGATGGAATTCACCGCTGTCCTGGGCTGCTCGGCGGCCTGGAATGGAACGGTCCGGCCTACAGTCCATTGACCAACACGATTTACGCGGCCGCCGTGGATTGGTGCGGCACGTTCAAGCTCGCTGCGGACAAGCCGGAATTCGTCCCCGCGGCGCACTATTACGGGGGCGCAGTGATTCCGGATGCGCGGGAAACGTCTCGCGGGTGGCTGACGGCTATCGACGGCACGACCGGCAAGGTACGCTGGCGCCAGCAGTGGCCGACGCCGCTCGTTGCCGCGGTGACTGCCACCTCCGGCGGCGTGTTGTTCACCGGCGACCTGAACAACGACTTTCTGGTGCTGGACGCGGCCGACGGCAAAGTGCTCTACCGGTTCAACACCGGCGGAAGCATCGGAGGCGGTGTCGTCACGTATGAGGTCGGCGGCAAGCAGTACGTTGCCACGACCTCCGGTGTCGTCTCGGGCTTCTTCGGCGGCTCGGGCACGTCGGCCGTCATCGTGTTCGCGTTGCTGTGAAGCGTTTTTCGTTGCGCCCGACCGCCCCAGTAGATGAAAACCTGGGCGGTCGGGAATAACCACGTGCCACCGAAGGGCAACGCCATATTCACCAAGAAACGACCCCACGCTCACGACTCCGCCCTCGAACCCGCTTAACCTGCCTTCAACACGGATCGATCCACCGGACCCATCGGCGGCGACCGCAAAGCAGGGGAAGGGTCATGAGCGAAGAGATTGTGTGCGATCCGGCAGCGCAGGACGGGGCGGAGTTCGCCGACCTGCTGCAGGCTCGCTGCCCCGAAATGCAAGTGCTCACGGGTGCCGTCGGGACAACCTCAAGTCGCGAACGGAGCCACTCCGAAATCCAGATCGTCATCCCGGGCGAGCGAGCAGTTGCCGAGATCGTGTATCGGACACCGGAAGGAAGCGTGCGGCGGCAAGCGGTGAGCGAGCGGCAGATCCTGATCATTCCAGCAGGCCAGCCCCATCAGCTGTCGTGTACGCGCGGGACCGATCTGACCGTTGTCCGGATCGCCTCTGACCTACTGAGGCGGATTGGGCGCGAAAGCAGCATGCGTGCCATCGAAGTCGTCGGGCAGTACGGTACCTTCGATCCGGTCATCTGGCATCTCGGCCGCGCGGTGCGCGCTGAACTGCGGCGCCACCGCCAGTTGGATGGTACGTATCTCCACTGCGTGGCCGTGGTGTTGACCCGGCACCTGCTTTCCACGTACGTCACGGCGGTCCTCCCGCACGAAAACGGGGGATTGCCTCGCTTCAAGTTGCGACGTGCGATCGAGTACATACACGAGCACATGGCAGGCGACATCAGCTTTCGCGATGTCGCCGCTGATGTGCGGATGAGTGCGTACCACTTCGCGCGCATGTTCAAGCAATCGACCGGAGCGTCCCCCCATGACTACATCGTCCGCTGCAGGATGGAACGCGCGAAGGCGCTGCTGGCCGAAGCCCGCCTGACCATTTCGGACGTCGCGTTCGAAGTGGGCTACAAGAGTCAGAGCCACTTCACCACCTGCTTCGGCAGACTGATGGGGGTCACTCCTGGCGCATTCCGCGCGGGCAGGTGAAGCCGCGAGGCGCACGCAGACCCTGGTTCAAAGTCTTCGGAAAGCTATCGGTCATTCTTAGGAGAAGCCCGGATGGACCTATCCATAGGAGACGCCCAGAACGGAGCGACCTGGATCAGGGATTGCCTGATCGACGGTTCGGCAATGTCGCGAGCGATCGACAGACTTCAAGGGGAGTGCCCGAGCGGTATCCGGCACTTCAGCGCGATTGGAGTCGCGGTGCCGCTGGACAAGGCGCAGTCCGTGGAGAGCGACCTGTTGCGCCTGGAAGCCGAGCTCGAGGTCTTTGGAAGACAGGGTTGACTCAAGTGACTGGTTAACGCAACCGAAATCCGGTTTCAGGTATTTCCGCAATAAGCCGCAAGGCCGGCAGCAAACTTGAAACAAGCGTTGCGCGCGCCAGGGATGATGCTAGTGCAACCATTTTAAAAGGATTTCGTGCCATGAAGATGATTGGACTGACGTGCACTGCGATTGCGGCCGCGATGTTGACTGACGCTGCCAGCGCCGCGCTCAGCGACTCCGAGGCCAAGCAGTTGATGACCAAATACAACTGCCAGGCCTGCCACGTGGTCGACAAGAAACTCGTCGGCCCGGGGTTCAAGGACATCGCCACGAAGTACGCGGGAGACAGATCGGCCACCGAAAGACTCGCACAAAAAATCAAGACAGGGGGCGGCGGTGTGTGGGGCCCCATCCCGATGCCACCGAACAACGTCCCTGATGCCGAGCGCAATGCACTGGTTGCCTGGATTCTTGGGCTCAAGTAGTAACGTTCGTATCGACCCGCCTATGACGCAAAACGGGCGGGGTGCGCCTTCATCCCGCCCGTTTGTCGCGATTCTCCGAGCTCAGTTCTTCAGAGCGATTTTGACGCCGCTGCCGGCCAGATTGAAGCGCAGGCCGATCTCGGTGGCGGCAACCTTGATCACCACGCCGTTCTGGTTCTTCAGATAAACCGCATTTCCGCCACCGGCGATCGCTGCCCCGGCCGACAGGGCCACGTAGTTGCCGTCGAAATCGGACAGCTTGTTCAGATGATAGACATTACCGCTGGCGGAGTAGCTGCTGGCACCGACGTCGACGATCGACAGGCCGTTAATGCTGAAGTTGTGCATGTGGTTGTTAAAGGTCAGCGTGCCATTGCCCCACGTATAGCCGATGCCCGCCGCCACCGCGCCGCCGCTCAACTCCACCGACCCGTCGGCGGGAGTCGAATCTGAAACCGAGGGCGTGGAGGCATCACCGGCGAATGCCGGCGGCAGAATGGCTCCGAATGTCGCAATTGCAAGAGTTGCAGCCCATTTGTTCATGCGAATCTCCTGTGGAAGAAGGTTTGGTGGAAATCGAAAAATGAATCGTGGCTTCGATCGGAAGCCGAAGGTCCTGTCGCCGTAATCTGCCGCAACTTGTCACCGGGATCTTGTGAAAGCGTGCGCACGTTTTTTATTTCGTGCGAATAGCTGCGACAGGGTCTGCGCCGTCACGGCAACGTCGAGGAAGAAGCCGGGATAATTGCGACCATCAACCGGGTTAGAAAGATGAGCTACTCAATCGGGGTGCGACTTTGCCCTCAATGCGATTTGCTGGTGCGACCGCCCGATCTGGAGTCGGACCAACTGGCCCGGTGTCCGCGCTGCTGCGTCGAGCTGGATCGTGGCACCAACGCGTCGCAGGAGGCGGCACTCGCCGTGGCGGCCGCTGCAGCCCAGCTGTGGATCCTGATGAATGTCTTCCCTCTGGTCGCACTGACGCTGGGTGGCCAGCGGCGCCAGACCACGTTGAGCGGTGCGGCCGTCTCGCTGGCAACCCACGGCATGCCGGCGCTGGCGCTGCTGGTCGCGCTGACCGCAATCGTCGCGCCGGGGGTCGAGATCGGGCTGGCGCTCTATCTCCTCGGACGCCTCAAAACGCTCGCCCGGTCCGGCGCGCTCTGGCGCGCGACCCGCTGGTTTCGGACGGCCCGCCGCTGGAGCATGGTCGACGTCTTCATGCTGGGGTGCCTCGTGTCAATCGTCAAACTGGCGCATCTCGCGGAGCTGGTCGTGGGGCCGGCGCTGTGGTCGTGCGCGGTCTTGCTTCCGGCCCTCGCATTCCTGAACGTCCACCTTCGGCCCGAGAGACTCTTCGGCCGCTGCGCCGATGTCTGATGGTCCGGACCTCCCGCTGGGACAGCGAACCGGGCTCGCGTTGTGCCGGGGGTGTCTCGCCATCTGCGAGATCGGAAACCATGCTTGCATGCGCTGCCCGCGTTGCGGCGGGGTCGTCCATTTGCGGATTCCACAAAGCCTGGAGAAGACGTCGGCCTACCTGGCCGCAGCCGCGGTCCTGTACGTGCCAGCGAACGTTCTGCCTGTGATGCACTCGAGCAGCGTGCTGGTGCAGCAGGACGACACGATTCTGAGCGGCGTCGTCTACCTGTTCCGCTCCGGATCATGGCCGCTGGGCCTGCTGGTGTTCGTCGCCAGCGTCATGGTGCCGCTGCTCAAGATCCTGTCCCTCGGTGTCCTGGTATGCATGAGCGCGCGCCGCTCCCGCGCGCACCCGCTCGCGCGCATCCGCCTGTACCGCGTGGTCGACTTCATCGGCCGGTGGTCGCTGCTCGATATCTACGCGGTGACCATGCTGGTGGCGCTCGTCCGGATGGGTGCGCTCGCCTCGGTGCAACCCCGTCCGGGGGCGCTGGCGTTCGCTGCCGTGGTGGTGCTGACGCTGCTCGCCGCGCAAAGTTTCGACCCGCGCGCGATCTGGGATGCGGTCGACGCCGGTGATCCACGACCATGAATGAGGCCGCGCCCGCGCCCGTGCCGCTGACCCCCGTCATTGGGGGGCAGCGCTTGCCCTCGGTGATCTGGCTGGTCCCGGTGATTGCCGCCGCAGTCGGGCTGTGGCTCGTCGTGCACACTTGGCTCGAGCAGGGCCCGACCATCAGGATCCGCTTCGCGAGCGCCGAGGGGATCGAGGCCGGCAAGACCAAGATCCGCTACAAGGAAGTGGAGATCGGCAATGTGAATGCGATCGCGATTTCGCCGGATCGGAAGTCTGTCGTCGTTACCGCCCAGTTGAGCAAGGATGCAAGCGACCTGCTGACGCGGGATTCAAAGTTCTTCGTCGTACGCCCCCGGATCTCGGGCGGGACCGTGTCGGGCCTGAGCACGCTGCTGTCCGGTGCTTACATCGCGATCGAACCTGGTTCAACCGGCGAGGCATCGAAAGACTTCATCGGTCTTGAGGTTCCGCTGGTGGTAACGGGTGGCGCGCCCGGGCGGGAATTTGTTTTGCATGCGCAGGAGTTGGGTTCGCTGGATTACGGCACGCCGGTTTTCTATCGGCGCGTGAACGTCGGCCAGGTAACGCGCTATTCAATCCAACCCGACGGACAGGGCATCGAAATCGGGGTATTCATCGATGCGCCGTACGACCGCTTCGTGACCACGAACACGCACTTCTGGCACGCGAGCGGGGTGGACATCTCGATCGATGCGAACGGTTTGAGGGTTTCCACGGAGTCGGTCGCGTCGATTGTCGAAGGGGGTATCGCGTTCCAGGACCTGCCGGACCTGCCACCGGCCCAGGAGCCGGCACCGGCCGCAAGCTCGTTCATGCTCTATGCCGATCGTGCGCAGGCTTTGAGGCTACCCGATCGGCACCGCCAGCCATTTTCGATGTACTTCCCGGAGTCGCTTCGCGGGTTGAGCATCGGAGCGCCGGTGGATTTCCGGGGCATCGTGATTGGCGAGGTCAAATCGTTGGGGGTCGAATACGGAAAGGGATTCAGCCGGATTCGCTTTCCAGTCGAAGTCGACGTATATCCGGACCGATTGTGGTCGCGTTCGCGCGATGGAGGGCCGGCCGGACCAGACAGCGAGGCGCAAAGCAGGACGATCATCGATCAGCTGGTCGCGCACGGCATGCGCGGGCAGCTCAGGGCGGCGAGTCTGCTGACCGGCCAGCTCTATATCGCGCTGGACTTCTTTCCCGACGCAGTCGCGGCTTCGGTTGACTGGTCGCGCACGCCCCCGATCGTTCCGACGCTGGCCGGTGGACTGGGCGAGATCCAGGATACGGTTGGCCGGATCGCGAAGAAGATCGACCGCATTCCGGTCGAGCGGCTGTCAGAGGAACTGTCCCAGGCGCTGATGTCGCTCGACGCCATGCTGAAAGGAAGCCAGGCGCTGATCGGCCAGGTGGACTCCCGGGTCGCGCCGCAGGCGACCCGCACGCTTGCAGAGGCGGAGAAAACGCTCAAGGAGGCCAACGCCGTGCTGACCGAGCGTGCACCCATCGAGAAGAACGTCCAGGAGGCCCTGAAGCAGGTGGCCCAGTCGGCTCGGGCTCTGGAGCTGCTCGCGGATTACCTGGAAAGGCATCCGGAATCGCTGATTCGCGGCAAGCCGGAGGATCCTCGATGATCGCAGCCGGCCGCACGCGGTGGACCCTTGTCGCGCTGGCGTTCGCAGCCGCGCTGGCCGCTTGCGCCTCGCGCCCGGCCGAGCACTTCTACACGGTGTCGGCCGAGAGATCTGTGCCGGATCCGGGCGCCGCGGCGCAGCGGATCGTCGTCTCTCCGATCGTTATCCCGGCGTTGATCGACCGCCCGCAACTCGTCGTGCGCACCGGGGGGCACGAGATCGCGGTACTTGAGAACCACCGGTGGGCCGAGTCGCTCTCCGTGGATCTCACGCGGGCGCTCGTCAACGATCTGCGGCAGCTGCGCCCCGAGTCCGACATCGTGGCGGCCGGCGCGCCACAAAGCCATGGGTCGGAACAGATTCTGGACGTGGTGATCACCGAGTTGCTCAGCGGCCCCGGTCCCAGCGTGTCCCTCCGAGCGTCGTGGGAGCTTCACGATCGTGCGCGAGATTGCGTCAACCAAGAAAGCTTCAGGGCGGCGATTCTGACCCCGGCAGGTTATGGGGCGATCCCCGCCGCCTATGCTGAGGCGATGTCCCGCCTGGCCGAAGCGATTGCGAAGACGACTCCGGAAAGACTTACCTGCGCTGGCAAATGACTCCTGGCCAACTGCGGCTGGCCCGGTCGCATCCGCGTTTCAGGCGTCTGGTTCGATGTCCCAGCGCAACTCGAGGTTGTCGTTCAGACCCCCGCGGATCAGTTAAGTGCTCATCTTACGGATTCGTGCGTTGAGTTACGAGTTCATGCGCTTGACCTGGTCGGTGAACCCTCGCCGTCCGGTTCGAGGCGGTGCAGGTCGTGCGTAACAAAAGGCTCGTCGGCGCCCGGCTTGTCCAGCCAATGTGGGTGCTCCAGCGTGGCGATCATGTCGGACAGGCCGCTCGCCCAGTGCTCGTTCATGGTCAGCATGCCGAACTGGTAGTCCTTGGCGTAGCTTTCGTAGGGTTTGTCGTGGTAGATCAAGTGGATGACATTGCGCCGAGCCTCGGAAGCGAACTGCGCGGCGCGCTGATAGGGGGCGCTTTGCCGCTCTGACTCCGGCACGAGCGCCCGGAGCTCCTGCAGCAGGCGGCGCAAAGTCTGCTGCTGCCTCATGTACATCGTGACCAGGCGGGTCCGGCTCGAGTACTGCAGGTCCTTCTGGCGCACCGCCACCTGGAGCAAGTCCTTGGGCAGTTCTCCGAGCGCGCTCCACAGGTCGACCTGGAATATCAGCGCATCAGAGTGCGGCTGAGCGATAAGCACCCAGTAAAGAGGTGTGTTCGAAACCAGCCCGCCGTCCCAGTAGAACTCGCCGTCGATTTCGACGGCCGGAAAGCCTGGTGGCAGGGCGCCGGAGGCCATGAAGTGCTCCGGGCGCAGCTTGCGCTCGGTGTTGTCAAAGTAGACGAAATCTCCGGTGCGCACGTTCACGGCCCCGACCGACACGCGCATCAGGTTTGGGCGATTGATGCGGTCGAAATCGGCGAAGCGCTCCAACGTCGCCCGCAGCGGGCCCGTGTCGTAGAAGCTCGCCGCCTGCGGGCCTTGGGGTACGAAGGCGAGCGTGTGCCAGGGGCGGGGGACAAAGAAACCGTTCTGTCCCTCGAGCAGCGCTCGGGTCGATTCCATGGAGTCGATCAGAACACGCCAGGCCTGGAGCGATTCCGCGGGTGCCTCCGGAAGCAGCGCCAGCGGCAGAGGCGGCCACCAAGGCTGGCGGCAGATGAATTCCCAGAACTCGCGCAGGCGTTGGACGCGCTGCTCAGGCGGATTGCCGGCGATCACGGCGGAGTTGAGCGCGCCGATCGAGATCCCGGCCACCCAGTTCGGTTGGATGCCTGCCTGAGCCAGGCCCTCGTAGACGCCGGCCTGGTAGGAGCCGAGGGCGCCACCGCCTTGGAGCAGCAGCGCAGTGACTTCGTAATCGGGATGCGGTCCTGTCGTCTTTGGCATCGGGGAGCGTCCGACGTTATTGGACAAGAGGGATGCCCCCCGCGAGCTCGTATCGCTCGACGGCGCGGATCTTGGTCTCGATCTGGAGGTAGCGCGCGACTTTGGCGCCCGGCAACACCTCTGCCAGCTTCGGAACGTAGGAGCGGGTCATTTTGGCTTCGTCTTGACCGATGGCGAGATACTCGTCGATCAGATGCTTTGCCAGGTCGTTCGGTACGGCCCCGTCGTTGTACGCGGCGGCGTAGGTGGAAATCACGCTCAGGAGCCGGCCGTCGACGCCTCCGAGATCCTTCTGATAGGCGTCGTAGATTGGCCAGAATCCCTTCGCCTCGGCGTCGGTGAGCTGCATGTTGACGGCAACGAGCAGCTTCTTGTCGGCCTTGACCTTCTGCGCCAGGATCTGCATGTCGGTTTCGGTGGGCACCGTTTGGGCCAACGCGGGCAGCGTCAAGCTGGCAATCAGAGCGATCGCTCCAGCACGAAGAGACTTCATGAGCAACTCCTTCACTATTTAGGTAGACACCGTCCGCGAATGCGTGACGAGCTGCTTGCGAGAACGATGCGGCGGCGGCCTGTCGTCACAAGAGGTAATGATCCAGGAGCAGTGCGGCGAACAGGCAGGCCAGATAGAGGATCGAGTAGCGAAACGTGCGCGCCGCCAGGCCCGTGCTGAAGTGCGTGTAAAGGCTGATGGCAAAGTAAAGGAACACCCCGTCGAGGGCAAGCACCGACACGAGGTAGAAATAGCCGCTCATCCCGCTGGCAAACGGCATCAGGGTGACCGCCGCCAGGATGATCGTGTAGAGCAGAACGTGAAGGCGCGTGAAACGGTCGCCATGGGTGACCGGCAGCATCGGAATGCCCGCTTTCGCATACTCGTGCTTGCGATACAGCGCCAGCGCCCAGAAGTGCGGCGGCGTCCAGGCGAAGATGATCAGCAGCAGCAGCAGGGCGTTGGAGGACACCGCGCCCGTCACGGCGGCCCAACCCAGGACGGGAGGCATGGCGCCCGACAGCCCTCCGATCACGATGTTCTGCGGCGTGAGCGGCTTGAGGACCACCGTGTAGATCACGGCGTAGCCCAGGAAGGTGGCGAGCGTCAGCCACATCGTCAGCGGGTTGGCCTCGAAGTACAGGCACAGCAAGCCCGCGCCGCCGAGGACGGAGGCGAGGAGAAGCGTTTGCAATGGCGTGGTCGACCCGGTCGGCAGCGGGCGCGCGCGGGTGCGGGCCATTTTCGCGTCGATCTCGCGCTCGATCAGGCAGTTCACCGCGGCCGCCGCCGCTGCGACCAGCGCGATTCCGAGGCTTCCGAACAGGAGCGGCCCCGCGGGCGGGAGGCCTGGGACCGCGAGAAACATCCCGATCACGGCGGTGAAGACGATCAGCGACACCACGCGCGGCTTGCAGAGGCGGAGCAACTGCGACCACCGGAAGGGCAGCTGGCCGCTCGTGCGCGCCGTCACCGGCGTGCCCATCAGGTCTCGAGCGGTTGAGGCGCCCGCGAAGGCGCTAGCGTTCTTTATCATGGCTCCGCCGGTTCTGATCGAGCTCAATACTTGATGGTCAGGCCCTGCTGCGTCGAGTAGTACAAGGCCAGTTCGCGAATCTCTTGCTCCGTCAGCGGCTGCGCCATGGCGGACATGATTGGGTTCTGGCGCGATCCCTTGCGGTACGCCGCCAGCGCCTGCACAAGGTAGTCGTAGTGCTGCCCCGCGAGGCGCGGCGTATCTGGCATTACCGGCTTGTTCCCGGCGGGACCATGGCAGCCAGCGCAGACTTGCTCGGCCTTCCTCTTTCCCGCCCCTTCCTCGAAGGCCAGCGTCGAGGCGCTGGCGGCGAGCACCGCGCACAGCACTCCGGTCTGAACGAGAACTTGCGTAAAGCGGATCGTGCCGCCCAGGGTCGTCATGCCGTGCTCACTTTCCGTTGTTGCCAGCGTAGTAGGCGGCCAGGTCCGAGATGTCCTGATCGCTCAACGTGGCCGCGATGCCGCGCATCGAGGGATGGGTGCGCGCCCCGGACTTGTAGTCGTGCAGGGCATGGATCATGTAGTCCAGCTGCTGGCCGCCAAGCTTCGGTACCGAGTAGACCTCCGGATAGGCGGTGCGGTAACCCGGGATCCCGTGGCAACCCTCGCACATCGCAGACTTGTACTTGCCCATTGCCGCATCGCCGTCCGCCCTCGCTGGGGCGCAGAAAACGACGGCCGCGGCAACACTCAAAGCGAGGAGGTAGCCCTGTTCCAGCGTGGATTGTTGATTCATCGTCAGTGCCCTCGATGGGATCTCAGGGTCAAAGGCAGTACACCAGTACGAACAAAATCAGCCAGAGAATGCCCACGAAATGCCAGTACCAGGACGCTGCGGTAAACGCGAAGTGATGCTCCGGCGTGAACTGCTCGCGCAAGGCGCGGGCCAGGATGAAGATCAGGATCGTCGTTCCGATCGTCACGTGAATGCCGTGCAGGCCGGTGAGCGCAAAGAACGTCGCGCCGTAGACTCCGGACGAAAGGCTCAGGTTCTGCCGGGTGAACGCGTGGTGATACTCCGAAACCTGCAGGCACAGGAACAGCACGCCCAATACGATGGTCAGCAGTAACGCCAGCTTGAAGCGACCACGCTCACCCCGCGCGATGGCGAAGTTCGCCCAGGTCACGATCACCCCGGAGGTCAACAAGATGACCGTATTGAGGGCCGGGACCCCCCACGCGACCATCGGAGAGAAGTTGCCCTCGGGAAGCGGTCCTGCCGTCGGCCAAGTCGCCTTGAAGCCCGGCCATAGTTGCCCGGTCTCGCCCGATGCCAAGTCGGGGACCGCCAGCACGCGCAGGTAGAACAGTGCGCCGAAGAAGGCGACGAAAACCATCACCTCGGAAAAGACGAACCAGGCCATCGCCCAACGGAACGAAGCGTCCACCTGGCGGTTGAGCAGCCCGGCGTTGTTTTCCCGGACCACGGTGCCGAACCAGCCGATCAGCATGATCAGCAGCAACCCGGCGCCGGCCAAAAGCAGCCAGGGGCCTGCGGCGGCGCGGTTGACCCAGGCCGCAGCGCCGACGGCCATCATCAGCAGCGCGCCGCCGCCAAAAATTGGCCAGGCCGTCGGCTCGGGTAGGTAGTACTTTTGAACGTTGTTCATCACGCACTCTTTCTCGGTCGAACCTCGAAGAACGTATACGAGAGCGTTATCGTGGGCAGATCCCCGGGAATCGCGGGATCGATCAGAAACACGAGCGGCATGCTCCTCGTCTCGTGCGGCCGCAATGACTGGCTCTGGAAGCAGAAGCATTCGATCTTGTGAAAGTAAGCCGCGGCGGCGGGCGGCGCATAGCTCGGGACCGCCTGTCCGATCACCGGTTCGTTCGACTCGTTGGTCATCTCGTAACGGACGTGGACCAACTCACCGGGATGGACCTGTGAGCTTTTCTGCAACGGTCGAAACGACCAAGGCAGGGAACCATGCACGTTCGCGTCGTATTGAACCGCGACGGTTCGCGTCGGATCGACCCGGGTGACCGGGCGCGCGGCATCCTTCGCCGCGGTTTGCGAGGCCCGCTCCGCGCCGCACAGCCGGTCGTAAAGCGGGGCGAGCAGGTATCCGAATCCGAACATGCCCAGCGCCACCAGGCTGAGCTTGGCAAGAAACCGTCGATTGCTGGCGACGACGCTCATCGTTTTGACCATCATTCGACGACCGGCGGGGTCGAGAAGGTGTGGTGCGGGGCCGGCGAAGGGACGGTCCACTCCAGGCCCTTGGCCCCCTCCCACACCTGCGCAGTGGCGCGCTGGCCGCCGCGAATGCACTTGATCACGTTGTAGGCAAACAGGAGCTGCGTCAACCCGAAGCCGAACGCCCCGATGGTGGCGAGCGAATTCAAGTTCGTGAACTGCAGCGCGTAGTCGGGGATGCGCCTGGGCATTCCGGCCAGGCCGAGGAAGAACATCGGCACGAACGTCAGGTTGAAAAAGATCAGGGTCAGCCAAAAGTGCCACTGGCCCAGCTTCTCGTCGTACACGTGGCCGGTCCATTTCGGGAGCCAGTAGTAGGTTCCCCCGAACAGCGCGAACAAGGTGCCGGCGACCATCGTGTAATGGAAGTGCGCGACGATGTAGTAGGTCTGGTGCAGCTGGACGTCGACCGGCACCATCGCGAGCATCACGCCCGTAAGCCCCCCGATGGTGAACACGAACAGGAACCCGATGGCGAACAGCATCGGCGTCTCGAACGTCAGGGAGCCTTGCCACATCGTGGCCAGCCAGTTGAACACCTTGACGCCCGTCGGCACCGCGATCAGCAGGGTCGTGTACATGAAGAACAGCTGCGCTCCGACCGGCATTCCGACCGTGAACATGTGATGCGCCCAGACGCTGCCGCCCAGGATGCCGATCATGCAGGTCGCGGGCACCATGGAGCGCAAGCCGAACAGGGGCTTGCGAGAGAACGTCGGAATGATCGCCGAGATAATCCCGAACGCCGGCAGGATCAGGATGTAGACCTCCGGGTGGCCGAAGAACCAGAACAGGTGCTGGAACAGCACCGGGTCGCCGCCGCCGGCCGCGTCGAAAAAGTGCGTGCCGAAATGACGGTCGAACAGCAGCATCGTCACCGTACCCGCCAGCACTGGCATCACGGTGAGCAGCAGGAAGGCTGTGACCAGCCATGTCCACGCGAACATCGGCATCTTGAGCAGGGTCATCCCCGGGGCTCGCATGTTCAGGATCGTGACGATGATGTTCAGGGCACCGACGATCGAAGAGATGCCGAGTATGTGGATGGCGAAGATCGCCATGTCCATGCCCGGGCCCATCTGGACTGAGAGCGGGGCATACAAGGTCCAGCCGGCGGCCGTGGCTCCGCCTGGAGCGAAGAAGGATGCGACCAGCAGCACGGCCGCGAACGGCAACAGCCAGAAGCTCAGGTTGTTCAGGCGCGGAAACGCCATGTCGGGCGCACCGAGCATCAACGGCAGCTGCCAGTTCGCGAAGCCGACAAAGGCCGGCATGATCGAGGCGAACACCATGACCAGCCCATGCATCGTGGTGAGCTGGTTGAAAAACTCGGGGCGAACGATCTGCAGTCCGGGCTGGAACAGCTCCGCCCGAATGGTCAGTGCCATCAGCCCGCCGACCAGCAGCATGCTCATGCTGAAGAACAGGTACAACGTGCCGATGTCCTTGTGATTGGTCGACCGGATCCACCGCAGGATGCCCCCTTGGTGCGGCAACTGCGCGACGGCCGGGACGTTGTCGAGTGCTACTTGCATGCTGTTCTCCTGGCTTGCTGGCCTGGCGAGGATTTGTGTTCGTGGACGCGTGGCCGCTTCACCGGGGCGCCGCTGCGGGTGGGGCGCTCTTCGCGCGCTGATCGGCGACCCAGTCCTGGTAATCCTTCTCGGGCATCGCCACGACGACGACCGGCATGAAGCCGTGTTCCTTGCCGCACAGCTCGGTGCAGGCGCCGCGATAGATGCCCGGGGCATCGACCTTGAACCACGAATCGCGCACGAATCCCGGTATGGCGTCCTGCTTGACCGCCAGCGCGGGTACGAACCAGGAGTGGATTACATCGTCGGCTGTAGTGAGGATCCGGATCTTCTTGCCGACCGGGACCACCAGCGGGTGATCCACTTCCAGCAGGTAGTGTTCGCCCTTGGGTGCCCGGTTTTCGATCTGGTCACGCGGCGTGGACAGACTGCTGTAGAAGTCGATGCCGTCGTCGACATAGGTGTAGCGCCATTTCCACTGGTACCCCGTGATCTTGATCGTCAGGTCGGGGTTCGTGGTGTCTTTCATCTCGATCACGGTCTTCGTGGCCGGGTAGGCCATGCCAGCGACGATCAGACATGGAATCACCGTCCACAGGATCTCCAACGTCGTATTGCCATGGAACTGTTTGGCTTCGCGCCCCGCCGCCTTGCGGAACCGCACGACGGAGTAGAACATCACCCCGAACACGACTGCCGCGATCATCAGGCAGACGCCCAGCATGAGCGTGTGCAGGTCGTATATATGACGGGCGACGATCGTTTGCGGCGACTGAAAGCCAACGCTCGGGCCGCCCGCTCCGAACGCCAGGACTGGCTGAAGCAACGCGGACACGGCGATTTTTTTTGCCAGTTCGGTCATTTCGGTCTCGCGGCACATTGCTTCGATACGGCCGAAGTCTAGGAAGCGCCGCTCAGCCCGGTTTGATCTGCTTGCTGGAAAGTCCCGATGTTGCGGAGGAATTCCGGCCCGGCCCGGCTGGCGAGTTCGTCGTGGTGCCTTCGGCGAAGTTCGCAAGATGCAGCGACAAACGCAAGAGAGCGCAAAACGAGTCTCCGCCGCACGTGCACCATCGCATGGCCTCCAGCTCCGGGATTGCGCCCTTTGGCGGCGCATCGGAGCCGCCGGATCGAGGCAATGCCGTGTGTCGACAGGGAGAACATGAAGATGACCTACTGTATGAAGAAGCCTGGCCTGCGCAATGCGGCTTCCGCAGCATTGCTAATTTCGCTGTTTTGCGCCGGGACCGGATCCGCGACGGCGGGCGCCCCGCCGGCGTCGGTTGACGCCGCCCGCCTGGAGAACTCCGAACGCGACGGCGCCAACTGGCTGAGCTACGGCCGAACCTACACCGAGCAGCGCTACAGCCCGCTCGCCCGGATCTCCGCCGACAACGCGAGGCGGCTCGGCCTTGCCTGGTACGCCGACCTCGATACGGATCGCGGACAGGAAGCGACGCCGCTGGTGATCGACGGCGCGATGTATGTATCGACCGCCTGGAGCATGGTCAAGGCGTACGACGCCAAGACCGGCCAGCTGCTCTGGTCCTACGACCCGCAGGTTCCGCGCGAGCTAGGGGTCAACGGGTGCTGCGATGTGGCGAGTCGCGGCATCGCGGCCTGGAACGGCAAGATCTACGTGGCCACATTCGACGGAAGACTGATTGCGGTCGATGCGAAGACGGGCAAGGACGTTTGGAGCGTGGTCACGGTCGATCGGACCAAGCCGTACACCATCACCGGCGCGCCGCGCGTCTTCAAGGGCAAGGTGGTGATCGGCAACAGCGGCGCCGAATACGGCGTTCGCGGGTACATCTCCGCCTATGACGCCGAGACCGGCAAGATGGTGTGGCGCTTTTACACGGTACCCGGCAATCCGTCCGAACCGTTCGAGAACAAGGCGATGGAACTGGCCGCCAAAACGTGGGCCGGTGAGTGGTGGAAGGAAGGCGGCGGCGGCACGGTCTGGGATGCGATCTCATACGACCCGCAACTGAATCTCGTGTATTTCGGCGTCGGCAACGGGGTGGAATGGCCGCGCGGCAGGCGCAGCGCGAACAAGGGCGACAACCTGTTCCTGTCGTCGATCGTGGCCCTGAATGCGGACACCGGAGCCTACGCGTGGCATTACCAGGCAACTCCGGGCGAGGAATGGGACTTCGACGCGGTTCAGCAGTTGATGCTTGCCGATCTTGAGCTCGGCGGCAAGCGCCGCCAGGTCCTGATGCAGGCCAACAAAAACGGCTTTTTTTACGTGCTCGATCGTCGGACCGGGCAATTCATTTCCGCCAAAACGTTTGTCAACATCAATTGGGCGAAGGGGATCGATGAGAAGACCGGGCGACCCATCGAGAATCCTGGCATTCGCTACAGTTCGACCGGAAAGCCGGTTCAGATGATGCCTGGTCCCGATGGAGCGCACACTTGGCACCCCATGGCCTTCAGTCCGAAGACCGGGTTGGTCTACATCCCGGCGCAGGAGATCGGCAAGAAGTTCATCCCACTCAACGATTTTCAGATTTCGCCCGAGGGCTGGAACCTCGGCGTTGACGTAGCTGGCACGCCCGAACCGAAGAAAGGTTACCTGCTGGCGTGGGATCCAGTGAACCAGAAGGAGGTCTGGCGGGTCGACCACCGGGGGCCGTGGAATGGTGGCGCAGTCGCGACGGGTGGCAACCTGGTGGTGCAAGGAGACGCTGCTGGGAACTTCAATGTGTACCGTGCGGACACCGGCGAGAAGCTGTGGTCGACCTTCGCGCAGTCCGCGATCATGGGCGGGCCGGTCACGTACGAGGTGGACGGTGAACAGTACATCGCGGTGCTGTCGGGCTGGGGATCGGCGTTTTCGCTGCAGGCTGGGCGGGTTGCGGCCGCGTCGGGCAACCTCCGCAACGTGAGTCGAGTTCTGGTGTTCAAGCTGGGCGGTGCCGCGACTCTGCCGCCGCTCGAACCGCGTCAGCTCGTCATCAATCCGCCGGCCGACACCGCCAACGCGGCGACGATCGCCACCGGTGGAGCACTCTTCGGCCGCTTCTGCAGCGTGTGTCATGGCGAGAATGCGGTTGGCGGCGGTGTCGTGCCCGACCTTCGTGCGTCGAGCTTCCTCGGCAACGACTTCTTTTACGAGATCGTGCTGAACGGCGCGATGAAGGACAACGGCATGGCGCCGTTCAAGAGCATCCTCGATCACCAGAAGGCCGAGTCGATCCGGGCTTACGTGATTCACCGCGCCAACGAGGACAAACGCGCCAAGATGGCGAGTCAAGAAGCACATGTCGGTGAAGGAAGTCGCTGATCGGTCTGGATTCAACCGTTGGCAGCTGAAGGATCGAGCCACTGGTCGGCTCGACGGGCTTTGCGTGGAGACGCCTGTGTTGAGTTTTCCCACGTTGCTCCGCCGCTGGAATCAGCGCAGCGACCAGCCATACTCGATCATCAAGCTCTTCTCGACGCTGTCGAGCCGGGAGCTGAAGAACATCGCCCCGATGCTTCACGACCGCAGTTATGCCGAGGGGGAGGTCGTATTCGACGAGGGCGAGGTCGGCCAGGCGATCTACTTCGTGCTGGACGGCACCGTGTCTCTTCGGCGGGCCCTTGCCGACGGTCAACGCGTCCTGGCGCGCATGGAGAAGGGGGACTCGTTCGGTGCGCTCGCGCTGCTGGTCGACGAGCCCCGCGTCATTCAGGCAGTGGCGCAGACGAACTGCCGGCTGGCCGTCTTCTTCCGATCCGATCTGCAGCGGCTGATGGACACGCGGGCGCCGGCGGCGTTCAAGATCAGCCTGGAAATGGCACGGCACCTGGCACAGATTCTTCGAAGGGTGGCGACTAATCCCGGGTCGGTGGAAATTTGACGCTCGAATCGAATCCGGCCGCCCCCAGGTCGCCATCGGACTGCGAGGTCCCGGTCACGAACTCGACGGGACCTTTGGGCGCGCTCGCGACCGTGGGGGTAACCTGCCTCGTGCTGGCGATCTTCCAGACCGCCTTCTGGCTGGTCGTCCCGCTGATCCTGGCGCTCGTCCTGTACTACCTGCTGCGACCCGGCTATCTTTCGTTGCTGCGCATCGGCATGGCTCCGGGCCCGGCCGCGGGCGCGGCG
>Ga0137412_10000693_pt1 | contig 24680 bp, 22 predicted proteins | sample CZODoug2_1_16fun_FD_122160 | JGI IMG/M metagenome (GOLD analysis project Ga0137412, IMG submission 122160) | Vadose zone soil fungal communities from Angelo Coast Range Reserve, California, USA - CZODoug2_1_16fungal (Hybrid Assembly) | ecosystem: Environmental > Terrestrial > Soil > Vadose zone... | reverse complement strand
CGCCATTTCCGCGAGCTCCTCGGCGCTTGGATTCGGTCTCACCTGCGTATCGGCGATGAAGTAGGCGCCCTTACTGGTGATCATCAGCGCCAATGCGGCGAAATCACTGACGCCGGGGAGAAAGCCGACGATCTCGCGTACGTGGCGCAGATGGCTCATGTAGCGGCCTTCGACGCCGCAGATCATGGCGTCGGCTTCGCCGCGCATCACCGCGAGTGCCGCGATCACCGTCGCGTTGGTGCGTACGATCGTGCGCGCGGCATCGGGCGTCACGCCATGCCGGCCGGCGAGATCGATATAGGATTGAACGTAGGATCGATAGCGCGGATCGTCCTCGGGGTTGATCAGATCGAAATCGTGGCCGGCCTTGATCGAGAGGCCAAACCTCTTGATCCGCGCTTCGACCACCGAGGGGCGCCCGACCAGAATTGGCCGCGCCAGCTTCTCCTCAAGGACAACCTGCGTCGCGTGCAGGACACGTTCGTCCTCGCCCTCGGCATAGATCACACGGACCGGCTGGGTCTTCGCCTTGGCAAACATCGGCTTCATGACCAGACCAGAGCGGAACGCGAAACGCTCCAGTTGCGCGCTATAATCCTCGAAGTTCGCAATCGGACGGGCGGCAACACCGGACGCCATGGCCGCCTTCGCCACCGCAGGCGCGATACGCAGGATCAGCCGCGGATCGAACGGGCTCGGGATCAGCGAGCCCGGGCCGAACCCCTGCGCCTCGCCGCTGTCGAAGCCGGGTGCAATCGCATCCACCGGCGGATCACGCGCAAGCTGCGCGATCGCATCGACCGCGGCCTTCTTCATTTCCTCATTGATCGCGGTGGCGCCGACATCGAGCGCGCCGCGAAAGATGAACGGAAAGCACAGCACGTTGTTGACCTGATTGGGAAAGTCGGAGCGCCCGGTGCAGATCATCGCGTCGGGCCGCGCCTTGCGCGCCTCGTCCGGCATGATCTCAGGCGTCGGATTGGCCAGCGCCATCACCAATGGCTTGTCGGCCATCGCCTTGACCATGTCAGCGGTCAGCACCTTGGGAGCCGACAGGCCGAGAAAAATGTCGGCGCCGCCGATCACTTCGGCCAGCACGCGCTTGTCGGTCTTCTGCGCATAGACCGACTTCCAGCGATCCATCAGCGTGTTGCGGCCTTCGTGCACCACGCCGTCGATATCGCAGACCCAGATATTCTTGCGCTGCGCGCCCAATGAGACCAGGAGGTTGAGACAGGCGATCGCCGCGGCGCCGGCACCCGAGGCGACGATCTTGACGTCTTTAAGCTGCTTGCCGTTCAGCAGCAGGGCATTGGTGATCGCGGCGCCGACGATGATGGCGGTGCCATGCTGGTCGTCGTGGAATACCGGGATCTTCATGCGCGCCTTGAGCTGCGCTTCGATCTCGAAGCACTCCGGACCCTTGATGTCCTCAAGATTGATGCCGCCGAATGTCGGCTCCAGCGCGGCCACGGTCTCGACCACGCGTTCGACGGTGTCGGCGGCGATTTCAATGTCGAACACGTCGATGCCGGCGAACTTCTTGAACAGAACCGCCTTGCCCTCCATCACCGGCTTCGATGCCAGCGGACCGATATTGCCGAGGCCGAGCACCGCGGTGCCGTTGGAGACCACCGCGACGAGATTGGCGCGGATCGTCAGCGATGCCGCCTCCGCCGGATCGGCTGCTATCGCCATGCAGGCGGCGGCGACGCCGGGCGAATAGGCCAGCGCGAGATCGCGCTGGTTGGCGAGCGGCTTGATCGCCTGAATCTCAAGCTTACCCGGCCGTGGCAGGCGGTGATAAGCGAGCGCCGCGGAATGCAGATCTTCAGAATAGGACGACATACGTGCTCCCGCGCTTCCCGCCTGAGTTTTTGATTCGCTGGTTCAGTCCAGAGGAGGTCATTTTTCCGGCAGACTGAACCGGATGTGAAGCACGCGCGAATGCTTCGACGCAATATCCGATGGCGCGCACCACAGGTCTGCGCCGCGCCTATCGCCGGAAATCGCCGTAGCCATTGTCACACTCCCATACCATCGCGAGCGACAATATGGCATTTTGGCCAAAATCGGCAAACGGAGTCGCCCGGATGATAAGAATACTGATCGGCCTGGTCGCCGCCATCGTCATCGCGACGGGTGGTTTCTTCGGCTTCGAGTTCTACGTGCAGCAGCGCGTCGCCGGTGAAGTGGAGGCTGCGTTCGACCAGATTCGTGCGACGGGCAGCAAGGCGAGCCACGGCAAGGTGTCGTTCGACCTGTCGAACCACACCATCACCGTCGCAGACATCGCCGGCGAAACGGCTGCGCAACCCCCGATGAGCGTCAGGATCGCCAGCATCACGGCTTCGGGCGTCAGTCAACCGGATGCGATGCGATTTTCCGCCGGTAACATCGAGGCCACTGGGATCGAGCTCGGCGTGTCGATGGCCGCCCAGCCGGGCTTGAGCGTCAGCTACAAGGCACCGCGGATCACCGTCAAAGACTATTCCGGCCCCGCCGGCCTGCGGCGGCCACCGGTTTCGTCGTCGTTCATCGACGTCTACCGATTCGCAATCGAGCAATTCGCAGCCATCACCGCGTCGTCGGTCACGGCGCCCAGCATCGCCGGGACCATGAACTTCGGCGCTGCGATGCCGGGCGGAGGCGAGTTCGCCTATTCGGGCCTTGCGATGCAGGACATCAAGGACGGCAAGATCGCGACCGTGAAGGTCGACGGGTTCGTCTTCAGGGTCGACGCGCAACAGGCGGGCAAGGCCGATAAGCTCACCGGCGACCTCGCCAATGTCGCCGCCTATGACGTCGATCTAAACGCGGCTGCCGCGATGTTCGATCCACAGAAAGCGGACGACGAGCGGTATTATCGCGCTTACCGACAAATCTCAGCCGGTCCCTATACGATCAAGTCCGGACAAGGTCTGAATATGCGGATCGACGGCCTGACAATCGATGATGTCGGGCTGCGGCCATCACGGCTGCAACTCCCGGCGCTGCTGGCGATGATACCGCCGGCCGGGACTGTTCCGACCCCGGCCCAGGCCCGCGACATGATCGAGAAGGCAGCCAGACTCTATGAGGGCATCCGCATCGGAAATGCCGAGATGCGCGGCCTCTCGATGGAAACGCCGCAGGGCCCATTCAAGGTCTCGGCGATGCGGTTCGGCCTGGAAAACGGCAAGGTCGGCGAATTTGCACTCGAAGGCCTGGATACGCGTGCTCCGAAGGGGCCCGTCAAGGTCGGGCGCTTTGCGCTCAAATCCCTCGACATCGCCAAGCTCTTGCGAATGTCGGCGCTGTTCTCCAACCCGGCGCAAAGGCCCTCACCTGACCAGGCACTCGAGCTATTGCCACTGCTCGAAGGTGTCGAGGTCAAGGGCGTCGTCGCGCCTTATAAGGACAGCAACAAGCCGGTCGACATCGATACCATCAGCCTGAACTGGGGCCAGTTTGTCGGACCGATCCCGAGCCGGGCACGTCTGACCGCAAAGCTGACCGGCCCCATCGACGCGACCGACGCCGGGTTGCAGCCGCTCGTCGCCGCCGGCATCAACACGCTGGCGCTCAACTGCGATCTCGGGGCGGCCTGGACCGAAGCGTCACGCACATTCGTGCTGGATCCGATCACGCTCGAACTCGGCAACCTGCTAAAGGCGTCGGCGCGCGTTTCGCTCGCCAACGTGCCGCGCGGGATATTCTCGCTCGATCCGCAACAGGCGGCGACGATGGCGGCTCAAATCGAGGCCGGAACGATGGAGCTGTCGCTGCGTGACATGGGTGGGGTCGACCTGGCGATCGCGCAATATGCTCGCGCGCAGAACGTAAGTCGCGATGCGGCCCGGCGTGCCATCGTCGACAACATCAAGGCCAGCGGCGAAAAAACAGCGCGAGCCAATCCCGATGCCGTGGCTGTCGTGGAAGCGCTAACCCGCTTTATCGATAACCCGGGGCAAACGCTGATCATCAAGCTTACGCCGCTAGGCAAAGTCCCGGCGCTGCAGCTCATCCAGGCGCTGAAAACCGACCCGCTGATTGCGCTGGCGCAATTTCGGATCGAGGCTTCGACGGGGCTGTGACTACGCTTTGTCCGGCAGATTGAGGCGGATGTGAAGCTCGCGCAACTGCTTCGGCGTCACTTCCGAAGGCGCCCCCATCAGCAGGTCTTCGGCCCGCTGGTTCATCGGAAACAGCGAGATTTCGCGCAAGTTGGTGGTGCCGCAGAGAAGCATGACAATGCGATCGACCCCGGCCGCCATGCCGCCATGCGGCGGGGCGCCATACTGGAACGCGCGGTACATGCCGCCGAAGCGCTCGACGACGTCCTTCTCGCCATAGCCCGCGATCTCGAACGCCTTCACCATCGCTTCGGGCCGATGATTGCGGATGCCGCCGGAGGCGATCTCGTAGCCGTTGCAGGTGATGTCGTACTGAAACGCCTTGATGGTCAGCGGGTCGTTGGTCTGCAGCGCCTCGAGCCCGCCCTGCGGCATCGAGAACGGGTTGTGCGAGAAGTCGATCTTCTTGTCTTCCTCGTTGTATTCGTACATCGGGAAGTCGACGATCCAGGCAAGCTCGAACCGCTCCTTGTCGATGAGGTTCAATTCCTCGCCGAGTTTTGTGCGCGCGAGACCTGCGAACTTCCAGAATTTTTCCGGGTCGCCCGCGACGAAGAACGCCGCGTCGCCCGCCTCCAGGCCGAGCTGGGAGCGGACCGCAGCGGTGCGTTCCGGGCCGATATTGTTCGCCAAGGGGCCGGCGCCCTCGCCGCCCTCGCGCCACATGATGTAGCCGAGGCCCGGCTGGCCCTCGCCTTGCGCCCAGGAGTTCATGCGGTCGCAGAAGGCACGGCTGCCGCCGCCCTTGCCGGGGATCGCCCAGACCTGGTTCTTCGGGTCCTCCAGCATGCGCGCGAACACCTTGAAGCCGGAGCCGCGGAAATGCTCCGAGACCTCCTGCATCACGATCGGGTTGCGCAAATCGGGCTTGTCCGAGCCGTATTTCCGCAACGCTTCCGCGAAGGGAATCCGCGGCCACTTCTTGGTCACCGGCTTGCCCTTGGCGAAATCCTCGAACACGCCGGTAATCACCGGCTCCATCGCCGCGAACACGTCGTCCTGGGTGACGAAGCTCATCTCGACGTCGAGCTGGTAGAACTCGCCCGGCAGGCGGTCGGCGCGCGGGTCCTCGTCGCGGAAACACGGCGCGATCTGGAAGTAGCGGTCGAAGCCACTCATCATCAGCAGCTGCTTGTATTGCTGCGGCGCCTGCGGCAGCGCGTAGAATTTGCCGGGATGAATCCGCGACGGCACCAGGAAGTCGCGCGCGCCTTCCGGCGAGGACGCGGTCAGGATCGGGGTCTGGAACTCGAAGAAGCCCTGCTCCTTCATGCGCCGGCGCATGGAATCGACGACCGCGCCGCGGGTCATGATGTTCTGGTGCAGCTTCTCGCGGCGCAGGTCGAGGAAGCGGTATTTCAGCCGGATATCCTCGGGATATTCCTGCTCGCCGAACACCGGCAGCGGCAGTTCGGCGGCAGGCCCCAGCACCTCGATGTCGCTGACATAGAGCTCGACCATGCCGGTCGGCAGGTCCGGATTGTCGGTGCCTTCGGGGCGGCGGCGCACCTTGCCCTCCATCCGCACCACCCATTCCGAGCGCAGCTTCTCGGCGTCCTTGAACGCCGGCGAATCCGGGTCGGCGACGCATTGCGTCAGGCCGTAATGGTCGCGCAGGTCGATGAACAGCACGCCGCCATGGTCGCGAATGCGGTGGCACCAGCCGGAGATCCGCACGGTCTGGCCGATATCGCTCTCGCGGAGCGCGCCGCAGGTATGGGTCCGGTAACGATGCATGGCGACCTTGAGGGCTCAAATCGGTGAGGAATCGGAAGGCGGAACGCCCGTCCGAAGCGGCTGAGGGTTTACCCGAGGCAGACCTGCCCGGCAACCGACCGCAGGGGCGTTCTAGAGCGTTTTCGAGCGAAGTGGAGACCGGTTCGCGTGAAGAAAACGCGTCAAAACAAGAATCTGGGGTTTCGGTCAGAACCGAAACTCCAGGCTCGAAAAAGCCGGGTGGCGTGCTTATCTTCGTCGCCATGACGGTGCATTTCCCCTTCCAGAACTCCTACGCGGCGCTGCCGGCGAACTTTTTCGCCCGCGTCGCGCCGACGCCGGTGGCTTCGCCCCGGCTGATCAAACTGAACCGGCCGCTCGCGGTGCAGCTCGGGCTCGATCCGGACCTGCTGGAGAGCCCTGAGGGCGCCGAAATCCTGTCCGGCAAGACGCTGCCTGATGGCGCCGATCCGATCGCGATGGCCTATGCCGGCCACCAGTTCGGGCAATTCGTTCCGCAGCTCGGCGATGGCCGCGCCATCCTGCTCGGCGAGGTGATCGACCGCGACGGCGTCCGCCGCGACATCCAGCTCAAGGGCTCCGGTCCCACGCCCTTCTCGCGCCGCGGCGACGGCCGGGCCGCGCTTGGGCCGGTGCTGCGCGAATATATCGTCAGCGAGGCGATGGCGGCGCTCGGCATTCCCACCACCCGCTCGCTCGCCGCCGTTATCACCGGCGAGCACGTGATGCGCGAGACCGTGCTGCCTGGCGCGGTGCTCACTCGCGTGGCCTCCAGCCACATAAGGGTCGGCACCTTCCAATATTTCGCGGCCCGCGGCGATACCGAGGCCGTGCGGCGGCTGGCCGATCACGTCATCGAACGGCACTATCCGGAACTGGCCGGCACGGCGCGGCCCTATCACGCGTTGCTGCAGGCCGTGGTCGGACGCCAGGCTGATCTCGTCGCACGCTGGCTGATGGTCGGCTTCATCCATGGCGTCATGAACACCGACAACACCTCGATTTCAGGGGAGACCATCGATTACGGCCCCTGCGCCTTCATGGACGCCTACGACCCCGCCACCGTGTTCTCCTCGATCGACGAGATGGGCCGCTACGCCTATGCCAACCAGCCGCGCATCGCGCTGTGGAATCTGACCCGGCTCGCCGAATGCCTGCTGCCGCTGTTTTCCGACGCGCAGGACAAGGCGATCGAGGACGCGCAGGTCATTCTGGGCGAGTTTCCGGAAATCTTCTCCACCGCCTACCAGGCGGGCCTGCGGCGCAAGGTCGGCCTGTTCGAGACGCGCGACGGCGACGATGCGCTGGTGCAGGACCTGCTCGATGCGATGGCGCAGGCTAACGCCGACTTCACGCTGACATTCCGAAGGCTGAGCGAGGCCGCGGGCGATCCGGCCAACAACGGCGAGATCCGGCAGTTGTTCACTGAGCCCGCCCTTTACGACGCATGGGCCGCGCGCTGGCGGCAGCGGATTTCGGACGAGCCGCCCTCTCCGGCCGAGCGGCGGGCCGCGATGCGGGCGGTCAATCCGGCCTTCATTCCGCGCAACCACCGGATCGAGGTGGTGATCCAGGCCGCCGTCACGGGCGACGACTATGCCCCGTTCGAGGCGCTGTTGACCGTGCTGGCAAAGCCCTATGACGACCAGCCGGATTTCGCGGCCTATGCCGACCCGCCCGAGCCGAACCAGCGCGTGCTGCAGACTTTTTGCGGGACCTGACGGTTGCGGGACCTGCACGCATTAACCTCGCATCCACCACGCGCACGGCCGCCCGCGCGCCATTAACAGAAGGTCAAGGCGCTCCTACCAACTTTATTGAATATTGTAGGGGGGATGCTGCGATGGACGCCTTGGTATTCGAATTCATGGGACTGGCGATGCTCGCGCTCTGCGTCGTCGTGTTGGCGGTGCCTTCGGGACGGCGGCAGTCCGGGCGAATCGGCCATTCCTGAGCCGTTTTCCTGAGCATGCGAGTCGAAGTCGTGGCAATTGCCTGCGGGAATGCAAGGCTCGAATTCGCTCCGGGACCCTTGACAGATCAGCTCTTTCGGCTGATCGGCTGTTGACATGGATTTGATAACGACAACTTCGGAACTGGCGGCCGCCTGCGCCCGCCTCGCCTTGCATCCGGTCATCACCGTCGATACCGAGTTTCTGCGCGAGACCACCTACTATCCCCTGCTCTGCGTGGTGCAGATCGCGAGCGCGGAGGAAGCGGTCGTGGTCGACACGCTGGCCGAGGGCATCGACCTGAAGCCCTTCTTCGCGCTGATGGCGGACGAAAAGGTGCTGAAGGTGTTCCACGCCGCGCGGCAGGACATCGAGATCGTGTGGCACCAGGCGGGCATCGTCCCGCATCCGATTTTCGACACGCAAGTGGCGGCCATGGTCCTCGGCTATGGCGATTCCATCGCCTATGACCAGCTGGTCGAGCGCATCACCGGCCACCGGCCGGACAAGACCCACCGCTTCACCGACTGGTCGCGCCGGCCGCTGACCAAGGAACAGGTGCATTACGCGGTGTCCGACGTCACCCATCTGCGCGACGTCTTCGCAGCGCTGGACGCCGACCTCAAGAAGCGCGGCCGCAACGACTGGGTCAGCGAGGAGATGGAGGTTCTGACCTCGCCCAAGACCTACGACTTCCATCCCGAGCGCGCCTGGGAGCGGCTCAAGACGCGGGTGCGCAAACCGAAGGAATTGGCGGTGCTGATGGAAATCGCGGCCTGGCGCGAACAGGAGGCGAAGAGCCGCGACGTGCCGGGCAGCCGCGTGCTGAAGGACGACGCGGTCGGCGATATCGCCACGCACGCGCCGACCAGCCTGGAACGGCTGGCCGGCCTGCGCTCATTGCCGAAGGGGTTCGACCGCTCGAAATGGGGTGCCGATGTCGTGGCCGCGGTGCAGCGCGGACTGGCGCGCGATCCCGCGACATTGCCGAAGATCGAAAAGCCGCGCAACAATTCGAATGGTGCTGCGATCGTGGAGCTTTTGAAGGTGCTGCTGCGAATGACGTCGGAACGGCACGCGGTGGCGAGCAAGGTGATCGCGACCGTCGACGACCTCGAGCAGATCGCGGCCGACGACAATGCCGATGTCGCGGCCCTGCACGGCTGGCGCCGCGAACTGTTCGGCGAGGCAGCACTTGCGCTGAAGCGCGGCCAGCTCGCGCTCGCCATCGAAAGAGGCCGGGTGATCCGCGTCGATCGCGCCTGATGTTCCAGTACCGCCGGCGGTACTGACAGACCTCATCGCGCGCCGATCACTCCTCAATACCTCTTCTGTCGGCCTCCGCGGCCTTAAGTGCCTGCAAAACTTCCACCAGGGCCATTGACAGAATATAGGCGCTGGTGGGTAAGTTGAGTTGGCGCGCTTTCGCAATGGCCGCCGAGAGGCTGATCGTCAGCTCTTTGAGATCGTCCTCGCGGGTGGCCATTTTTGCTCGTTGCTGGAGCCTGGGGTGAGCACGGACGGTCCCGACCCTCCCGATGAAAAATTGTTGCGGCTGCTTCGGGAAAATCAGATCGATTGGAGCGTCGTCGAAGGTTTGCGCCTCGTCATCGCGTTCAACAAGATCACAAATCCATCCGACCGGCGCATGCTGATCGAGCTTGCCGAACGTCTCGGAAAGGAACTGCCCGATTGACGCGGCCGGACGCCGCGGTCACACCGCTATTCTGCCGCTCGCGCCGATCAGTTCGTCGCTGTGCAGAATGCCGGCGAAGTTGCCGATGACCTTTACGACCGACTGTTTGTAGGAGGCGGCATCTCCGACCCCGCCGCGCCGGCAGGCCACCGCATCGCCGACCACCTGATAGCGATGGCTGCGGTGAAATCCGTCCACCACGGTCGACAGGACGGTCTCGTCGAGGGAAAATCCCAACAACACGCAGCGAATGGATCTCAGATTGGACATGTATTCCGAAAACCGCGTCGAACTGTAGGCCGATGGCAGCGGATGCTCGAAGGCGAGTTCTCCGGGCCGCGGTTTCATCTCCGCGATCCAATTCGTCAAATTCGATGCTGGGTTGAACCACGCCGCCTGCGCGATCCGCTTCAGATGCATGACGGGCCAGAGATTGCCGCGCCACAGCGTCATCAGTTCAAGGCAGCGCGACATGATCTCATCCGCATCGGTGATGACGTGGCTGCGGCCCTCGGTGAGATATTCGATCTGCAGGTCGGCGCAGATCAGGATCGGCGGATCGTCATTGAGGGAAGCGAGCATTTTTCGACTTGGATTCATGTTGGCGACACCGCCGCGCTGCGCAGCGGCGAGGCTGCCGCCCGCGTCGATGAGAGATCGAGAACACCGGGCCGATCCCAGTCGCCCTCGGGGCGGATGATCACATAGGGGTCGCTTTCGAGCGTGATGGCGTCGGCACTGGGCTCGATGTCGAGTACCATCTCGGTATAGGAGAAATCGGAGAAGGTGAGCTTGCGGTTGTGCCCGAGCGGTTTGGCACCAAAATGCGCCCAGAAATCGACCAGCCGGTCCTGCGCCTGGCCGTAGATTTTTCGAAAGCCCTTGCGTTTGACGTATTCGACGCTCGCCTGCACGAGCTTGAACGACACCCGCGTGCGCCGGTACTGATGCCGGACCGCGAGGCGTTCCACCTTGGCGAACTCGCCGAAAAAGCGCACCCGCAGGCAGCCCGCCGGCTCTTTTCCGACAAATCCGATGAAGTGGGCCGCGACCAGGTCGTTGCCGTCGAACTCCTCCTCGATCGGACAATCCTGTTCGGCGAGATAGACCGCGGAGCGGATCGCCGTCACCAGCATCAGGTCGTTCGGATCGCGCGCGATCCGGACCGTGACGGCGCGGGAGTCGTTCTTGGCCGGCGCCGGCGTTCTAGTACCGTGCATCTGCATGACTCCTGTTCTGGATTGAGACACTCGGTGCGGCCATTGTCGAAGACGGACGGTTCCACGGCCGTTCGTAGTACCAAAGGTCCGGCTGGAAGCTTGCAATCGGCTTGAAGCACAGCGCCTTCAGAAGACCGCGCCCGTCCGCGCTTGACGGCTGCGCGTAGTAGTCGGCGTCGGCAAATCGCGGCCGCCGAAGGTATTCGGCGACATTGCCGAGGCCGATCGCGGCGCGGCCATAGCCGGCAACCGACCAGACATAGATCGCCGAAATGTCTTCGCCGGGCCGCGCGAGATATTGCCGGCTCGGGTTCTTCAGGTCGATCTCATCGAGCAGCAGCGCATCATGACCGCGGTAATTGAGATAAAGGAAAGCGATCCCGCCAAGCACCTTGCCGTCACGCCGAAGGGAGAAGATCGACTCCGGATCTTCCCGCAGGGACTGAACCAGGCCCGCTTCCGAGGCATTGACCCCCGGAATCTCCCTTTTTGCGATCGCAGCCAGCTCGGCGAGTTGGTCGAAAGTCGCTGGTCCCGCGGCGATTGCAGTGGTGCTAGCTAACCGATCCAGCTCGTGCCGGTCGGCGAAATCCGCACTTCCTCGTCTTGGTTTCTGCATCTAATGTCCCCTTTGTAGTCTTAATCATACCCAACGGGGTAGGCGGGTATGCCGCAACATTTGCATCGGGGTGCTGCAATCACGCAGCGCAGGAAAATGGAGGATAGCCTCAACGCGGCTCCCAACGCGTCGTGGGAAGACTTGCGCGCATTCCTGTTCTGCACGCGGCACCAGAGCTTCAGGAACGCCGCTGAAGTGCTCGGACTGACCGGCACGACCCTGATGCGCAAGATCGACCGGTTGGAGGAGGAGCTGGGATTCAAGCTTTTTCTGCGCGATCAGTCCGGCCTGTCGCTGAGCGACGAAGGAAAGGCGCTGTTGTTCGACGTCGAACAGATGGAGCGCCTGAGCTTCAACATCTTCCGCCGCGCATCGCTCTCCACCGACACGCAAGGAACGGTGCGCGTCGCGGTGACGGAGGGACCGGGCAATTTCTGGGTGCTGCCACGGCTGATCGATTTCCAGAAGACCTATCGCAGGATCATGGTCGACCTGCGCTGCGCCATGGAACAGGCCGATGTCTCACGCCTGGAAGCGGATATCTCGATTCAGTTCGACCGTCCGACCAATCCCGACCTCATCGTCACCAAGCTCGGCCGGCTCCACATCTACAGCTACGCTTCCGAAGCCTATCGCGACGCCTATGGCCTGCCGCAATCGCTGGCTGACTTGAAGAACCACCGCATCGTCAAGCAGCATGGCGTGCAACTCGACGAGACCGGCTATGCGCGCATTCTCGGATTGCAATCCCTGGAAGGCATCGTCGGGATCTCGACCAATTCAAGCGTCGCGGTGCTCTACGCGGTCGAGCGCGGCGCCGGCATCGGCTTCCTGCCGACTTCGGCGATCGCGCTCGGGGCGCCCCTCGTTCCGATCGACCTCGGCATCAATTATCACATGGACCTGTGGCTGACCTATCACAAGGAGTTCCGCCATTCGGACCGCCACAAGCTCGTCATCGAATGGCTGAAGAACATCTTCGACCCCAGGGTCTATGCGTGCTTTCGCGATGAGTTCATTCACCCCAACGACCTGGTGCCGATGATGACGACGTCCCGGCAGGATTTCGGGCTGCAGGGATATGTGGCGCCCAAGCCTTTCTGATGAGAGCTGTTCTGATCAGGCCGTCACGGCCGATGAAGACGGGCGCTATAACTCCGCTGTAGCGCTTTGATAAAACGCTCTGCGGTTCGGCGGCCCTGCCGCGACTACGCCGCCCTGTCCGCAAGCAAGCGCCGCATCACCTCAGGATCACGTTCGATGGCCAACAACAGCGCCCGCGCTGGCGCATCGGGCGTGCTTCGACGTTGCTCCCAATCGCGCAGCGTGGTGATCGGCAGGTGAAATGCCTCAGCGAATTGTATCTGCGTCATGCCGAGGCGTTGCCGCAACACCTTCACCCGCGACACCCGGCGCATCTTGGATAGCTGTTCCGGCGTGAGCGGCTGGGCGTCGGGATCGGACAGCGCAGCGGCCGCGACGTCCTCATCGGTCATGGCGTCAAGCCGCGCCCAATCAGTATCGCCTCGAGGCAATATGTCACCATGCTTCACGGTCACCCGCGTAGTACCGGTCTTGCTCATGTCGTGTGGCCTTTCGGGCCGATATGATTCTGCAACTATCTTCACCACGCAGTGTGACGATTACGAACAGGACGCCACCGCGAGCGATTCCGATGACCTGAATTCGCTCCTCGCCATACTCGAACCGCGCGTCGACTTCTTCCAAACGGTTCGCATCTTCGAGGGCAGCAATCGCATCCGCAAAATTCACGCCATGTTTTCGAAGGTTCTCAGCGGCTTTGCCATTGTCCCATTCGTACTGCACACAGGCGATAGTACCGGATACCGGTAGCGCCCACAAGTCACTGGACGCCCTCACGATAGTGATTTCTGATGTGGATTGGCGCGGAAACGACGGCCATCGGCCACCACAGCGTGCTCTGGCGCAGTAGCGTGCCACGGTCGATGAAGACGGGCAATACTGTTTCGCCGTGGCGCTGCGATGCCGCAGCCGCCACGCGCTTCAATTGGCAAATCTGCGACGACCTGCGATCTTGTGCTGCGCCTCATGGTGGTTGCCTTCCCACCGTCATGAGCCTGCGACCGACTGCGGTTTTTCTCTGTAGGTCTTCTTGGTCTTCTTGCAGCGACAATAGCGTTGAAGGACCTAGTGCAAATACGGCTGGGCATAAATCAGCCAGCCATCCCGATCGAAACGCAGCAGCGTCCCCCGTTCGTAGCGCTGGCCGGCGACGACATGCTCTCGCGCCAGCACGGCAGACGCAAGGCGCCCGTTCTGATGGAAGTTCAACGCCAGAGTCAAATTGTCACCGCTGGCGCAGGGAATGCCATCGACCTCGCGATCGCTCGCCAAATGCAGCACGCTGACGCGCTGGTTGGGGTGGAACCACGCCACTGTTCCGCCAAGGCAAGGCAGGCCATCGATCTCCTGATCCGCACCCAATTTCACATCGTTGAGGCGTCCATCCGCACGTCCGCGGTAGTAACGGAAGAAAGAGCCGGCGCCGAACCCCCGCGTGCCAAAAAGCCATTCACGGGACAGCATCGCGCCGATGAGGTCACCCTTGCGATCGAACCACGCCTCACCGACCCGGCATGGGATGCCGGCAACCTCGACGTCCCTCTTGAAGATGACAAACCACGGCCGGCCGTCCGCCCATCGTTTTGTCACGTCGTAAGCATCCGCCGGAAGCGTCGCCAGCACGCCCTTTGGCGCGACGGCGCGAACACTCGCCGCCGCATCTGCAACAAGCCCCGGCGGCTTGCGCTTGCGGCGGACCTCGTTCGCAGCGGCGGCCCTCAGGTTCACAGGTGCGAGGCCTGCGAGCTGTTCCCACACCACATTGATCGGCATCGTAGGATCATGCATCGCTCCCACCAGATACGGATGGGGCTGCCAATGGCTGGTGTTCACTTCCCAATGCCCATGAATACGCAATCTGAGCACTTCGCCGACATAGGCCACAAGGTGATCGTAGATTTCCCGCTCGGCCCGCTCGACCCCGATGCCTTCCACGTAGTCGGACACAATATCGAGACTTTGATACGAGAAGTCGACCTCGTCTGCCGTCCGCGACATCGTCGAACGGAGCTGCGCGACCAGCGTGTCGATATTTGCGACCAGCTGATCTTTGAGCGCCGAATAGTAGGTCCAATGGCCGATGGAGCTTTGGCGTCCATGTCTGGCGTCTTCATCCACCCTCGCCGTCCAGCGCACGAACCGATGAAAGTCGTCCGCCGCATAGATGTCGCCCTTTCCTGCAAGCCCCGCGATCGTTTCGCCAAACACCAGCAAATAACGCTCGCCCCCGAGTTCGTACACGCGCGGTTGCAGCGACGTTGGCTCCAACACCACCGAGAGATCGGGGCGCGGCCGGGCGCCGGATGAAATCAGCTCCTTCACCTGGCGCTTGGTCAGGCGGCGTTTGTTGAGGACTACTCTGCGGGTCATCGGCGAACACCACCGCGGGGCCGCGCACAAAAATGCACGGCGCGATCGGACGGCGCTGTCATACAGGGGGTCGTTGGCGGCTCTGTGGCGGCCTCCAACAGGAAAAACTCACGGGCAGTTCACTTACTGCCCAGCCCCCTCGCCTCTACCATTTGAACTCGATGCCGAGCGTTCCCTGGTGCGACTGCAGTGCCGCGCGAAACCTGGCGTCGTAGTTGAGATAGACCCGCGCGGTGTTGCTGAGCGAGAGCGAGGCCGCAGCACCTGCATCCGCGCCATAGCGGCTTTCGCCGATCCCCTGCACGGTGATGCTCTGCGCGCCGAGGCTCACCACAACCGAGCTGAAGGCTTGCGAAAAATTGTCGACGAATTTGCCATAGGCCGAGAGATCCAGGACCTTGCGCTCGACGATCCAGTAATGGCCGATCTCCGCGCCGGTCAGCAGCCGCGATCGCTCCAGCGTGGCCCCGCTCGCCATCAGCGGATCGAGGCCGCCGACCTCGTGCAACGCGCCGGTCGCGGCACGAACATATTCGAGCCCGAACTTCGGGACGATGCGGCTCTGTTCGAGAGACCAGTAGTAGCTGAGCTCGGTCAGCGCGCCGTCGAGCCGCGCGTCGTAGCTTGCGCCGGCGATTCCTAATCCAGTGTCGCGGCTCGAGCCGATGTTGCCGAAGCCGTGGACCGCTGCGACCGCCCAGGTCCACGGTCCCTTGTCGATCGAGGCGGTGAAGCCGATCTGGGTGAGATCAAGCGTCGCCGATTGCAGCGCCAGCGGCACATCGATGCTGGTGTGGCTTTGATCGACCGAGAAGCCGACATTCACACCGGGCGCAATGCGCCCACCGAGGCCCGCGACGCCGCCGGCCGTGCGGCGCTTGTCGCCGGCAAAGTCTCCTTGCGGGCCGGTGGTCGCGGAAATTCCATAGAGCTCGCCCCAGCTCCGATAGCGCGGTACTTCGGTTGCTTCCGAGGCGCCGCCGCCCGCCGGATTGCCGCGCAGCGCGCCGCCAATTCCGCCGCTCACCTGGTTGCCAAGCCGCTCCAAATAATTGCTGCCGAGATTGAGCACCGCGCTGCCCGACGAGATCTCCGAATTGATCTGCGTCGGTATCGGAACGGGCGTGGGCGATGGAACAGGTGTCGGCGACAGGCTCGGCAAGGGAGAGGGTGACTGCGCCTGTGCGGGCAGCGATGGCGCCAACATGAGAACGGCGGCGAGCACCATCGCCGCGGCGATTCCGTTGCTCTTGCGCGAAAGCCGCGATGGGCAGCCCATCAATGCCGTTCCCGAAAAACTAAAAAAGGAAGCGTTGCTTCCCTAAAATATCATTCAATAATCTGAGGCCGATTTGCTCCCAGTTCCCTCGGAGGGTCAATCGAGCGGCCTGGCGCTCGCGAGGATTGGTAGAGCTTGTGCCCCTGCTGCCACAGGGAGTTGTAGCGAAAGCGCAATGATTCCAGGGTGAAGCGGGTCGTATCCGCTTCGCGTGGGGTTCGCCCGGAAATCCGCTCTCAAAGCCCCCGATCGCGCCTGCTCGGCCATTGGCCGAATTTCCTGAGCCGCGCCAGAGGCTTGCTAACGGGCCCATTTCGTGTTGCAATCCCGCTTACAATCGGATTTGGCCGTTCGACTGTGCGTTTCGCGACCTTGAAATTGAAGACTCGGAAATTGAGCAGACCACCGGAAGCCCGTTTGTGGCGTGGCACGCTGACTGCGTGGCCGCGTCTTTTTTACGTCTAGAGCAGGAGACAGGCGATGCCCAAGGGTACCGTCAAGTGGTTCAACCCGACCAAGGGTTATGGGTTCATCAAGCCGAACGCTGGCGATAAGGACGTCTTCGTCCATATCTCGGCGGTCGAGCGCGCTGGACTCTCGACCCTCAATGAAAATCAGGTCGTGGAATATGACCTCGTGGAAAATCGCGGCAAGGCATCCGCGGAAAACCTGAAGGTTTCCTAAACTCCGGAATCGGCGCCAGCGTCTTGATCTCAACCCCCGGCGTTTCGCCGGGGGATTTTACTTTGCGGCCCCAATTTTTGCGGCCGCTGGGAAGTCGTTCAGTTGACGACCGGTGAAATCAGGAAATTGCCTGGGCCAGCAGTGGCCGTGGTCTTGCAGATGCCGTCCTCGAGCCGCACGCCGTCGCTGGCGAGAAGCCGCAGCGCCTCGGGATAGATGCGGTGCTCGATTTCCAGCACGCGCTCGGCCAGCGTTTCCGCGACATCGTGATCGCTAACCGCCACCGCGCCTTGCATCAGGATCGGGCCGGCATCGGTCTCCGGAATCACGAAATGGACGGTGGCGCCGGAAATCTTCACGCCGGCACGCAACGCCTGGCCGTGCGGATCGAGGCCCGGAAACGACGGCAGCAGCGAGGGATGGATGTTGAGCATCTTGCCGTACCAGCGCTGCACGAAGCCCGCGGTGAATAGCCGCATGAAGCCGGCCAAGCAGATCAGTTCGACCCGGTGCTGCTCCAATGCCGCCTGCAACGCCGCTTCGAACCCTGCGCGATCCTTGCCGAACGGCTTGCTTTCGATGACGACGGCTGGGATGCCGGCTGCGCCCGCTCTTTCCAGCCCGACCGCGTCCGCGCGGTTGGCAACCACGACCGCGACCTCCGCCGGAAAATCCTCCGCCGCCGCGGCCTGGATCAGCGCCGCCATGTTGGATCCGCGTCCGGAAATCAGGATGGCTGTGCGGCGCTTCATGCCCTCACCGCGCCAGATCGAGATGGCCGTTATAGATCACGCGATGTTCGGCGGCGCTCGGGATCACTTCGCCGAGCCGCACGACGGTCTCGCCGGCCGCGGTGAGAACCTCGGTGACGTCGCGGGTCGCATCCGGCTTGACGATGGCGATCATGCCGATACCGCAGTTGAAGGTGCGCAACAGTTCAAGTTCCGCCACCCCGCCCTGCTCGGCCAGCCATTTGAACACCGGCAGCACCGGCAGTCGCGCGAGATCGATGCCGACGCCGAGATGCCTGGGCAGCACGCGCGGAATGTTGTCGGTGAAGCCGCCGCCGGTGATGTGGGCGAGCCCCTTCACCGCGCCGGTTTCCCGGATGGCGCGCAGGCAGGATTTGACATAGAGCCGCGTCGGCGCGAGCAGCGCGCCGCCGAGCGTCATCACCGGCGCGAACGGCGCCGGCGCGTCCAAGGGCAGACCGGACTGGCCGACGATCTTGCGCACCAGCGAGAAGCCGTTGGAGTGGATGCCGGAGGACGCAAGCCCGATCACCGCGTCGCCGGCCGCGATATCGGGGCGCGGCAACAGCGTGCCGCGCTCGGCCGCGCCGACCGCAAAGCCCGCCAGATCGTAATCGCCGTCCTTGTAGAGGCCGGGCATCTCGGCGGTCTCGCCGCCGATCAGCGCGCAGCCGGATTCCCGGCAGGCCTCGGCGACACCCGCGACGATCGTGGCGGCAGCCTCCGGATCGAGCTTGCCACAGGCGAAATAGTCCAGAAAGAACAGCGGCTCGGCGCCCTGCACCACCAGGTCGTTGACCGACATGGCGACCAGGTCGATACCGATGCCGTCATGCAGGCCGGCCTCGATCGCGATCTTGACCTTGGTGCCGACGCCATCGGTGGCCGCGACCAGAACCGGGTCCTTGAAGCCCGCGGCCTTGAGATCGAACAGCCCGCCAAATCCGCCGATTTCGGCGGCGGCGCCGGCCCGCGCGGTGGCGCGAACCAGCGGCTTGATCAGGTCGACCAGCCGATTGCCCGCATCGATATCGACGCCCGAATCTGCGTAAGTGAGCCCGTTTGTGTGCTCGGCCATGCCCAATTCCACAATAATGGCGGCTGGTTACGTCGGATTCCGCTCGCATGCAATGGCTCGCAAGCGCGTCATCCATGTACTATGTAGATAACGCGAGGTTCCCCCCGCAAAGGGTCGGATTTTCTTTAAAATCAAACCGGTAGCCGGGAAGCACACCGTGTGAGTATACCAACCACGATTCCAAACATCATTACATTGGTCCGAATCCTTCTGGTGCCGATCATTGTCTGGGCCATCGCCTCCAACCAGATGGAGATCGCGTTCGGGGTCTTTGTCATCGCCGGCGTCAGCGACGCAGTCGACGGCTTCCTGGCCAAGCGATTCAACATGACGAGTGAACTCGGCGCCCTGCTCGACCCGCTCGCCGACAAGGCGCTGTTGGTGTCGATCTACATGGCGCTGGGCATCTGGGGCGCCATCCCGCGCTGGATCGTCATCCTGGTGGTGTCGCGCGACATCATGATCGTCGCGGCCGTGATCGTGTCCTGGCTGTTCGACAGGCCGGTCCCGATGAAGCCGCTGATGGTGTCGAAGCTCAACACGGTGGCGCAGGTGACGTTCGCCGCGGTGGTGCTGGCTTCGCTTAGTTTCGGCTTCCAGCCCACCCCCTACGATTTGATCCTGATGGGGTTCGTGACGGTCTTTACGCTCGTCTCCGTCTCGCTTTATCTCGTGGAGTGGGTGCGGCACATGAGCACGATCGAAGCAAAATAGCCTGTAATAAAATAGCCTGTAATGAGGTGACCCGCAGGGTCATTTGCAAGGCGCCGCCGGGGCGAACTCGGCATGGAGTAATTCTCGTGGCAAGCCGCGTTCATCCCCGTCAACTGGCGTTCACGCTGCCGCATGCGGAGAGTTTGACGCGCGACAACTTCCTGGAAGGGCCGGCCAATGCCTCGGCGCTGGCGCTGGTCGACGCGTGGCCGGAATGGCCGAACCGAACCATGCTGCTGGTCGGGCCTGAGGGTTCGGGCAAAAGCCACCTCGCCGCGATCTGGGCCGACGCGGCCGGCGCGCGTGCGACATCGGCGCACGCCCTCACCGCGGTCAATGTCCCCGCAGAGCTCGCGACCGGCGCGCTGGTCGTGGAGGATCTGCGCGCGGCGGCGTTCGACGAACGCGCGCTGTTTCACCTCTTGAACCTGGCGCGCGAGGACGAGGCCTACATCCTGATCACCGCGCGCGAGCCGCCGTCGATGTTCGAGATCGAATTGCGCGACCTGCGCTCGCGCCTGCGCGCGGTACCGGTCGTGTCCGTCCTGCCGCCCGACGATCAACTGATCCGCGCGCTGATCGTCAAGTTCTGCGCCGACCGCCAGCTTGCCGTGGACGAACAGGTCGTCGGCTATCTCGCGACCCGGGTCGAGCGGTCCTACGCGGCCATGCGCCAGGCCGTCGAACTACTCGACACCGAGGGGCTGCGGCTGGGCCGGCCGGTGAACCGGGCGCTGGCGGCGGAACTCCTGGGCCAAGGACTGCACAAGTCCTGAGCACAAGTTCCAGCCTCGGTTCTGCCACCTTGACGCGGGGGCAGCGGGGAACATCATGTCTGCAAAGCCGTCATTGCGGGACCATATGATTTGTGGCGCACAGGTCCAACGCAACGGCAGCCCCTGATTCGAGATGGATCGAATTCTCATGGATTCTCAGCAAGTTATTGTAATCGAAGAAAAAACGACGGAGCCCGACGGCCCTCCCGCAATCGCCACGAGCCCGGAGCGTTTCATCAATCGCGAGTTGTCCTGGCTGCATTTTAACCGCCGGGTGCTGGAGGAATCGGTCAATCCGGGCCATCCCGCGCTGGAACGGGTGCGATTCCTGTCGATTTCCGCGAATAACCTTGATGAGTTCTTCATGGTCCGCGTGGCCGGTATCAAGGCCCAGGTTCGCGAGGGCATCACGGAACGCAGCCCCGACGGGCTGACGCCGTCGGAACAGTTGGTGATGATCAACGAAGCCGTGTCCAAGCTTGCCAACGATCAGCAGGCGATCTGGCGTGACCTGCGCGGCATCCTGGCCGAGGTTGGCATCGTCCTGGTCGACAGCCGCGACGTCACCAAGGCCGAGCGGAGCTGGATCGAGGATCATTTCCTCCACAACATCTTTCCGCTGCTGACGCCGCTTGCGATCGATCCGGCGCACCCCTTCCCGTTCATTCCGAGCCTCGGCTTTACCGTCGCCCTACAGCTTGCGCGGATCTCCGACGGCAAGCCGATGAACGCACTGATCCGCATGCCCGGCAAGATCGATCGCTTCATCCGCCTGCCCGCCGGTAAGGACAGCGCGGTCCGCCTGATCACGCTGGAGCAGGCCACCGGCCTGTTCATCGGACGGCTGTTTCCCGGCTACACCGTCAATGGCCAGGGCGCGTTCCGCGTCATCCGGGACAGCGAACTCGAAATCGAGGAAGAGGCCGAAGACCTGGTGCGGGTGTTCGAGACCGCGCTGAAACGCAGGCGGCGTGGATCGGTGATCCGGCTCGAAATCGAAGCCAACATGCCGAACGAATTGCGCGGCTTCGTGCAGCGGGCGCTCTCGACCACCGACGACGAGGTTCTGCTGGTCGATGGCGTGCTGGCGATGAACGAATTGTCGCAACTGACCCGGCTCGACCGCCCCGACCTGGAATTCGTGCCCTATGTGCCGCGCCATCCCGAGCGCGTGCGCGACCATGGCGGCGATATCTTCGCCGCGATCCGGCAAAAGGACCTGATCGTCCATCATCCGTACGAATCGTTCGACGTCGTCGTGCAGTTCCTGCAACAGGCGGCGCGCGATCCCGATGTGGTCGCGATCAAGCAGACGCTCTACCGCACCTCCAACAACTCGCCCATCGTGCGGGCGCTGGCGGAGGCCGCCGAAGCCGGAAAGTCGGTCACCGCGCTGATCGAGCTGAAGGCGCGCTTCGACGAGGAAGCCAATATCCGCTGGGCGCGCGACCTCGAACGCGCCGGCGTGCAGGTGGTCTATGGTTTCCTCGAACTGAAGACCCACGCCAAACTGTCGCTGATCGTCCGCCGCGAGAGCGGCAGCCTCACCACCTATGTCCATACCGGGACCGGCAATTATCATCCGGTGACCGCGCGGATCTACACGGATCTGTCATATTTCACGTCCGATCCGATCATCGGGCGCGACGCGGCGCGAGTGTTCAACTACATCACGGGCTATGCCGAGCCGATCGACATCGAGAAGATGGCGGTGTCGCCGCTGACGCTGCGCAAGCGCATGATCGAACACATCCGCGCCGAGACCAACCACAGCCGCCACGGCAAGCCCGGCGTGATCTGGATGAAGATGAACTCGCTGGTCGATCCCGACATCATCGACGCGCTGTATGAGGCGTCCCGGGCCGGCGTTTCGATCGAACTGGTGGTGCGCGGCATCTGCTGCCTGCGGCCCGGCCTGCCCGGCCTATCGGAGAATATCCGGGTCAAATCGATCATCGGCCGTTTCCTCGAACATGGCCGAATCTACTGTTTCGGCATGGGCCAGGGCCTGCCGAGCGCCAAAGCGGCTGTGTACATCTCCTCCGCCGATATGATGCCGCGCAACCTCGACCGGCGGGTCGAGGTGCTCTGTCCGCTGCAAAATCCCACGGTGCATCAGCAGGTTCTCGAACAAATCATGGTCGCCAACCTGAAGGATACCGAACAGAGCTGGCAATTGTTGCCCGATGGATCGTCTACGCGTATGAAGGCCGCGAAGGGCGAGGAGCCCTTCAACCTGCACAATTATTTCATGACGAATCCGAGTCTCTCAGGCCGTGGAAAGTCGCTCAAGGAATCTTCGCCGCGACGGCTCACGCGCCGCAACGAGCGCCATCATTCCTCATAAGGGAATTTTGCCGTGAAGCGGCCGCGCAAGCGCGCCCCCAGCGTCGCAGTCATCGACATCGGCTCGAACTCGGTTCGTCTCGTCGTCTATGAGGCGACGACGCGGAGTCTCGTCTCCGTCTTTAACGAGAAGACCCTGTGCGGCCTCGGCCGCGAGGTGCAGAGCACCGGCCTTTTGGCGCCCGACGCGGTCGCCAAGGCGCTGACGGCGCTGCGCCGCTTCCGCGCGCTCTGCAAGATACAGAAGGTCGGGCGGGTTCATGCGATCGCCACCGCCGCGTGCCGCGACGCCTCCAACGGACCGGACTTCATCGCCAAGGCCGAACGGATCTGCGGCGTCCCGATCGAAATCCTGTCGGGCCCGATGGAAGCCAGGCTGTCGGCGCTCGGCGTCGTCTCGGGCGTTCACAAGCCCAACGGCATCGTCGGCGATCTCGGCGGCGGCTCGCTCGAACTGATCGACGTGCGCGGCAACCAGGTTCATGGCGGCGTCACGCTGCCGCTCGGCAGCCTGGCACTGCAGGATCTCGCGCACAAATCGCTCAAGCGCGCCGAACGCATCGTCAAGACCGAACTGTCCGCGGTGGCCCGGCTCAAGGCCGGGCGCGGCCGCGCCTTCTATGCGGTCGGCGGCACCTGGCGTTCGCTGGCGCGGATCCACATCCTCCAGAGCGGCTACCCGCTGCGCGTAATGCACGACTACTCGATTCCGGCCGCGGAAGCGCTGGATTTCGCGCAGCGGCTGCGACGTCTCGCGGCGGCCAATATGCTGGCCAATATCGAGATCGTCGCCGACGCGCGGCGCCCGCTCCTCACCTATGCGGCGCTGGTTTTGGAATACATCGTCCGTGTCGCGCGCCCGAAGACCATCGTGTTTTCGACCTTTGGCGTACGCGAAGGCCTGCTCTATTCGATGTTGCCGGACGCGGAACGTAACAAGGACGGCCTGCTCAGCGCCGCGCAGACCCTCAACGAATTGCTGTCGCGATCTGCGCGCCACGCCAAGGAGTTGATCGATTGGACCGACCGGCTGGTGCGGGTCGTGCATTTGCGCGAAACCGAGGAGGATCGCCGCCTGCGCCATGCGGCCTGCCTTTTGTCCGACATGGGCTGGCGGGTGCATCCGGATCACCGCGGCGAGCAGACGCTCGAAATCATCCTCAACGGCAATTTCGGATCGATCAGCCATCAGGGCCGCGCCTTTGTCGGGCTGTCGGTGTTCTTCCGCTATGCCGGCTTGAGCGAGGAAAATCAGCCGCCGGCCCCGATCATGGAGCTGTTGACGCCGGCCATGCTGGAGCGTGCGCGCGTGCTCGGCGCGGCGTTCCGCGTCGCACATCTGATCTCGGCGGCGCGGCCCGGCGTGCTGCCCGCGACCCATTTCCGCAGCCAGGGCCGCAAATTGATGCTGGTGTTCGAGCACCAGATGGTCGATCTCGTCGCCGACCGCGTCGGCAGCCGCTTCAAGCAACTGGCGCGGCTGGTCGGCCGCTCCGGATCGATCGTCCGGCGCTAGCTGGGGCGTGAACCCATAAACTTCGCGCGCACGGTGGACGTCCGCTTCGGTGTGAATGACGGACGCAAGTCGGACATGGCTCCATGTCTGAGAAGTGCCAAAGGCGACATGCGCGAGCTTCGGCACCTAATTCTGCACGGGCTAGTCTAGGCGTTCGTTCGGGCGATGCCCTACACCTTGCTGTCGCTGCTCAATGCAGCTTTGCCTAATCAAGCTCGATAAGAGGGCGGCGGAAGCCGCGCCAATCCTCGGCATCCCCGTCGAACCGATCTAGCCCTCCATCACCCTTACCGCCCGTTCCAAATTCGCCCGCAGGATCGTGCGGTGGAATGGCGCGATCACCGCCAGGTACGTCCGCCCCAGCCGGTTATGGCAATGCACCACTGTCACCACGACTAGCTCCCGCCCGCCCGCCGCGCCCGTGCGCAGCAGGATCGCGACTCGGAAGTCGAGATGCCGGTCGTCCTCGCCCACCACCAACTCCCCCGCACTCTTCGACAGCAGCGGAAAGTAGCCGATCACCGACCCCCGCGCCGCCGCGGCAGCACCGATCGCGCGAGACGATTTGACGCCGACCGTCGCCATCACCGCATCGCGCACCCAGGTCAGCGCGCGAATCCACCCCGCCTGCCGTTCGAACAGGGCGCGCGCCAGCACTTCGAGATCGTCGCTCGCCCCCGCCGGCAGGTGAATCGCGAACGCATCCAGCAGGTCCGCGCCCA